>Ga0207648_10006409_pt1 | contig 11698 bp, 9 predicted proteins | sample KBSMisM32_FD_184310 | JGI IMG/M metagenome (GOLD analysis project Ga0207648, IMG submission 184310) | Miscanthus rhizosphere microbial communities from Kellogg Biological Station, Michigan, USA - KBS Miscanthus M3-2 (SPAdes) (version 2) | ecosystem: Host-associated > Plants > Roots > Rhizosphere... | reverse complement strand
CACTACGAGGTGGGTCTTTGCCAGCTCCTTCATCAGCGGACGCCACATGTGGCTGTTCTGGGCATAGCCGTGTAGCAAGATGACGGGCGAACCCTTTCCCGCGACGAGGTAGTGCAGCCGCACACCGTTCGCAGTGGCGTAGCGCTCCGCGATTACCTGCGGTGACTGCGCTTTGCCCTGGGTCGCCAAGCCGACAAGGGCGAAGACACAGATCGCAATGGGCATCCGACGCTTTAGCAGCATGAAGTTCCTTCTGACACCGCAGTGAGGTTTGAACGCCAACTAATGCATGTGTGTTGCTAGATCCAATCCGTTTGCCGGTGCAGCGTGATCAGATCCTGTGTCGTCGCGCTGCATGCCAATATCCTATGCCAGCCGTCGCCGGTGGCCGAAAACGCCGCCCGCGTTGCGGAGTTCATTGAACGGCAGACCGGGCATCGGATCCGTTGCACAAAGGTATCGCCCGACGCCTTCGTCCAATCGACCGCCCGCATTGCGTCTGGTTAAATCAGAATGAGTGCACCGTAACGTGTGTATGCGCAATATACGCGACGCTAAGGGGCCATCGCTTCCAAATCCGATTTACACTTGGTCGCCAAAATGAACCTCACTGTTCTCGGCTGCGCGGGCGGTATAGGTGGAGCCGAAAGGCTGACTACTTGTCTACTACTGGATGACGATATCCTGCTCGACGCAGGTACCGGCATCTCCGAACTCCGGATGGAGGAACTCGTCCGCATCAACCACATATTTCTTACGCACAGCCATCTCGATCACGTAGCCGGCTTGCCGTTCTTGTTGGATGCCGTGCTCGATAGGAGGCAAGGCCCGGTCATTGTTCACGCGAGCCAGTCGGTGATCGACACGCTCAACAAGCATCTGTTCAACTGGATGCTCTGGCCGGATTTCGCTGTTGTGCCCAACGCTGAGCATCCGGTCTTGCATTGGGAACCGTTACCTCCCTTTGCCCGTCTCGGCTTGGGTATCCGGGGCATCACCGCGTATCCGGTAAAGCACACGGTCCCTTCGGTGGCGTATCTGGTCGACAATGGGCGCGCAGCATTCCTGTTTTCCGGTGACATGTCCTCTTCGCCTGAAATGTGGGCCGCCGTCGCTGGAGAGCCGTGGATCAGTAAGGTGATTGTCGACTGCTCGTTTCCCGATGCCCAATCTGCAATCGCGCAGCGGTCCATGCACTACTCGCCGCGCTCGTTGCTCGAGGACATCGCATCGTTGCCGAGTTCGATAGCATTGTTGGTGACGCACATGAAACCAGGTTACGAGCAACTGATACTGCAAGAGCTGCGCAAAGGTGTCGCCGATCGGCCTTTGGATGCGCTGAAGCGGGGTGATCGGTTAGTGTTCTGAGCATCACCGGCAAAATCCCAGGTCGCGCCGCGTCGGCACCCGGCAGTTGCTGCTGCTTAGATCCGCGCAGGTGCCACACTTTCGGACGCGTGACGTTTGAGTGCCGAGGGTGGAAAGTGTGAGGCCTATCCCACGTGCCCCTACCCCGGATCATAGGCGCCGCGGACTCACGCGGTTGCAGTCCAATACGCCGATCACGAGCGATATCGCGCAGGGTAGCGTCCAGTTGGGCACGACGAGCAGCATTGCCTGGGGATGCTCGAGCCGTGTCTGCATCTTCGTCCCAATCTTCCACGGTTGGATCGATAGCGCCAGCAGGATCGGGGCGCCCAACGCTTCACATCATGCCAAATGTCTTCGGCACCCAGATCGACAGCGCGGGCCAGTAGGTGACGACCACCAGGAACACGAGCATCGTCAGCAGCCACTGCCGGACCGCGATCGCGAGCTCGGTGATGCCCATCTTCGTGATGCCCGACGCAACGTACAGGTTGAGCCCCACCGGCGGATGGCACCTGCCGACTTCCATGTTGACGACAATCATGATGCCGAAATGCACGGGGTCGAGACCGAGCTTCATCGCGACGGGCAACAGGATCGGGCCAACGAGACGTGGCCGATCGTCGGTCGCCTGATCGCATGGCGGGTCCGTCGACCGTCAACGATCGACCGCGCGCAGATTCAACCGTCGCTCCGGAACCCGCACGATGTGGACGCTGCACGGCGCATTGGCGGTAACCGTCGACGCGACCGAACGCCACCATCCGATCTTCGTACGCGACGGCACCGGCGCGCCAAGTATGATCAGCTCGACGTGATTGGCCCGTGCCAGACTGAGCAACGTGTCAGCCGCGTTGACGGCCTCAACGACGTGCAGTGAAATGCGGGACGCCGGTACACGCAGCGGTTCCACCCAGTGCCGCAATCGCATCTTGTGCTGCAAGTGCTTGCCGGCGGTCGTTTCGATGTCGAGCGGGCCCTCCCCTACCGGTGCGCTCTTGATGACCGACACGCACATCAGCCGGTATTCCGGATTCAGCGAGATCATATGTTTGGTTGCCCATTGCAACGGCGAGTGACGCTCGTCATCCGGATGCTCGGTATCGACTGCGACCAGGATGATCGAGGGCGCGAGTCTCGCGGCCGACTCCTGTCTGCTGTCGAGATGCCTGCCGTGCCGCTGGTCCCACCATCGCGCAACGTGTCGCAGCAAGCCGGACGGCTGCGTACGTTCAGCGCGGGCAGACAACTCGACCTGCTCCGGGTTACGAAGGTCGAGCGCGACGTGAGCCGCGAAGAGGTAACGTTTCTCGGGGTCGGGTTCCAGGCAACGTAAAACGACCTCCTGCAACCAGGGCGGGACTTGCGGGTTGACTGCGCGCGGTGGCACCGGCTCCCGCCAAAGGCGATCGCGTTGGCCGGCCAGTGTCTGCGGTGATCCGAATGGCAGCTTGCCCGTCGACATTTCATAGAGCAAAACGCCGAGTGAAAAGATGTCGCTGCGGGGATCGCTGCGATCGTCCTGCAACTGCTCCGGAGACACGTAGGCGGCGGAGCCCGCGGCAAATTCCCGTTCTTCGGCGAGCAGATCCGGATATCGCGCATGCCGGGCGAAGCCAAAATCGAGCAGTACCGCTTCTCCATTCGGTCGCAAAATGAAGTTCTCGGGCTTGACATCGAAGTGGATCACGTCCTGCGCGTGCACGCTGGATATGGCGTCGGCCAGCGCCGATCCGATCCGCGCGACATCATCGGGCGGAAGTGGCGCAAGCGCGATGATTTCGGACAGTGGCTGACCATCGATACGTTCCATGACGATATAGGGAGTCGATGCCACGTCGCCCGCTTGGACGAACCGCGGCACGTGGGTGCCCTCCAGCACCGGCAGGATCATCTGCTCCATTTCGAAGCTGTCGACACCGATGCTCGACTCGCCCCGGCCGAGCAAAGGCGCCTTGATTACGATCGGAAAACCAGGATCATGGTCGGCGGGGGCGGTCGCACTGTAGACCGAGCCAGTGCCCCCCCGGTGAATGCGATCATCGACACGATAGCCGTCGAGAATCGCCCCAGACTGCACGCGATCGTGCGTCACCGTCGTCCCGACCGATCCCGTCATATTCCCAGCTCGACACGGAATGCCAGGGAAGCCGGCAGGCCGCACCTGCGGATCTTGTTAGCCGCGGCCGCCGCGTCGTAGACGACACGGCAGAACGTGACCTCCTGCCGCGCCGGATCGAACAATGTATAGGCAGCCGCCGGATTGCGGTCGCGCGGCTGGCCGACCGAACCGACGATCGCTACCCAGCGGCGATGTCCGTGCACAGGAATCGGCATGCCCGGCGACGGCCGAAACTCACGCATCGGTCCGCGCGAGGTCTCGAAGAACAACACTTGATCATGGACGTGACCGCAGAACGTATACGTGGTCCCCGCCGCGGTCGCGCAGCGCCCGGCTGCCGACCTGCTGTCGATGTAATCCCAGCGCTCCGGCCGTTCCGCCGAAGCGTGAACATAGCAAACGTCCTGTTGGCGCAGGATCAGCGGAAGCGACGCGAGGAATTGCTTCTGAGCTGCGCTCAGCGTTGCGCGACCCCATTCGAGAGCCGCCTTCGCCGCATCGTTGAAATAGCCGTCACTGGTCTCGATCGCTTCGTCATGATTGCCTTTGACCGCCAGGGCGCCGTCCGCCACGTACCTTGAGATGATCTCCACCACGCTGCCTGGGTCCGCGCCGTAGCCGACGAAATCGCCGAGGAACACGTAATGGCTCGCGCCCCGATCGTGCGCATGTCCGAGGCACGCTTGCAACGCTTCCAGATTCGCGTGGATATCCGACAGCAATGCGATCAGCAACGTCGATCCTCCGGGCGAGCTCACGTCATCATCATTTCACGCACGCGAGCTCTCGTCGAGCGAGCAGGTGCATACGCGCTTCGTCGGCACGTCGGTAGATGCGCGGAGCGGCGTTGCGGCTGCGCAGCGCGTTACCGAGTTTCGTCCACAAGAAATTGCTTGTCGTATAACGGGTTGCGATTCGCACCGCGAGCTGTTGCAGCTCCACCAGGCCCCACTGACCGCCGATCCCGCGCAGGAGGAGTCCCTGATGACCGAGATGGTTGAGTCCTCGCTGGTGACCGTCGCGCTGTCCTGCCGGATAGATCAAGGTGAGGGCGCGAGGGGTGCCGGCGGACGAAGAGTCATACCCGTTGCGGTCGAGGAAGCGATGTTCCCGCGCACACGCTATTTCTGCGGCGAAGTCGATACCGACGAAGCCCGCCGGTGTCGCGATCGCGAATGACTCTGACGGCATCCGCTGCCGAAACGATCTTGCCCCCGTCTACTTCCATCCGGTGGCGATCATCTTGCGGCGGATGAACGCGATCTGTGTCGACAGTGGCAGTTGCTTCGGACACACATCATGACAGGCGAGCAGCGACATGCAGCCGAACACGCCGTCGTCGTCGCCGACCAATTCATAGTAGTCGGCATCGGTCCGTTGATCTCGTGGATCGAGGCGGAACCGCGCCATCTTGTTCAAGCCGACCGCACCGACGAAATCCTCGCGCATCCGCGCCGTTCCGCAGCCTGCCACGCAACACCCGCACTCGATGCAGCGGTCGAGCTCGTAGATCTTCTGGGCGAGCTCCGGCTCCATTCGGGCTTCCATTCGCGACAGATCGATCTCCTCTTCCTTCAGATGCACCCACGTTTCGAGCCGCTCGCTCATCGCGCGCATCCACTTGCCGGTGTTGACGGACAGGTCTGCGATCAGCTCGAACACCGGCAGCGGAGCCAGCGTGATCGTGCGATCGAGTTTCTTGGTCAACGTCCGGCAAGCGAGACCGGGACGACCGTTGATGACCATTGCGCAGCTGCCGCAGATGCCGGCCCGGCACACGAAGTCGAAATGCAACGACGGATCCTGCTTCTCGCGCAGCTCCGTAAGCGCGATAAACAGCGTCATCCCGTCCGCTTCCTCGAGGTCGTATGCCTGCATCCGCGGCGTACTGCCCGGCTCTTGCGGGTTGTAGCGAAGAATGCTGATCTGCAACCGACGCGGTGGTCCGCCCGATGCAGTCCCGTCGCTCGCAGCGACCCCCTGACCTGTTTCGGCAGGCGCGGAACGCGCCCCGCCCTTCGCAAACGCTATCGGCTTAGTGTCTGCCATGATCGGCGTCGTCCAGTGGTTCGTCCAGGCGCTCGTTGGCCCCGCGCAGTCGTTCGGGAAGCATGTGCTCGTACGGCATCAACGAGCGCTGCGTGGCGAAGCGATCGGCGCCGTTCAACTGCTTGCGGAGCGCGTCGACGGACGCTGCGCGTTGCGGGGTGTCGGGATGGTCGATGTAATCCCTTGCGCCGTACCCGCGCCACCCGGGTGGCAGTTCCATCGCCATGACGTCGAGCTGCTCGTACTCGAGCGTCGGCACCGTGTCCGCTTCGTTCTTCCATGTCGCGAGCGTGCGCTTCAGCCATCGGGCATCATCGCGCCGCGGATAATCCTCGCGGAAATGCGCGCCTCGGCTTTCCGTACGCGTGAGCGCGCCCAGGGCGACGCACAGGCCGAGCTTGAGCATCTTCTGCACGCGGTACGCGGTAACCAGCTCGGCATTCGCGCCGGGTGCCTTGTATTTGACCCCGATGTCGCGGCTGCGTCGCAACAGGTCCTGCAACACGTCGACCGCCTGTTCCAGGTCCTGCCCATTGCGGAAAATGCCGACGTTGGCCGTCATGATTTCCTGCATCGCCACGCGCAGTGCCGTTGCATCTTCGGCACCGTTGCCATGAAGCAGATGCTCGATCTTGGCCTGCTCGCGATGCAGGAATTCGTGGACCAGGCCTGTCGAGATGTCGATGTCGTTGTCGGGTCGATCGCAAAAATCGGCGATGAATTCGCCGACGATCATGCCGGCGACGACGGTCTCCGCCACCGAGTTGCCCCCCAGCCGGTTGAAGCCATGCAAATCCCAGCATGCAGCCTCTCCAGCAGCAAACAAACCCCTGAGCGTGGCGCTCTCACCGGTGTGCCCGGTGCGTACGCCGCCCATCGTGTAGTGCTGAGCAGGGCGGACGGGAATCCGGTCGGTGACGGGGTTTATCCCCAGGAAGTATTGGCAGATCTCCTTGACCTCGCGCAGGTTACCTTCGATGTGCGCTTTGCCCAACTGCGTGATGTCGAGCCACAGGTGATCGCCGAAACGCGACTTCGCACCCTTGCCTTTCTTCAGGTGCTCTTCCATTCGGCGTGACACGACGTCGCGTGAGGCGAGCTCACGCTTTTCGGGTTCGTAGTCCGGCATGAATCGGTGCCCGGCACCGTCGAGCAGGAGTCCGCCGTCGCCGCGGCACCCCTCGGTCACCAAGATGCCTGCGGGAAAGATGCCTGTCGGATGGAACTGCACGGCTTCCATGTTGCCCAGCGCCGCGACGCCGGTTTCGAGCGCGATCGCCGTGCCGATGCCCTCGCAGATGACGGCGTTCGTGGTCACTCGGTAAATACGACCCGCTCCACCACTGGCAATTGCCGTTGCCTTGGCCACGTACGCCGACAGCACGCCCGTCGTCAGATCGCGCACGATCGCGCCGTAACAGCGCCCGCCATCATGAATCAGCGCCAGCGCTTCGGTACGTTCATGCACGGGAATCGAGTTGGCGATCGTCTGGTCGCTTATCGCGTACAGCATCGCGTGGCCTGTACCGTCCGACACGAAGCACGCGCGCCATTTCTTCGTCCCGCCGAAGTCGCGCTGCGCGAGCAATCCGTGCGCCTCGTCCCGTTCGGTGATCGTCACCTTCTTGCTGTTGATGATTACGTCGCGCTCGCCTTTCTTGACGCGACTCCACGGAACGCCCCAGGCCGCCAGCTCGCGGATCGCCTTGGGCGCCGTGTTGACGAACATCCTGACGACGCGCTGATCGGCGCCCCAGTCGCTGCCGCGTACCGTGTCCTCGAAATGCACGTCCTCGTTATCGCCCTGCGCCTTGATGACGTTGGCGAGCGACGCCTGCATTCCGCCTTGTGCCGCCGCGGAATGCGAGCGCTTGGGTGGAACCAGCGAGAGAATCGTCACGTCGTGGCCGCGCCGCTTGGCACCGATCGCCATCCGCAGCCCGGCGAGACCGCCGCCGATGATGAGCACGTCGGTATAGACGATGTTCATCAGGGTCGGCCGGTGACCGGCTTCGTCAGCGAGCCCGGCACGTAGCGCTCACCATAGTGGTCCTGGTGCTCGATGCCGATCTTGATGTACGCGGCCAGCGTTGCAAGCCCGAGGGCCAGGAAGAAGACGGTGATGGCCCATTTGATCGCCTTCAGGCGCCGCCGAACGGCGTTTGGATCGTCACCACCAACCCAGTTCCACTTGATCGCGAGCCGGTAGATGCCGATGCCGCCGTGGAACTCGACCGCCAGCAGAAGCAGCAGGTAGAGCGGCCACATCGTGTCGGACCACACGCGGTCGGCGGATTCGAAGGGCCCGATGCGGTCCGGACGCGTCAGCATCAGGTAAAGATGCACGGATGCGAGGAAGAACAACGCAAAGCCCGTGAACACCTGCCAGAACCACAGCGTCGTGTCCTCGTGCTGCATCACGCGCATGTGTCCCCGGTAGGTCGCGAGCTGGCGGTAGCTGGCGGGAAACTTCCTCAGCGCAAGGAACGCATGACCGGCGAACAGAAGGATCACCGCCGCCACGACGATCGATACGATCGCTGGATACGAGGTGCCGAACAGGAAATAGCCTTCGAAAAACTTGGTGATCGTCCACATCGCATCTCTCGAGATGAGGATCGACGAGACGAAGAACATGTGCCCCCACATGAACAGCACCAGCAGCAGTCCGCTCGCGCTCTGCGCGAAATCGAACCGGGCGGGCCAGCGGCTCTTGCGATCGCGGTCGGTCAGGCCCGCGCCCGCGATGATCTTGGTACTCGAGTCCATGACCGCTCCGTCGCATGCAGGGGGGCTAGGCGACTGCCGGATGGCGGACACAGCGGACGGTCGCCGACAGGTCGAACGCCAGCGTATCCATCGGCGGAGCAGCCGCTATTGACTTGCATCAACATAGTCGTCGACAGCACTTGCACCGCACACGGACGACTCCTGACAATGAAGGCTCGTCGGCAGCGCTCGCCGGCAATGGCCGCGCGAACGGACTGTCGATTCGACGAGAACATCATGTTCCAGATTAGCACGCGCGGTCATGCTGACCAGGGCGTGATGTCGGGCGGTTCGGCGAAGTTTTGGCGCGACGCGGCCGTGCGCCGCCTCGCGCAAACGTGCTCCATTCGGATTGTGCAGAGGATCCTTAGGCTTCCTGGGGGAAAGGCCGACCCGGATCACGATCATGGTTGAGCGGCCCGACGGCTGCGCGGCGCTCGCGGAGACCATCTCGAGATGCCGGCCGCAGATGATCTGTGCGTACCCCGACAGGGCGCATCCCCGCATCCTCGACACCCTCCGCGCGATGGCGATCGACGGCACGCTGGCGGGGTGCGACGTCGTGGACGTCGAGTCGGATGCCGCCGCGATGTCGGTGGCGATCGGAGCCTCGGGCGCAGGGGCGCGGACGTACACGGTCACGGCGGGCCAGGGATTGCTGTCGATGGCCGCGGCCGTGTTCGACGCAGCGGGTCTTGGCCTGCCAATCGTGATGACCGTCGGCGACTGCGCCAATAACCCGCCCACCAACACGTGGAACGATCATACCGACAGCATGCCGATGCGCGATGCCGGATGGATCCAGCTCTACGCGGAAACCGACCAGGAGGCGCTCGATCTCCACATCCAGGCGTTCCGCCTCGCGGAAGCGATAGCGTGCCCGGTCATGGTGTGCATCGATGGCTACCGGCTTGCCCACGGCTGCGATCGCCTCGACGTCCCGGCTCAGCGTCAGGTCGATGATTATCTGCCGCGGTACGGATATCGGCCCGTGGCAAAGGTCGGCGTCCGTTCCACGCGCGTCATGGCCGGTCCCGAGACGTTCATGGAAAGGTGCTATCTCGCGCATCACAAGCAGTTGCGGGCGCTCGCGGCGATCCCGAAGCTCGCCGATGACTTCCGCGCGCAGTTCGGCCGGCCGTCCGGCGGACTGTTGAAGACCTATCGACTCGATGACGCGGAAACCGTTGTCGTCGGGCTGGGTTCGGTTTGCGGCACGATACGCAATGCCGTCGACGAATTGCGCAGGGCAGGAGCACGCATCGGGTGCGTGAGCATCGGCTCGTTTCGGCCGTTTCCGTCGTGCGCGCTGCGTGACGCGCTCCAGCACGCCAGGCGCGTTGTCGTCATCGAACGATCACTGGCCGTCGGCCTGAGCGGCATCGTCTCCGACGGCGTACGCGAGGCGCTGTCGGGTCTGCCAGTCAACACCCATACCGTCATCGCAGGCCTCGGAGGGCGCGCGATTCCCGCCACGTCGCTGCGACAACTGTTCGAGGACGCCGCCGCGGACGGCCTCGGGCAGACGACGTTCCTGGACCTCAACGCCGACCTTGTTGCAAGGCAGCTCGAATGCGAGGCGCAATCGCGCTCTTCAGAATCCGCAACGCTTTGAACGACGCCATCGGCCATGACCCTGAAGTCCGCCGACGCCCGTTCTGCGTAACCAGAAAGGAACATCGGTGACGAACGCCAGTTCACCCCCGCTACCTGTGGGCTCGGCTCCATTGTCCAAGGGCGCAACGCTGCTGCAGGATCCGATGCTGAACAAGGGCACGGCATTCACCGAGGCCGAGCGCGATGCGCTGGGGCTGCGCGGGTTGCTGCCCCCCCGCGTGCTTACGCAGGAACAGCAGGTCGAGCGCGTGCTGGAGAATTTCCGGCGAAAGCCGACGCCGCTCGACAAGTACATCAACCTGACGGCGCTGCACGACCGCAACGAGACGCTGTTCTATCGGGTACTGATCGACCATCCCGACGAGATGACGCCGATCGTCTATACGCCCACCGTCGGTCAGGCGTGCGAACAGTTCGGGCATATCTTCCAGCGGCCGCGCGGCATCTTCATCAGTGCGGCCGATCGCGGATCCGTTGCGCGCGTGCTTGCCAACTGGCCGCGACGCGACGTTGCAATCATCGTCGTCACCGATGGCGAACGCATTCTGGGACTGGGCGACCAGGGCACAGGCGGAATGGGCATCCCCGTCGGCAAGTTGTCGCTGTATACGGCGTGTGCGGGAATTCCTCCGAATGCCTGCCTGCCGGTACTTCTCGACGTCGGCACCAACAATCAGAAGTTGCTCGAGGACCCGCTCTACCTGGGGCTTCAGCAGCCGAGATTGCGTGGTGCCGAATACGACTCTCTGGTGGACGAATTCATCACCGCCGCACGCGAGCTTTTCCCAGGCGTCGTCATCCAGTTCGAGGACTTCGCGACCCAGAACGCATTTCGACTGCTGCAGAAATACCGCGATCGGATTCCCACGTTCAACGACGACATCCAGGGCACTGCGGCGGTTTCGCTGGCTGGAATACTGTCGGCGCTGCGCATCACGAAGCGCACGCTTGGCGAGCAGATGCTGCTGTTCCAGGGCGCGGGAGAGGCAGCGACCGGCATTGCCGACCTCACCGTGGCGGCGATGATGGCGGAAGGGCTCGACGAAGCCGCCGCGCGAAAGCGATGCTGGCTGTTCGACTCGCAGGGTCTGGTCGTCCGTGCGCGAAGTGCGCTGGCCTCGCACAAGCTGCCGTATGCGCATGACCACGCTGCCGTCGCCACGCTGAACGACGCCGTCCGCGCGTTGCGGCCAACGGCGCTCATCGGCGTGGCTGCAGTGGCGGGCGCCTTCAGCGAGGAGGTCGTGCGCGCGATGGCATCGATCAATCCTCGCCCGATCGTGTTTGCGCTATCCAATCCGACGTCGAAATCCGAGTGCACGGCGGAACAGGCGTATCGGTGGTCCGACGGCCGCGCGATATTCGCGTGCGGATCGCCGTTCGACCCCGTAACGATCGCAGGTCGAAGGTTCGTGCCGCGTCAGGGCAACAACTCGTATATCTTTCCTGGCGTAGGCCTGGGCGCCATCGTGACGGGAGCCACACGGATTACCGACGAAATGTTCATGGCGGCCGCGCGCGCGCTCGCCGCGCTGGTCACGCAGGAGGACCTCGATCAGGGTAGCCTTTACCCGCCGCTGAGCAGCATCCGTGACGTGTCGGCTCACATCGCAACGGCCGTCGCCGTGGTCGCGTACCGCCAGGGCTTCGCGCGCGCAACCGAGCCCGCGGATCTGCTGGCTTTCGTCAAGGCACGCATGTTCGAACCCCATTACGTCGCCTATGCGGCCGATTGATGTTGTAATGCCACCAATCGACTCGACTGCTGCTCGA
>Ga0207648_10006403_pt1 | contig 11701 bp, 6 predicted proteins | sample KBSMisM32_FD_184310 | JGI IMG/M metagenome (GOLD analysis project Ga0207648, IMG submission 184310) | Miscanthus rhizosphere microbial communities from Kellogg Biological Station, Michigan, USA - KBS Miscanthus M3-2 (SPAdes) (version 2) | ecosystem: Host-associated > Plants > Roots > Rhizosphere... | reverse complement strand
CCGTTGCGACCAGGCGACGACAACCGCGTCGGCACGGTTGATCGCCGCCTCGATCGACTTGGTGAATTCCGCGCCGCCTTCGATCAGCGTGTCCCACCACACCTCGACCCCCGCCTGCCCGAGCGCCGTCGCGAGACGTTCCGCGCGCTCCTGGTCGCCGCGCGCATAACTCAGGAACGCCGTTGGACGGGTCGTCCTTGCCAACGAATCCGCCGCGCTCGACATCGCGAAGCCTCCCCCTCCCGTGGCCCCTCGCGCCTACTTTACCTCGCTCGGGCGTCTAGTGCTTTTCCGCTGTAGGACCAGTCCGTCCGCGTGGTCGGACATCACCGAGCAGATTGGTTAGCTTTTGACGGATGGATAGCAGCTGGCTACGGGGCGATTGTGTCCATGGATAAATACGCGCGTGGATGCAGGTACCATGGAAGCTATTACTCTCGAAATCGACGATGACGGGTGCGGACAACTGCTCGCATGTTCAAGTACCTACTGATGATTGCTGTTGTCGCATGCATCGCACTTTCTGCGAAGTCCACTCGTGCCGATTTGGCGGTGATTCCTGAAGTCATTCAGGGCCTACCAGAGGATGTGCGCGAAGCATTACTTAGCGTTACCGCACCACTGATCGCAACGGCCATACGAGAATCGCGCCAGCAAGCGATAGATCGGGGCGTGAGCCCCATTCCACCTCACATTCGGGCTACGCTTCAGCCTTACTTCCCAACCGCGATTCTCGATAAGGCTCGATGGACAATGGCAGGGGGAATCAGTCTCGATGGCGCACTAACAGAATGGTTCAATATGGAGGGCGCCATAACGCTAGGCGAGATCATCGCGTTCAGCGATGGCATGCAAGCTCAGGATGTCGAAGTTTGGTCTCATGAGCTGACGCACGTAACTCAGTATGAACAGCTAGGCATCGATACGTTCGCCCTCGAGTACTCGAACGACTTCACTGTCCTGGAGGGTCAAGCCAGAGACAATGCCAGCCGGACGATGGCCAGTATTGCCGCAGCAGAAACTGACAAGGCGCGCGCAAAGCCTGAAGAGTTGCACGAGTCTGCACCGCGATAATTATCCGACGAGGTGCAACAGCTTCACGGAGGCGCCGCGCCGGCAAGGAGTTGTGCGCGAACTCAAAGCTGTCGCCGAAGCCACGCCACGTCCCGCGCGAGCTCGGTGAGCGTCGCCTCCAACAGCCGCCGCGGACGGGCGCGCAGCTCGCGGCGCACCGCGAGCCCGCAGAGCGCGGCCCCAAGCAGAAACACCCCAAGCACCGCGAGCGCCGCGGCCAGCCGGTGCGCGTCCCAGAAGACGAGCACGACCACGAACCCGGCGATCAGTGCGCCCAGGATGCCGGCGAGGAGCGTCGCCATCCCCAGCAGGAGCATGCGGCCGACGCGCTCGAACTCCTCCTCGACCTCGGTCGTGAGCAGCTCGGCGCGCGTCTGAACCGCCTGCACGATTGTACCCAGCAGCTGCACCGCCAAGCGCAGCAGCCGCGAGGCGGCGCCCTGCGCTACGGTGCCGGTGTTACGTGCACGATTCATAGCGATGGCCGATGGCAGCGGTAAACAAACTAGTTATCTCTCGATTCGGTACTCCACGCCGGCCCGCGTGTCCTCCGGTCCGGTCTGTGCCTGTATCGAAAAGTCCTTCTTCAGTTTGTAGCGCAACGTGACGACCTCGCCCGGCTCGAACAGGCCGACGCCGTAGCTGACGTACAGTCGCGGCGACAGATACTCCCCCACGGTCAGTGCTGAGCCTCCGATCATTTCCTCGTCCTTGATGGCAAACTCGTCGACTCCCAGCCGGCGCCCGATGCTCTTGGCGAGCAGACCGCCGCCAGCCGTACCGAGCGAGCGGGCAGCCGACTGCAATGCGTCGCCCTCGCCGTCACCCGAACCGACTTCGTCGAGCGGCTTGCCGGCCACGAGATACGACAAGGCGTTCGCCTGGCTCATGGCCGGATCCGAGAATATCGTGAGTTCCGGCGTCTGCACCGTGCCCGCGATGCGCAAGCCCGCTGTCACATCGTCGACGACCCGCGTCGCCCGGATATTGAGTCCTGGATTGTCGAGCGGACTCGATGCGTAGAGCAGCTGTCCCTGCTCGATCGTCAGGTCCTGACCATATGCCTTGTATTGACCCTGCAGACGAATCTGCCCGGATCCGAGGGTGGGCTGGCCTGGTGTCTCGATCACCTGCAGACGGCCATCGACTTTCGCCTGCAGACCGAATCCGGTGAGCTCGACCTCGTCGCCGAGGATCACGGTGACGTCCGCGTCCAGCGGAATGGCCGAAGCTGCCTCTTCGCTGCTCCGCTCATCGACGACGATGACGTCCGACGAAGGCTTCGGCGCACGCTCGCCACGCGGCAGCTTCTGGAGATTGATCGCTGCCTTGGGCACCCGTACTTCGCCGTTGAGCGACATGCGCCCCTCGGCCCGCAGGAAATGCAGGTCGGGTGTAACAATCACTTTAGCGCCTGCCATGTCCGCCGCGACAAATCGATCGCCCTCGAGATTCATGTCCAGCTCGCCGGCCATCGTGGCGCGCCCGTCGAAAGTCACCCTGCCTTCGCCGGACTTGATGCCGCCCTTCAGGGCGAACGATCCATCGTCGTTCGGCGTTGCTTCGACTCGCCCGTCCTCGAGCTCGAGGCCGATCGCGGGAATATCCAGTGCGAGGTCGGCGGCATTGAGTCTTCCGCGCACGTCGGGCTGCTGCAAGGTGCCCCGCAGCTCGACGTTCGCTTCGGCTTGGCCGCGCAAGTTTGCAAGCTGCGGCGCAAGCACTGCGACGGGCGCAAGGCTTGGAAGCTTGACGGCGGCGCTTCCGTTCAGGCTCGTGGAAGTCTCACCGAGTCCCTTCAGCGATACCTCGCCGCGCAACGAGCCGCCGTCCATGACCGAGGCGCCGACAGACGCACGTGCGTCACGTCCGCTCAAAGTCGCACCGGCTTTGAACCGCGCATAGGACAGCAACGTTTCGCTTGCGTCTTCTTCGCCCTCGAGTCGCCGCTCGACCCGTCCTGTCGGCGAACGCAGCTCGACCGTTCCTCGCCACTCTCCCTGTGCTGTCTTCTGAACGTTGCCCTCGCCTTCGAGCATCCCGGAAATGCTGAGCGGCAAATCCTCCGGTGCGAACACGTTAGCCAGAGCGAGCGGCAACCCCTTGATCGAATAATCAGCGCTCATTGCGCCATTCGCGTCCATGTCAGCCCGAGCACAGAGCTCGATGTCGCCGTCCGCAAGACACGCCCTGGACATGTCGAACTCGTGCGCGGCGTAGTTGATGGTCACGGGGTCGCGCAGAACGAGACGCGCGGCTTCTCGTACGTCGAATACGAGTCGATCGATGCTCCCCGCCCAGCCACCTTTTTTCTGCGCTCCCTGCAGCGATACCTGCGCGCTGAGGCGATCACCGTTGGCGTCGAGCGAAAGCTTGTGGTCATCCGCCGCACCGGAAGCCGTCGCGACCAGGCGGGAGAAGTTGAAGCCGCGGACACTCAGTCCGCGGATATCGGCTCCTGCAGAGCCGGCGGGATCGGTCGGGCGCTGGAGATCTACGTTGAGCGTGATCGCGTCCGCGCGCAGCGTCGACACATCGAGTCCGGAGCCACGCGCGTCACCCTGGATGGAAAGATCGGGCCATCGACCCCTGATTGCGAATCCTGCGCGCAGCTCACCGCTCGAGTTCGGTAGCCAGTCGTTGAGCGTCCGGACGTTCAGGTCGACCCTGCCATCCATTGCATCACCGGGTTTGCCGCGGAACTCGACGTCGCTTTGACCGGAGTGCAGCGACAACGTGCCCGCGACGACACGCTGCGGAGTCAGCACGAGATCTCCTTCTCCGGAGATACCTCGACCGCGCAACCGACCGTTAAGCTCGTCCAGCACGAACCTGCCGCGCGGACCCGCCTCCGATAGCTGGCCGTCGCTCATGAGGCCGAAGTTCAGACGTCCGCTCCAGGCGGCCGCAAAGGCGCCGGGATCAAACTGGGTCGCCTGCGCCTTCACGTTCCATGACAGCACGGGTTTCAGCCCGAGCTCGCCGGTCATCGCGAGCCGACCGGGTTGCTGCACGATATCGAACTGTTTCAGCGCGACACGATCGGAAGAACCTTGCACATCGAGCTCGATGGTCGCGATCCTGTCCTTCGGCCCGAGCGATAGCCGGCCGGTGGCCGCGTAGTCCTCGACGCTTCCGTCGATGTGCATTTGCCCGCCCGTGTACAAGTCCTGTCCTGTCCAGAAGGCCGGAATGACGACGTCATGCCATTTCGCATCGGCTTTGGCTGCCAGAGGCTCTTCGGCAGTTCGCACCGTGCCGGCCAGACGAATTGCCGCGCCCTTCTCCCCGGGCCGTAGCACGCCTTCGATCTCGACGTCCCCTTCGTGACGAACAAAGCTCAGCGGATCCACATGCAACACGCCGTCGTCGACGCTGATCTCCCCGGACACTTTGCCCCGATCCAGGGTTCCTTCGCCGATGAGTGCGAGAGCCAGTGAGCTGACGCGTGTGTCAGGCAGAAGATCCTTTCGTGGATCGAAGTGCGGAAGGTCGAGAGTGAAGCTCCACGGCAGCGTCTCTTCAGCGATGAGCTTCAAGTCGAGTCTTGCATCGACCGGCGCGCTGAGGTTGGTGGTCAACGTGGTCGCCTTATCCTCGCTGTGCGCTTTCAGTACTCCGGCCACCGTTCGTTCGCCGAAGCGCCAACGGAACTCGCCCGCCGCGTTGCCGATTCGCTTGCGCCCGTTGTCCAGCCTGCCCGCAAGGCGAACGCGCCCCTGCGGTGAATCCAAGGCGAGCTTTTCGATCGCGAGGTCGACATCGGTCCACCGGCCAGCGAACTGAGCGCGCGTGATCTCCAGCAACGACACATCATCGCGCTCGATGCGCGCGCGCTCGAGATCCAGTGAATCGAGCACCATGTCGATTGGCGGTTTAAGGCTCAATGGCTTGGATTCTTCCGGCGGCGGCTCAGTCGGTTCACTGAGTGCCACGTTTAATCCCGAGATCGTCAACGCTCTGACGTGAGCTGTCCTGCGTAACAAGTCGATCAGGACGACATCGACGCCGACACGCGCGATCCTCAGGTCGATACCCATCGCCGGATCCCGATAGCGGAGGTCTCGCAACTCGAGCGGTCCCGCGATCGTGCCTTCCGTCGAACCGATCGCAAGCTTGTCGCCCACTACTGAAAGCGCCCTTGCGACCGTCCAGCGAGCACCGGAAGTCGTACTGAGCATCCAAGTGAGGACTGACGCGACAGCAATGACGAGCACCCCGAGCGCCAGCGCAGTCCACCTGGCGATGCGACCGGCGGCGTTCACAGATCGGGCCCGATCACGACGTGGATCCGCCATTCCTTCTCCAGGTCGGTGACCACGGCGTACGCGACGTCGAGTCGCACCAGCCCAACCGGCGATTTCCAGCGCGCACCGACGCCCGCACCGACATTCAAGTCGAATCGTGAGGTGAATGCATCGCCCGCATCCACGAACACCGCGGCACCCCAATCTTCGCGAAAATAGTGCTCGTACTCGGCACTGGCGACGGTGAGGTACTCGCCGCCGATCACGCCGCCTGCAGCGTTGGTCTCGCCTAATTGCTGGTAGTCGAACCCGCGGAGGGAACGGTCGCCGCCGGCGAAAAATCGCAATTCCGGCGGCAGCGCGTCGAAGTTGTCGACAGCCATGGCACCGAGTGCCGCACGCGCGATGAACCGGCCATGCTCCCCGACCTTCCTCAGCCCCTTGCCCTCGGCGCGAACCTGTATCAGCGTTGTATCGGAGAGCAGCGCTTCCGTCGCGACGCGCAATCCGTACAACAGCGAATAGCCGCTCGTCGGGAAGTACGGATCATCGGCCTTTCTGCGCGTAAGCAGTCCTTCCGCGTACAGCAGGCTCGTGTCGCCCTGGGTATCCGCGATCTCGAAGTTGCCGTTCAGGTATTGCAGTCCGAGCGTGCGCGTAAATCCCTTCCATCGGTCGCGAACTTCGGTCGCCGCGAGCCGCGCCATGCGCGATGTGCTCGTATCGGTCTCCTCGTCCCGATAGCCCGCGCCGAAATCGAAGTGGCGATTCTTCGGGCCGGGATCCGGGATCCGATAGTTCGTGCTGATTTCCTGCAGTCGCTGCGAGTATTCGATCTCGCCGCCGAGCTTGTGTCCCCGCTTGTTCAGCCAGCGCCGTTGCGCTCCGAGCCGCACGCCAGGGCCCGAGTCCGTACTCACGTACAGGTTGGCGGAGTACATGGTGCGCTTCGCCGGGATGAGCAGCACGTCGAGCGGCACGACGGCATCCTGAGTCTCTCTCAGGCGCGGCGTGACGGCGACGCTCGAGAAATAATCGGCATCGACGAGCCGTTGCTGAAACTCGATCAGCTCGTCGCCGGTGTAGAATGCGCCCTCTTGCCACGGCACGTAGCGCTGCAGGAAAGTGTCGGGAAACTGGGCGGCGGAAAAGCCCACCGCGCCGAAGCGATGACGCTCGCCGGGTTCCCATTCCAGGTCGATCTCCGCCGTGTTCGCAGACTTGGTCACGGCGACGCGGTGTTGTGTGAGGTGGGCCGCGAGATAGCCGGTCGTGCGCAGCGCCGTATCGACCTGCGTCTTGCTCTTCTCGTACGCGGAGTGGTCGAGCCGGTCGCCTTTCTTCGGCAGGAACGCGTCGAGTGCGGTTTTTACTTCGGGCTGCCCTTGGGCCGGCCCCGGAACGACTATGTGGACGTCCTCGACGATCACTGGATCGCCCGGGATGACACGAAAAGTCGCCTTCCAGGTCCCGTCTGTGTCGGACCTCTTCAGATCGCTCTCGACTCTGACGCCGTAGTACCCCAGCGGTTCGAGCGCCTCCCGGATCTGATCGTCCGCGGTCGCGAACAATCTGCGGATCTGCGCCGGCGAGACGTCCTTGTCCACGTACTGGCTCAGTTCGGGGGCAACCTTGGCGATCTCAGCCACTTCACCGTCGGGAGCCTCGACATTCAGGGTGACTCTTGCGGCAAGAGCGCCTGGCGCAACGAGCCCGGCGGTCAGGCTGCGAAGCAGAAAACGCCACGCGTACGACATTCGCGTTTCCAAAGTGGAGCGATGGAGATCGAGGGCCCACTTGATGGATGCGTTCCAGCGTCCCTTGTTCCCGGGCGACGGCGACAGCGTTTACGACGAGGCTTGTAGCGGACGAGCATTTGCCCCCCTAGCGCTGTCGATTCGGAACCCGGAGACTTCCCATTACACGCTCAAGTTGCGGACTGCTGTCGGAACACGTGCCGCTTTTACGTCGGAATGGCCCTCAGTAGGCTACCGGGTGCTGATCATTAAGCACGAGCAGCAACCTCACGGGGATGTATCGAGCGGGCAGGCTTGCGGTTGAATGCCGAACGCGTTCGCTGACCGCGCCGAACGCGTGGCCGGCCGCGATCACTGCTGCAGGTATTTACCGTACCAGTCGAGATACCGCTGCATCCGGTCGCGCAGGTAGCTCGGCTTCTGCAGGCCGTGGTACTGCTTGGGATAGATGACGAGCTGCGTGTCCACGCCCAGACTGCGCAGTGCCTGATACATCTGCTCCGAGTTCAGCAACGGCACGTTGAAGTCCCGGTCGCCGCAGAGAAACAGGGTCGGAGTCTTGATCCGATCGGCATGCAGCAGTGGATAGGCATTGCGCAGGTACGCATCGAGATTCTTCCACGGCGTGCCGAGCTCCGCCTCGTACTCGCGGATGTACATGTCGGTGCCATAGCCGGCGAGCGCATTGCCGATCGAGGCGCCGCTGGTGGCCGCCTTGAAGCGCGTGTCCTTGCTGATCACGAAGTTCGTCAGGATGCCGCCATAGCTCCAGCCGCCGACGCCGAGGCGCTCGGGATCGGCGATGCCCTTATTGACCGCGTCGTCCACGACGGCGAGTTCGTCCTCTGCATCCTTGACGCCCCATTCGCCCCAGATCGCCCTGGCGAATGCCTCGCCGCGTCCGGAGCTGCCGCGCGGATTCGCCGCCAGCACGACGTAGCCGCGCGCGGCCAGGATCTGCCACATGGGCATGAAGGTATTCGCAAACTGGGACACCGGCCCGCCGTGGATCTGCAGCACGGTCGGATAGCGGCGGCCCGAGACGAAGTCCGGAGGCGTGACCAGAAAGCCGCCAATCCGCGTACCGTCCCTGGATGTGACCGAGCTCTCCTCGACTGCGGCGAGCCGCACACCCGCGAGCCAGGTGTCGTTGTGATGGGTCAGTCGCCGCGTCTTCGCGCCCTCGACCGCCTGCAGCTCAGCGGGCTGGTCCACGGTGCTGTCGAGCACCACGACGCGGTTCTTCGGCCCGGAGTCGAATTCGGTGGTTTCGCGTCGACCGTCGAGGACGCGAACGAGCTTGCCTGTCGCGGGATCTACCCGGGCCAGGTGCTGATTGCGATCATCCTCGATCAAGGCATGGATCCATTTGCCATCCTCCGACCAGCGCGGCGCGAACACATTGCGATCAAGGGCTCCGGTCACCGCGCGCGATTGGCCTTCTGCCACGTTCACGATCATAAGATCCTGTCTGGCGTAGTAGATGATCGCGGGATCGCGCGCGACCGAGAGCACGATCTGACGGCCGTCCAGGCGCCAGGAAGGCCGCGTCATCCAGCCTGAGTCTCCCGAGTCGCCGTGGAACGTCGCGACGAGGCGCGCCTCGCTGCCGGGCCGGGGAGCGATGACGTACAGACCATTGTCGTTGCTGCGATCCGGATCCGGTCCGCGCTTGCTGACGAACGCAATCTGCGATCCGTCGGGGGACCAGGCGGGCCAGGCTTCGTCGAATTTGCCCGGCGTCAGCAGCTCGGCCTTGCGCGTACCCATGTCTATTACATACAGATGCCGGCGCAGCGCGCCGAGATAGCCGGTTTCGTCTTCCTTGAAGTAGTAGCGGTCGATGACGATGGGCGGCGGTGTCTTTTTCTCGCCCTCGGCCACACGGCCCGGATCTTCGTCCATCACGATGAGCGCGATGCGCTTGCCGTCCGGGGACCAGTCGTAATCGAGCACATCGCCCTTGAACGATGTAACAACCTGCGCTTCGCCGCCGCCCCGGTCCATCAGCCAAAGCTGTGCTGGTGCGTCCTCACCACCACGCGCCGACAGAAACGCGAGGTAACGCCCATCGGGGCTCCAGCGCGGCGTGTCCTCGCTGTCCTTCGAGGCGGTCAGCTGCACCTGCCGCGCGCCGTCCCAGCTCGCCATCCAGACGTGCGTGGTGAGCTTGTCCTGGACCAGGTCGCTGGTCTGCACCGTATAAGCGACCCAGTCCCCATCGGGCGAAACCTGCGGATCTGCGACGGCGTGCAGCGCGTTGATGTCAGCCGCCGTCAGCAGGCGCCGACCCGCCTCCGCCGCATGCGCGGCGACGGTAAAAACGGCCAGAAACAAGGCCAGCAGAGGTGCACGCAGCATGATGGGTCGGCTAGTCGTCGCAGCGGTGTACAGGTCGATCATCAGGCGATTCTACTGGGCGCCCGCCCCGGCCGCGCATCAGTCATGCATGCGTAGCGGCCTTCAGGTCACTGTGGAGCTGTTTCCCCCGCGTACCCGCGGATAGCCCGCTACACTCTGACGCCATGGGGGCCGTTAAGTGACCGACACGCCGACAGAGCGTGAAGCCGAGAGCACCTGGACCAGACTGCGTCGCCGCAAGGTCGTCCAGTGGGGACTGGTCTACGTCGCCGCCGCTTGGGGATTCCTCCAGGGTCTTGAGTACGTCACCGAGACCTACCACTGGCCGGAACAACTCCGTCAGGTCTCGTTCCTGGCACTCCTGGTCGGTCTGCCCATCGTCCTGGTCCTCGCGTGGTACCACGGGGATCGCGGTCAGCAGCGCGTCAGCACCCCCGAGTTCGCGATCCTGACGCTGCTGCTGCTGCTCGGGGGCGGGGCGTTCTGGTACTACCAGCGCAGCGACGCCGGGAGGGACGCGGGCCCCACGGCAAGCGCAGTTCAACCAGATGCATCGCCCGGTACAAAGGATGCACGCCCGTCCGTCGCGGTGCTGCCGTTCGAGAACCGTAGCCGCGAGGCTGACGATGCCTTCTTCGTGGATGGCATCCACGATGACATCCTCACACAGCTCTCGAAGGTCAGTGCCCTTCGGGTGATCTCCCGCACGTCCGTAGAGCAGTTCCGCGACACGAAGCTGCCGATGAAGGCGATCGCCGATCAACTGGGAGTGACGCGGATCCTCGAAGGTGGCGTCCAGCGGGCGGGCGAACGCGTGCGCGTCACAGTCCAGCTGATCGACGCGGCGACCGATGCCCACGTCTGGGCAGAGAGCTACGACCGGCAGCTCACCGCCGCAAACATATTCGCCATCCAGAGTGAGGTCGCTGAGGCGATCTCAGCGGCCCTCAAGGCCACGCTTACACCTGCCGAACTGAAGAGAGTCAACACGGTACCGACGCAGAACCTGCAGGCTTGGGAGGTGTATCAGCTCGGCAAGCTGAGCATGGCGCGACGAACCACTGAAGGCCTGGCCGATGCGGTCGAGTTCCTGGAGAAAGCGATTGCGGTGGATCCAGGTTTTGCCCTGGCTTACGTCAGCCTCGCTGACGTCCTTTTACTGCAGGTGGACTACGCCGGCGCGAACATCGAGCGGGCGACCGATCGCGCAAGCGAGTTGATCTCGCAGGCGCTGAAACTTGATCCCGGTCTCGCGGAGGCAGCAACGAGTTCAGCGATGCTGGCCTGGACCAGACTCGACTTTCCAAGGGCCGAAGCCGAGTTCCGACGTGCGCTCGAGCTGAACCCTAATTCCGCCCAGGCGAATCACTGGTTGAGCAATCTGCTGGGCTACCTCGGCCGCACCCGCGAATCACTCAAGTATGCGCAACGCGCGGCTCAACTCGACCCGCTCTCGGCGCCTGTTAGGCTCAATCTCGGTATGAGGCTGGAGAGTGTGGGGCAGCTCAGCGCGGCCACGGCGGAGTACGGCCGCGCGATCAAGATCGATCCGTCGTTTCCCCTCGCTCATGTCTTTATCGGACAGCTCAAAGCGTATGCGCAGGGCCGGGTCGACGAGGGAGTGCCGTGGGTGATGCGCGCGGCCGAGCTCGACGCCGGAGCGGCGGATTCCCGGGCGTGGTTGAGCGGCATGTACTTCGATCTCGGCGACGACACTACTGCCGAGCAGTGGCTCGACCGGACGCGGCGCCTGGGTGCGGACCAACCAACGTTCAAATTCGCGTCGTGCATTGCCGCGCTATATCGGGGTCAGTCGGACTCGGCGGTGAAGTACGCGCGCGAGTTTCTGTCGAAGGTGCCACAAGTCCCGATCATGCTCGCGGTGTTGCGAGACGCTGACCTCGAGCACGGCACTAGCGCGGCAACGCGAGAACGCTATGAGCAGGCATATCCAGAGCTTTTCGCGACATCTCCCCGAGTCGATGATGGAAACTATCGTGCAGCGATCGATCTGGCGCTTGTGCTGCGGCGCACCGACGACCAAGTGCCGGCAGCGAAGCTTCTCGACATGAGCGAGGCGGTGATTCGGCACGGCAGGCGGCTCGGTACCGAGGGCTTCGGCATCGCCGATGCACAGATACTTGCCGTCCGGGGGGCCGAGCGCGAGGCACTCGCGGCGTTGCAGCGGGCGGAAAAGGCCGGCTGGCGGGGCCCTCTATGGCGCTATTACCGCGACCACGACGCGAATCTGGCCTCGATCCG
>Ga0207648_10006402_pt1 | contig 11702 bp, 10 predicted proteins | sample KBSMisM32_FD_184310 | JGI IMG/M metagenome (GOLD analysis project Ga0207648, IMG submission 184310) | Miscanthus rhizosphere microbial communities from Kellogg Biological Station, Michigan, USA - KBS Miscanthus M3-2 (SPAdes) (version 2) | ecosystem: Host-associated > Plants > Roots >... | reverse complement strand
CGGCGAACATGTCGATGCCGCTATGCCCGACGGGGATGTAGCAGGCGCGGTTCGGCCCCGTCGCCAGGCTGATCCCTGCAAGCTTCGCGATCATGCAGTCGATGCAATCGGTCTCGGTATCGATCGCGACGTAGCCCTGCGCGTCTGCCTCCGCGATCCAGCGGTCCAGCGCGGCCTCGCCTGTCACCGTCTCGTACTTCGACCGGTCGATATCGATCTGCTCGGCAAGCGGCGGTCCTGGTGGCTTCTTGTCGAGTGACGTCATGGCGGCATTGATGCCGCCCCCGCTGCTGCTCCGCCCCGTCGGCGCAAGTGAGCCACCCGTGTTCAGACGGTTGAGAAGAGTCTTGAATCCCTGGTCCTCGAGGAACTCGCGCAATGGCTGCTCGGGGATCTTCTTGAGCTCCAGGTCCTCGAGCGGCTCCGGAAGCGGCGCTTCGCACACCAGTCGCACGAGCTCGCGCGACAACCGGGCATTGTCGGCATGGTCGACCAGTGACTGCTTGAGCTTGGGCTTGGTGATCTGGTCGGTGCTCGCGAGCACGGTGTCGAGGTCGCCGAACGCCTGGATCAGCTGGGTCGCCGTCTTCGGGCCGATTCCGGGAACTCCTGGCACATTGTCGACACTGTCGCCCATCAGCGCCAGCACGTCGCCGACCTTCTCGGGACCGACGCCGAACTTCTCGATCACCGCGGCTTCGTCGATGCGGCGGTCGTTCATCGTGTCGAGCATGTCGACCTGCCCGTCCTGGACCAGCTGCATCAGGTCCTTGTCCGAGCTGACGATGGTAACCCTCCACCCGGCCTTCTTCGCCGCGGTGACGTAACAGGCGATGATGTCGTCGGCCTCAAGCCCCGCTTCCTCGATGCAGGGGATCGAGAAGGCGCGGGTGGCGACGCGGATCAGCGGGAATTGAGGCACCAGGTCTTCTGGTGGTGGTGGGCGGTGTGCTTTGTACTGGTCGTACATCTCGTTGCGGTGCGTATGCTCCGAGGCGTCGAGGATCACCGCCATGTGGGTCGGGCCGCCCACCTCGTTGGCACCGCGCGAAAGCTCTCCGGCAAGCTTCCACAGCATCGTGGTGTAACCATAGACCGCGCCGGCGGGTGTCCCGTGCCGGTTCGTGAGCGGCGGCAGCCGGTGATAGGCGCGGAAGATGTAGCTCGACCCGTCGACGAGATAGAGGTGCGGGGTCGCAGCAGGCTTTTCAGCCGCAGGCGCGGGAGCTTCGGTAGTTGCGACGTCTGACATGAAGAATCGGGTTTAGCAGGGTGGCGGCGGGATTAAAGCCAATCGCAATATAGGAACGGCCGCTCGGTTTTGCTCTCTCCGATCACCCTGCCAAGAGCGGCCAGATCACCATCACGAGGCCCGCCATGCCAACAGCCCAGACAGCCGTCCTCACGACCCTGATCCCCGCCATATAGAGCGGTAGATAGGCGACGCGTGCGCCGAGCCAGATCCAGCCGCCGAGCGCGGTCGTGGCGCTTGTCTTGTTCGCCAGCACCACGCCGAGGAGCGCGACGATGGCGATCGGGAAGGTCTCCAGGAAATTTGCCTGAGCCCGCGCCGTCCGGCCCGTCATCGGATTGGCTTCGGGGAGCGCCTCATCGCGCGCGCCGACATTCCAGCTTCGGCCGTATTGTGCGGTCTTGAAGCGGATCGCGACGAAGATGTGGATGAACAGCAGCAGCGCTCCGAGCGCGGCGATCCTGATCTCTACCGGCATTTTCCCCCTCCTATTCGACGTTTCGAAGCATCCATGTTGCCAGCGCGTCAAGCGCTTCGGCCTCAGCGTCGGCGGGCTTGCGGCCGCTTTTCGCAGCGACCTTGAAGCTGTGGTCAGCCTGATCGACCACGTGCAACGCGGCGCGGTCGCCGAGCGCGGCAACGACCGGCCGGAGCAGGTCCAGCTCGGCCAGGGCGTCCCGGCTGCCCGAGACGAACAGCATCGGAATCTCGACCCGGCTCAAATGCTCGGCGCGCTCGATTCCCCGCTTTCCAGCCGGATGCAGCGGGAAGCCGAGGAAGGCGAGGCCACGCACTCCGGGCAGCGCCGAGTCCGCCTGCGCCTGCGACGTCATCCGACCGCCGAACGAGCGCCCGCCCGCGAACAGCGGCAGGCCGGGCGCCAGCCTCGCCGTCTCGGTCGCCGCCGCGCGCACCGCGGCATGAGCAACCTTGGGCGGATCCACCCGCTTCGATCCCTTCTCCATGTAAGGGAATTGGTAGCGCAGCGTAGCAATTCCGCGAGCGGCCAGTCCGTGCGCGTTGGATTCCATCGCGCGGTGGCTCATCCCGGCTCCGGCGCCGTGTGCGAACAGGTAAAGCGCCTTGGCGTCTGCTGGCCGGAGCAGAAGACCCGACACGCTTTCATCGCCGACCGGGATCCGGACTTGCGCCGCCTCCATCACGGCACCAGCACCGTGTCCTTCGCCTTCGGCAGAAGCTCGGGATAATCCAGCGTATAATGAAGCCCGCGGCTCTCGTGCCGCGACAGGGCCGACCGGATGATGAGGTCCGCAACCTCGACCAGGTTGCGAAGCTCGATCAGGTCCGGCGTCACCCGAAAGTGCGCATAATATTCCTTCACTTCCTGCCGGAGCATGTCGATCCGGTGCTTGGCGCGCTCGAGCCGCTTGGTGGTCCGGACGATGCCGACATAGTTCCACATGAAGCGGCGGATTTCGCCCCAGGTCTGCGCGATCACGACTTCTTCGTCACTGTCGGTGACCCGGCTTTCGTCCCAGGCGCGAATCTCGGGCACGTCGGGAAGCTCGTTGTACTTGTCCCGAATGTGAGTTGCCGCGGCCTCCCCGAACACCAGGCATTCGAGCAGGCTGTTCGAGGCGAGGCGGTTAGCGCCGTGCAGCCCTGACTGTGTGACCTCTCCTGCAGCATAGAGCCCCGGCGCGTCAGTGCAGCCATGCAGGTCAACGACCACACCCCCGCAGGTGTAGTGCTGCGCCGGTACGACCGGGATCGGCTCCTTGGTGATGTCGATCCCGAGCGCCAGCAACCGCTCGTAGATGTTGGGAAAATGCGCGCGGACGAAATCCTCGTCTCGATGCGAGATGTCGAGATGGACGTAATCGAGGCCGAGGCGCTTGATCTCATGGTCGATGGCGCGGGCGACGATGTCGCGCGGTGCAAGCTCGCCGCGTTCGTCGAACCGCTGCATGAACCGCTGTCCGCCGCCCTTCACGCCGGGCGGCAGCTTCAGCTGCCCGCCTTCGCCGCGCACTGCCTCGGTGATCAGGAAGTTCTTGACCTGTAAATTGTAGAGACAAGTCGGGTGAAACTGCATCATCTCCATGTTGGAGACGCGGCAGCCCGCTCGCCATGCCATCGCAATTCCGTCGCCGGTCGCTCCGCGCGGTGCGGTTGAATAGAGGTAAGCACGCCCCGCCCCGCCCGTGGCGAGTATCGTCGCCTTGCCCGTCAGCGTTTCGACCCGCTTCTTCTTGCGGTTGTAGGCGTAGAGGCCGTGCACCGCGCCGCTGGTCGAGAAGTTCGCCGCGTGCCGCCCCGTGACAAGGTCGATCGCGACCATGTCGGGGACCAGCGTGATGTTCGGGTGCTTCTTCGCCGCCGTCTCCAGCGCCTGCTGGACGGCATAGCCGGTGGCGTCGGCGACGTGGACGATGCGCCGGTGGCTGTGCCCGCCCTCGCGGGTCAGGTGTAACGCATTGCCTTCCTGCGCGAAGGGCACACCCAGGTCGATCAGGTGCTGGATTGCGCGCGGGGCCGCCCCCACCACATGCTCGACCACACGGATGTCGTTGAGGCCCGCGCCGGCAATCATCGTGTCGTTGACGTGAGCGTCGAAACTGTCGCCTTCCTCCAGCACCGCGGCAATGCCGCCCTGCGCCCAGCTGGTCGCGCCTTCGCCGAGCGCGCCCTTCGCGATCACCGCGACCTTGTGTGTCTCAGCGAGGTTGAGCGCGGCGGTCAGCCCCGCCGCGCCGGAGCCGACGACGAGGACGTCGGCGCTGACGCTCACGCCGCGTTCTGCTCCGACGTGAGGCTCAGGAACACATCCTCGAGGTCCGGGTCGCGGGTCGAAACGTCCTCGATGGCGAGACCCGCAGCGGTGAGCGAGGCAAGCACCTGTCCGGCATTCACCTTGTCCTTGCGATAGGTGATCGAAAGCGTGCGCTCGTCGATCAGCTCGATATTCTCGAAGCAGGCGTTGGTCGGTACGCTGGTTATGTCGTGATCGAAGGTGACGACAACCGCTTTCTCCTGCGCCTTCGCCACCAATTCGCGCGTCGGCTCATTGGCGATGACGCGTCCGTGGTTGATGATCGCGATTCGGTCGCACAGCTCTTCGGCTTCCTCCAGATAGTGCGTCGTCAGGACGATCGTGACGCCTTGCTGGTTGAGCTGGCGCACATAGTCCCAAAGCTGGCGGCGAAGCTCGACGTCAACGCCGGCGGTTGGCTCGTCGAGCACTAGGATTGGCGGCGAATGGACCATCGCCTTTGCGACCAGCAGCCGCCGCTTCATCCCGCCCGAAAGGGTGCGTGAATAAGCGTCGGCCTTGTCCGTGAGGTGCATCGCTGCGAGCAAAGCGTCGCTCTGCCGTTCGGCGGGCGGGATGCCATACAGCCCGGCCTGGATTTCCAGCGTCTCCTTCGGCGTGAAGAAGGGATCGAAGATTATCTCCTGCGGCACGATGCCGATCGAGCGCTTGGCGTTGCGCGGGTGTTCATCAATATCGAACCCCCACACCACCACTGTCCCGCTGGTCTTCACCACGAGGCCGGCGAGGATGTTGATCAGCGTCGACTTGCCCGCGCCGTTCGGTCCCAGCAACCCGAAGATCTGGCCGCGGGGAACGTCGAAGCTGACCTCGTTGAGCGCACGCTTCCCCCCCGCGTAGGTCTTGGATAGGGAGTCGATGCGGATCGCGGGTTCGTCCATTGCGGCACGGCGTGTAAGAGCGGCATCGCGGGCCGACAAGTAAATGCGCCGTTTACCATGCGCGGTAGCGTGGACTTGGCGTTAACCCTGTACCTTCACGCCCATGTGTAGGCGTTCCGTATTGAGCTCCGTTGCGGCGGTGCTGCCTCTTTTGGTGCCGGCGGCGGCCCATTGTGCAACGCCTTTGACGCCGGCGACTGCCAATGCGACGATCATCCTCCCGCTTACGGTCACCAAGCTCGACGACATGGACTTCGGCTCGCTAGCCCCGACCACCGCGGGCACTGCCGTACTCAATCCGGACACCGATACGCTCAGCGTGACCGGAGGGGTCACTCAGGTCGGCGGAACGCCTCACAGCGCACAGTTCGTCGGCTCCGCGGAGCACAATGCCGTCGTGAACATCAAGCTGCCCAAGCAGCCTGTGACCTTGACGCGAACGGGCGGCGCCGAGACGATGACCGCGACGAACTTCACGCTCCAGAGTGGTTATACCAAGAAAGCCCTGGCCCAGATGGACAGCTTCACGTTCCGCGTCGGCGCGACGCTGAACGTTGCGGCAAACCAGGTTGAGGGCACCTACGTTGGCACCTTCGACGTCACCGTCCAGTATCCGTGATTGAACCGGCGGCGGTGCGTTGCTACCTCGCCGCCATGCCAGCCCAGCCGCCGCCTGAAGTGATCCGGGTGAAGACCTTGCAAGTCGCCTGCGACGGATCGGGCGAGATTTCGCCCGCGCTTGGACACCCTCGCGTCTTCCTCCGAATCGAGGAGGACACAGGCTTCGTCGAGTGCGGCTATTGCGATCGGCGCTTCGTCCTTGAGGGGGGACCTGCAGACCGTAAGGCAGGCTGATGGCCTCGCTCGATCCGCGCCGCTTCCTCTACCGCAACCTCGATCCGGAGGGCGCCAAGCGGCTCGCTGCGACACACCTGTCGGCGCATGACGACGGCGAGCTGTACCTCCAATATATCGCGAGCGAGGCGTTCGGCTTCGACGACGGACGGCTGAAGACGGCCGACTATCACACCAGCTCCGGCTTCGGCCTCCGCGGCGTGTCCGGCGAGACGACCGCCTTCGCGCACGCCAACGACATCAGCGAAGCCGCCATCGAGCGCGCCGCCGCGACTCTCAAGTTGCTCGACCCACGCAAGGGTGAGGCAGCGCTTCCGCCGGCACGTACGAACCAGGCCATGTACGGCGCCGACGACCCACTGAGCCTCGTGCCCTTCGCGGACAAGGTCGCGCTGTGCCAGCGCATCGATGCCGCCGCGCGGGCTCGTGACCCGCGCGTTGCGCAGGTCAGCGTCACGGTGGCGGCCAACTGGAGCGTGATCGACATCGTCCGCGCCGATGGCTTCGTCGCCTCCGACGTGCGTCCGCTGGTGCGGCTCGGAGTGCAGATCGTCGCTGAGCAGAACGGGCGTCGTGAGACCGGCTTTCATGGGCTCGGCGGCCGCTATCTCTACGACAATCTGTTCGACGAGGCGCAGTGGGGCCGAGCGATCGACATCGCGCTTGCTCAGGCGCTGACCAACCTCGAATCCGTCGCGGCTCCGGCGGGCGAAATGCAGGTGGTGCTAGGTCCAGGCTGGCCCGGCGTGTTGCTGCATGAGGCCGTTGGGCATGGCCTCGAAGGCGATTTCAATCGCAAGGGCACTTCGGCTTTCTCCGGCCGAATTGGCGAGCGGGTCGCGGCGCCAGGCGTCACGGTGGTGGACGATGGCGCAATGGACAACCGTCGTGGTTCGCTGACGATCGACGACGAAGGAACGCCGACGCGCCGTACCTGTCTGATCGAAGACGGGATCCTCAAAGGCTATTTGCAGGACCGGCTCAACGCGCGGCTGATGGGCATGGAGCCGACCGGCAACGGTAGGCGCGAAAGCTTCGCCCATGCGCCTATGCCGCGTATGACCAACACTTTCATGCTCGGCGGCACGGATGACCCGGACGAACTGCTTGGCCGGGTTAAGGACGGCATCTATGCCAAGAGCTTCGGCGGCGGGCAGGTCGACATCACCAGCGGCAAGTTCGTCTTCTCCTGCACCGAAGCGTACCGCATCCGCGGCGGCAAGATCGCCGAACCGATCAAGGGCGCGACCCTGATCGGCGACGGCCCGACCGTCCTCACCCGCGTCAAGGGCATCGGCAACGACCTCGCGCTCGACGAGGGGATCGGCGTCTGCGGCAAGGGCGGGCAGAGCGTGCCCGCCGGCGTGGGTCAGCCGACTTTGCTTATCGATGGCCTGACGGTCGGAGGCACTGCGGCTTGAGCGATTGGCGCTCGGACGTTCTGAAGTTCTGGTTCGGGCTCGACCCAAGGCAATGGTGGAAGGCCGATCCTGAACTCGACCATCGCATCAGGGAGCAATTCCTGAAGCAGTGGACCGAAAAGCGTCAGCTTCCGGTCGATACATTCCTCTGCGATGCGCTGACCGCACTCGCCGCAGTGGTCCTGTTCGACCAATTCCCGCGCAACATGTTCCGCGACCATGCCGATGCTTACTCGACGGACCATCTCGCGCTGGCGATCGCGAAGGGCGCCGTCGATGCAAGGCTGGACGAGCAGCTGCAGCCGCAAGAGCGCAAGTTCCTCTACATGCCGTTCCAGCACAGCGAGAATCTCGACGACCAGAACCGGGCGCTGCTGCTGTTCACCGAACTCGGCGATGACGAGCAGATCAAATATGCAAAGCACCATCGCGGCATCATCGAGCGGTTCGGCCGTTTCCCGCATCGCAATGCAATCCTCGGACGCGCATCGCGGCCGGACGAGATCGCGGCTGAAGCGGGCAAGCCCTAGTGACGGACCTCGTCGAAGCCGCGCGGTTCAACACGCAGGTCGAGGCAGACCTCGCTCGCCTCTATCTCGAAAGCGAAGGTGTCGAGTCAGTGCTGTTCGATGCAGGCCACCACTCGATGTGGGGACTGATCGGCGGCCTGTTCATGCCGGTGCGGCTGATGGTCCTTGATGAAGATCTCGACCAAGCCCGGAAGCTGCTCGAGCAAGACGCTAAAGCAAATGAGCGATCGGACCGTGGTCAAAGCCCGCCTGGTTGAGCTCCTGAACGACTTCCTCGAGCGATGCGCCTTCTTCGCGCTTGGCAAGCGCAATTGCCAGCGCCGAGCGCGTGCCTGAGCGGCAGAAGGCAAGCAGCTTTCCGTCACCCGCCTCACGCATCGCGCCCTGCATCTCCTCGACGTCCGCGGGACCGATGCCTCGGATAATGGGCACGAAGCGATAGCCGATGCCCGCCGCCGCCGCGGCTTCCTCGATCTCGGAGGCGGGCGGCTGACCCGGCTCCTCTCCGTCGGGCCGGTTGTTGACCAGCATTGTCACGCCTTGCTGCGCCAGCCCGGCGACCTCGTGCGGTGCGACCTGGCCGCTTACCATCACTTTGTCGTCGAGCTGGCGGATCATGGCTTTATCCCCTTTCGCCTTTCTTTGGTGCCGGAGCCGGCGCCGGACTCGGCGCTGCGGCCGCTGCCGGCGGCGCGTCGCCCGTGCCGCCCAGTCCGTAATAGTCCAGATAGGGCTGAATGCTTGGGTCGGCACCAGTGAACCCGCGGTACATGGCCGCGAGGTCCTGAGTGTTGCCACGCGACAGGACCATGTCGCGGAAGCGCTGACCATTGGCGCGCGTCAGCCCGCCGTGGCTTTCGAACCAGTTGAAGGCGTCCTGTCCCAACATGCGAGTCCATGCATAGGCATAATAGCTCGCCGAATAGCCATTGCTCCAGATGTGGAGGAAATAGCTCGAGCGGTAGCGCGGAGGCACGACGTCGGTCGCGAAGCCACCCTTGGCGAGAGCGTCGGCCTCGAACTTGTCAACGTCCTGTCTTGGTGCGGTCGCCGGCAGCGAGTGCCAGTCGAGGTCGAGCCGCGCGGCCTCAAGCGCTTCGCCCACCTCGTAGCCCTGATTGAAGGTTCGGGCCGCGAGGATCTTCTGGACGAGGTCCTGCGGGATCGTCTGGCCGGTCCTAATGTTCACGGCGTAGTGGGGCAGGATCTTCTGGTCGAGCGCCCAGTTCTCGTTGAACTGAGAGGGGAACTCCACGAAATCTCGCGCAACGCTCGTACCTGACAGAGTCGGATAGTTCTGCGCGGCGAACATGCCGTGAAGCGCGTGGCCGAACTCGTGGAACATCGTCGTCACGTCGTCCCAGCTGATCAGCGCCGGCTTACCAGGCGCAGGCTTGGTGAAGTTCTCGACGTTGAAGATGACCGGCTTGGTGCCGCGCAGGTACGACTGGTTGACGAGGTTGCTCATCCAGGCGCCGCCCGACTTGTTGTCGCGTTTCCACGGGTCGATCATGAAGATCGCGAGTTCCTTGCCGTCCGCGTCATAGACCTGGAAGGCGCGCATGTCGGGGTTCCAGGTCGGAATGTCCTTCCGCTCCTTGAACGTGAGGCCATAGAGCTGATTGGCCGCGTAGAAGACGCCGTCCTCGAGTACCTTGTCGAACTCGAAATACTGCTTCAGCTGGTCGCTATCGATCGCATAACGCTGCTTGCGGATCTGCTCGGCGTAGAAGTTCCAGTCCGCCGCGGTCGGTTGGAAAGTCGCGCCTTGCGACTTGGCGAGACCGACGATGTCGGACCACTCGCGCCGCTCCTTGGCGGCGACGGCGGGCGCCAGGCGGTCGAGGAAGCCGACCGCAGTCGCGCGGTCCTTCGCCATCTGGTCGTACAGATTGTAGTCGGCGAAGTTGGCCGCGCCGAACAACGCCGCCTTCTTGGCGCGAAGCTGGGCGATCTCGCTGATGGTTGCGCGGGTGTCGTTCGCGTCGCCATGCTCGGCACGATTCAGGCTCGCTTCGAACAACTGCTGGCGCGTCGCGTGACTGGTCAGCGATTCGAGCGAGGGCTGCTGCGTCGTGTTCTGCAGCGGAAGGACGTAGCCGGAGAGCTTGCGGCCCTTCGCCGCCTCCTGCGCTGCCGCGATCTGCTCGGGCGAGAGTCCCGCGAGCGCCGCCGGATCGTCGACGTGAAGCGCTCCCGCCTTGGCGGCGGCGAGCAGCTTCTGGCTGAATTGTGTGGAGAGGGTGCTCAGGCGCTTGTTGATGACCTTGAGCTGCGCCTGCTTGGCAGGCGGGAGCTCGGCGCCGGCGTGCACGAACTGCTTGTAGTAGACGTCGAGTAGCTTCGCCTGCTCAGGGTTGAGGCTCAGCTCCGCCTGGTGGTCGTGAAGATACTTGAAGCGCTGGAACAGCTTCGAGTTGAGATAGATGAAGTCGTTGTGCGCGGCGAACAGCGGCGCGGTCTTCGTGTCCGTCGCCTGGAGCGTGTCGTTGGTGTTCGCACCGTTGACGGCGTTGAAAGCGAGATTGGCCCGCTCGAGCAGGAGTCCCGACTTTTCCATAGCCTCGACCGTATTGGCGAAAGTCGGTGCGGCCGGATTGTTGGCGATCGCTGTCACTTCAGCCTTCTGCTGCGCCATGCCCGCGAGCAGCGCCGGGAGGTAATCGCTGTCCTTGATCCGGGAGAAATCCGGCGTTTCGAACGGCAAGGTGCTCGGCTTCGCAAAGGGGTTGGACGCGGGCAGAGTCGCAGATGGCCCTGCCGCAGTCCTGGCCTTGCGTACTGCCGCTTCGGCGGGCGCAGTTGTGACTACGGCGAGCGCGGCAGTCGAAAGAAGAAGGTGGCGGATCATATCGCTCCTCAGGTCTCAGGGAAAATCTGGATGTGCGCCTCTCCATCCGACTCGCGCCTTACGCAAGCCTGAATGACGAAGTTCAATCGTTTCAGTAGCTTAGGCTGATCACTCCGCGGCTTGTGCAGTTTCCTCGGCGATCTGCTCCGCCGCCTGGCGGTACCAGAGGTCGGCGTATAGTCCGCCAAGGTCGAGCAACTGCTCGTGCGTGCCGCGCTCGGTGACGCGGCCCGCGTCGAGCACCACGATCTGGTCGGCATCGACTACCGTCGACAAGCGGTGGGCGATCATGATCGTCGTCCGGCTTTCAGCGACCTTGTCGAGTGTCTCCTGGATTGCCTGCTCGGTGCGGCTGTCGAGCGCGCTCGTCGCCTCGTCGAGCATGAGGATCGGCGGGTTCTTGAGAAGCGTCCGCGCAATCGCGACGCGCTGCTTCTCGCCTCCTGAAAGCTTGAGGCCCCGCTCGCCGACCATCGATTCATACTTGTCCGGCAGCGCCGCGATGAACTTGTCTATCGCCGCTCCGCGCGCCGCCTTTTCGATTTCGGCCTGCGTGGCGCCGTCGCGGCCGTAGCCGATGTTGTAACCGATCGTGTCGTTGAACAGCACCGTATCCTGCGGGACGATGCCGATCGCGGCGCGAAGGCTGCGCTGGCCCACCTCGGCGATGTCCTGGCCGTCGATGAGGATGCGGCCCGCCGACGGGTCGTAGAAACGATAGAGCAGCCGGGCGATCGTCGACTTGCCCGCGCCGGAAGGCCCGACGATCGCGCAGCTCGTCCCCGCAGGGATGTCGATGTCGAGGCCCTGCAGGATCTCGCGCCCTGGGTCGTAGCCGAACTGGACATTGTCGAAGCGGATAGCGCCGCGCTTCACCGCCAGCGCCGGCGCACCTGGCTTGTCGACGACCTCAGCGGGCGTGTCGAGGAGGTCCCACATCGCCTCCATGTCGATCAGTCCCTGGCGGATCGAGCGATACACCCAGCCGAGCATGTCGAGCGGGCGGAAGAGCTGCATCAACAGGCCGTTGATCCATACAACGTCGCCCGGGCTGAAGCGGCCCTGGCTCCAGCCCCAGACGGTGAAGATCATGGCGCCGGCCATCATCGCATTGGTGA
>Ga0207648_10006401_pt1 | contig 11702 bp, 11 predicted proteins | sample KBSMisM32_FD_184310 | JGI IMG/M metagenome (GOLD analysis project Ga0207648, IMG submission 184310) | Miscanthus rhizosphere microbial communities from Kellogg Biological Station, Michigan, USA - KBS Miscanthus M3-2 (SPAdes) (version 2) | ecosystem: Host-associated > Plants > Roots >... | reverse complement strand
CCGCGCTACGCGCTGCGGGGCAATTCGCGCTCGGGAGCGGCCCATCGCGCTCATGCTCCCGATTCCAGACCGGTCGCGCCACGCGACGGCTCCGGCAACGGAACGCGGTCATCGATGCGATGACGCAGGATACGCTCGAAATGCGCCGGGTCGTGGGCGTGCACGAGCTCGCCGGGGCGAGGGAGATGCAGGTCGTAGAGCCGCGAGAGCCAGAACCGCAGGGCGGCGGCGCGCAGGAGCGCGGACCACTGCGCGCGCTCGTCCGCAGTCAACGGTCGCACGGCGTCGTACGCGCTGGCGAGCGCGGCGACGAGCCCGGGCGCGAGCGCCCCGCTCCCTGACTCGTCGATGCACCAGTCGTTGACAGTGATGGCGAGATCGTAGGCAAGCGCATCGGTGGCGGCAAAGCCGAAATCGATGATGCCCGACACCTTTTCGCCGACGAAGAGGACGTTGTCGCAAAAGAGATCGCCGTGGATCGCGCCGCGCGGCAACCGGACCTTGGCGAACCCCGTCAGGGACTTGAGCTCGGACGCCAGCAGTTCATTCTGCGCGGATGTGATGAAGGGACGCACGGCGCGGGCCGCTTGCCGCCACCACGACGGTCCCCGCCGATTGGTGAGGCGGGCGCGATACGTCGCCGACGCGACGTGCAGGCGCCCGAGCGCCGCGCCGACGGCGGCGCAATGCACCGCGTCGGGCGATTCGACGGGCGCACCGTCGACCCTTGTCACGAGGCTCGCGGGCTTGCCGTTGAGCGTGCCGAAAAGCGTGCCCGTACGGTCACGGATGGGTGCGGGACATTCGACGCCCGCGCTCGCGAGATGCGCCATGAGGTTCAGGTAGAACGGCAGCTCGTTGGCGGGCAGGCGCTCGTAGAGCGTCAGCACGTAGCGACCGCTCGTCGTCGTCACGAAGTAGTTCGTGTTCTCGATGCCGGTCGCGATCGGCGCTTGCGAGACGAGCCCACCGACCGCATAACGCGTAAGCCAGGCTTCCAGTTCCTCGGCAGTAACGGGCGTGTAAACCGACATCGGGCATCGCGGCGCTTCTGAAGGTGCGCCGGCTCGGGCGGACTTCCGGGAAAGGAGGATCAGTTCAGAATTCGAAGAGCAGCCACATCGGAACCTTGAGTCCGGAGTCGAGGCTGTCGCGCCGGACGAACGTCGCGCCGGCGGCATCCGGGATCAGGAAGTACGGCCTGCCATGACGCGGTGTCACCTTGATCCATTTCAATTGACCGTTGACTCTCGCTTCCTCGACGGTCTCGCGTTCGTTGCGCCGGATCGTGATCTGCTGCTCGAGCTCGACTTCTCCGGAGAGCTCCGGTGGCGGCGGAATCTCGGGAAGCGGCTCGAGGTTGGGCGGCGGCGGAGGCGCAATCTGCGCCAAAGCAAGTCCGGCAGCCGCGAAGAGCGCTGCCGCGAGGCAGTTCTGCAACGACGATCGACGGCAGCGGGGCGGAGTCATTGACGCTGATTCTAGCAGAGCAGGGGCTTCGTCGTGCCGCCTGTCGCAGTTGCACATCGGCATCGCCGTGCCGGTACACTCGATACGAGCGGCGGCTGGTTACAGGTTCAACATCTTGCGGCGCTCGTCGCGCGTCGGCTGGAAGCCGCGCGATTCGTAGAAGTCGAAAATCGCCTCCACGATGGCCTCGGGCTCCTCGATGACCTGCATCAATCCGAGATCGGCCTCGCTCGCCATGCCCTCGCCGACGAGCTTGTTGCGCATCCAGTCGACGAGGCCGCCCCAGAACTCGCCGCCGACGAGAATGATCGGAATGCGACGGCTCTTGCCGGTCTGCACCAGCGTGAGGCATTCGGACAATTCGTCGAGCGTGCCGAACCCGCCCGGCAGCACGACGTAGGCGGAAGCGAAGCGCACGAACATCATCTTGCGCGCGAAGAAATAGCGAAAGTCGAATCCGACGTCCTGGAATTCGTTGCCGCCCTTTTCGTTCGGCAGCAGGATGTTGAGGCCGATCGCCGGCGACTTGCCCGCGAACGCTCCTCGATTCGCGGCCTCCATCAACCCGGGACCGCCTCCCGAAATCACGGCAAACCCCGCGTCTGACAGCAATCGCGCAATGCGCTCGGCCTTTGCGTAATACGGATGATCGGGCTTCGTGCGCGCGCTCCCGAACATGGAGACCGCTGGCCGCACGCCGCGCAACCTTTCGGTCGCGGCAGCGAACTCTGCCATAATTCCCAGCACCCGCCAGGCTTCCTGCCCGTTGGTGGTGTACGTCGCCTGCGGATCGATGAGTTCCGGAATCTTGGTGGTCTGATACATGCCTACGCTCGTTCTCGTGGATGGGTCGTCGTATCTGTATCGCGCATTTCACGCACTGCCTGATCTGCGCACGTCGCGCGGCGAGCCGACCGGTGCGCTGCGCGGCGTCCTGTCCATGCTGCGCAGGATAGCCGAAGACGAGAAGCCCGACTACTTCGCCGTCGTCTTCGACGCTCCCGGCAAGACGTTCCGCGACGACTGGTATCCGCAATACAAGGCGCAGCGTGCCGCGATGCCGGACGACCTCGTGCGGCAGATCGAGCCGCTCCACGATCTCGTCCGCGCGCACGGCTGGCCGCTCCTGATGGTCGAAGGCGTCGAGGCGGACGACGTCATCGGCACGCTTGCGGTCGCCGCGTCGGCTGCGGGCATCGACTGCGTGATCTCCACCGGCGACAAGGATCTCGCGCAACTCGTCGGCCCGAGAGTCAGGCTCGTCAACACGATGACGAACGAAACGCTCGACGAAGCCGGCGTGCTCGCGAAATTCGGCGTCCGCGCCGACCAGGTGCTCGATCTCTTGGCGCTCACCGGCGACGCCGTGGACAACGTCCCCGGGGTGCCGAAGGTCGGACCCAAGACGGCGGCGAAGTGGCTCGCGCAATACGGCACGCTCGACTCGGTGATCGAGCACGCGAGCGATGTCGGCGGCGTCGTCGGCGACAGTCTGCGCGCGACGCTCGACTGGCTGCCGCAGGGCAAGAGGCTCCTCACCATCAAGACGGACTGCGCGCTGGAGCACGCGCCCGCGGATCTCGCGCCGCAGGTCGCGGACGCGGAACGGCTGAAGGCGATGTACGAGCGCTTCGAATTCAAGCAGTGGCTTCGCGACGGCACGGGCCGCGAAACCCGCGCGGATGCGAAGGGCGCCGCGGCTCCGCGCGAATCGAATGCGGATGCCGCACTTGCGCGTGCCGACCGCATGGCGCGCGCGGACACGCGGACCTTCGACGATCCGGCTGCGCGCGCGGCGCCCGCCGCGGCCGATGCGCCGCCGCCCGTGCCGCGACACTACGAAACCGTGCTGGACGAAGCCGCGCTCCTGCGCTGGCTGAAGGAAATCGAACGCGCGGACCTCGTCTCCTTCGACACCGAGACCACCGGGCTCGATCCGATGCGAGCGAAGCTCGTGGGGCTGTCGTTCGCGACCGAGCCCGGGGTCGCGTGCTACATCCCTCTCGCGCACCGCTATCCGGGGGTGGCCGACCAACTGCCTTTCGCCGAGACGCTCGCGCGCCTCGCGCCGTGGTTTGCGGACGCGTCGCGCAGGAAGGTGGGCCAGAACCTCAAGTACGACCAGCACGTGCTCGCGAACCACGGTCTCGTGCTTCGCGGCGTCGTGCACGACACGCTGCTTCAATCCTACGTGCTCGAGGCGCACCGCCCCCACGACATGGACAACCTCGCGTGGCGCCACCTCAACGTCAAGACGATCGCCTACACCGACGTCACCGGCAAGGGCGCGAAACAGATCGAGTTCGACCAGGTGGGCATCGCCGAAGCGACGGCCTACTCGGCCGAGGATGTCGACATCGCGCTGCAGCTCCATCGCCGGCTGTATCCGAGCATTGCGGCGGATCCCAAGCTCGAGCGCATCTATACGACGATCGAAATGCCGGTGCGCGAAGTCCTGTACGGGATGGAGCGCGATGGAGTCATGCTCGACGCGGCGCTGCTTTCTGCGCAGAGCCGCGAGCTCGGAGGCAAGGTCATGGCCCTGGAGCAGCAGGCATTCCAGCTTGCGGGCCAGCCGTTCAACCTCGCGTCGCCGAAGCAATTGGGCGAGATCCTCTTCGACAAGATGAAGCTGCCGACAGTGCGCAAGACGGCGACCGGGCAGCCGTCCACCGACGAGGATGTGCTGACGATGCTCGCGGCCGACTATCCGTTGCCGAAGATCCTGCTGGAGCATCGGGCGCTGTCGAAACTGAAATCGACGTATACCGACAAGCTGCCGCAGATGGTCAATCCGGAGACCGGCCGCGTGCACACGACGTTCGGCCAGGCCACGGCGGTCACCGGCCGGCTCGCGTCGCTCGATCCCAATCTGCAGAACATTCCCGTGCGCACGGCCGAAGGCCGGCGCATCCGCGAAGCCTTTGTCGCGCCTCCCGGAAGCGTGATCGTGTCCGCGGACTATTCGCAGATCGAGCTGCGCATCATGGCGCACTTGTCCTCCGATCCTGCGCTTCTCCGCGCGTTCCACGAAGGCGCCGACATCCACCGCGCGACTGCGGCGGACATCTTCGGCGTGCCGCTCGCGGAGGTCACGACCGATCAGCGCCGCTACATCAAGGCCGTCAACTTCGGCCTGATCTACGGGATGAGCGCGTTCGGCCTCGCGCAGCAGCTCGGCATCGAGCGCGGCGCCGCGCAACAGTTCATCGAAAAGTACTTCCAGCAGTATCCGGGCGTTGCCCTGTACATGCGGCAGACGCGCGATTTCGCCCGCGAGCACGGCTACGTCGAAACGGTGTTCGGACGGCGCCTATGGCTGCCCGACATCAACGCGGGGGGCGGGCCGCGGCGCGCCGGCGCCGAGCGCGCGGCGATCAACGCGCCGATGCAGGGGACGGCCGCGGACCTGGTGAAGCTCGCGATGATCGCGGTGCGCGACTGGATTCTGGCGGAAGGGCTCGCGACGAAGCTCGTGCTGCAGGTCCACGACGAGCTGGTGCTCGAAGTTCCGGAGTCCGAGCTCGCGCGCGTGAGGCAGGAGCTTCCATTGCGAATGACCGGCGTCGCTGCGCTTTCGGTACCGCTGGTGGTCGATACCGGTGTCGGCCCCAACTGGGAGAAAGCGCACTAAGACGCGCCGAAGATGTCCTTGTAGCTTGTGTAGACGCTGGCGGCGAACACCGGGCCGAGGACGATCCAGCCGAGCAAGAAGGGAATGGACGCGACGATGCAAAGCACGATCCCGATCAAGCCGTAGACCAGCATCGGCATGACGTTCGCGAGGCAGGCGAAGAAGCTCGTCTTCATCGCGGCCACGGGTTCGTCGTGCCGGAGCATCACGAGCGCCGGCGCGAACCAGCACGCCATCATCAACGGCAGCGCGGCGAGCGTTGCCACCAGCAGGGCGATCAGGGCCCCGAGGCCCAATGTAGCCAGCATCGCCCAGCCGCCCTGTAGCGGGTCGCTCGACATGAGCGCGCTGAGGCCGCTCACGCCCACGACCGCGATCAAGAGCGCGCCGAAGATGAGTGCGATCGCGACGGTTCCCGCGAGGTACAGGAGGCCGACGACGACGAGTGGCATCAGCCGATCGGAGAATCCGCTGAAGAGATGCTCAAAGGTGAGCTGGCCTCCGCGGTCCTGAGCCTGGCAGCCGGCCATGATCCCCGCCACCAGGACCGGGGAAAGAACGGTGGACGCCAAGCTGCCCAGCAGCGGGACCAACGCGAGGGCGATCATGATCGCGACGAAGACGATGACTATCGCGATCCAGAGCCACGGGGATGCGGCGAAGAGCCGCCAGCCTTCAGTCCACCAGGTAAGTCCGTTGCCTGCGGCAACGGTCGCAGGGGCACCTCGGGGCTGTGAACCGGAGCCCGAACCGAAAGAGTCGGAGCGCGGCACCAACGGATCGGCCATGTGTGCACCTCGGCGGAACGGCGGGGTGCGTACGTTAGCACGAGGGACGGCCGGGCCCGGTCTCAGGCGTCGGATCGAGGCCTATCAGCGCTACGGGGGTTGCTTTCGCCCTGTTCAGTCCGTATTATTGGCACTCGCTGGCGTTGAGTGCTAACAACATCTCTGCGCCGAACGAGGCATCGGAGTCACAGTCGCCGGTGTCATCGCAAGTCTATGTTTTGTAATGAACTTCTATAGGAGTGAGCGCTTACCATGAAGATTCGTCCCCTGCACGATCGCGTGATCGTCAAACGTCTCGAAGAAGAGAGGAAGACCGCCGGTGGCATCGTCATTCCCGACACCGCCGCCGAGAAGCCCTCGCAGGGCGAAGTGGTCTACTGCGGTCCCGGCAAGACTGACGACAACGGCAAGGTCATCCCGATGGGCGTCAAGCCCGGCAACAAGGTGCTGTTCGGCAAGTACTCGGGCCAGGAATTCAAGCTGGATGGTCAGGATCTTCTGCACATGCGCGAAGACGACATCATCGGCATCGTCGACTAATCCTCCCATCCCCAAGCACAAGCATTCAGGAGAACCAATATGGCAGCCAAAGACGTCCGCTTCGGCGAAGGCGTACGCAACAAGATGATGGTCGGCGTGAACATCCTGGCCAATGCGGTCAAGGTCACGCTCGGCCCCAAGGGCCGCAATGTCGTGCTCGAGCGCAGCTTCGGCGCCCCGACGATCACCAAGGACGGCGTGTCGGTCGCGAAGGAGATCGAGCTCAAGGACAAGTTCGAGAACATGGGCGCGCAGATGGTGAAGGAAGTCGCGTCCAAGACGTCCGACGTCGCCGGCGACGGCACGACGACGGCCACGGTGCTCGCGCAGTCGATTTGCAGCGAGGGCTTCAAGTATGTCGCGGCGGGCATGAACCCGATGGATCTGAAGCGCGGCATCGACAAGGCGGTCACCGCCGTCGTCGAAGAGCTCAAGAAGATCAGCAAGCCGTGCACGACGAGCAAGGAAATCGCCCAGGTCGGCGCGATCTCGGCCAACGCGGACACCGCCATCGGCAAGACGATCGCCGAAGCGATGGACAAGGTCGGCAAGGAAGGCGTGATCACCGTCGAGGACGGCAAGGGGCTCGAGAACGAGCTCGATCTCGTCGAGGGCATGCAGTTCGACCGCGGCTACATCTCGCCGTATTTCATCAACAACCCGGACAAGCAGGTGTCGCTGCTCGAGGATCCGTACATCCTGCTGCACGACAAGAAGATCAGCAACATCCGCGATCTCCTTCCGCTGCTCGAGCAAGTCGCGAAGTCGGGCAAGCCGCTTCTCATCATCGCCGAGGACGTCGACGGTGAGGCGCTGGCGACGCTCGTCGTGAACAACATCCGCGGCATCCTGAAGACGACGGCCGTCAAGGCGCCGGGCTTCGGCGACCGCCGCAAGGCAATGCTGGAAGATATCGCTCACCTCACGGGCGGCACGGTGATCGCGGAAGAGCTCGGCTTGAAGCTCGAAAACGCGACATTGAAGGACCTGGGTCGTGCGAAGAAGGTCGAAGTGGGCAAGGAAGACACGACGATCATCGACGGCGCCGGCGAAAAATCGGTGATCGAAGCGCGCGTCAAGAACGTCCGCAAGCAGATCGACGACGCGACGTCGGACTACGACAAGGAAAAGCTGCAGGAGCGCGTGGCGAAGCTCGCCGGCGGCGTGGCGGTGATCAAGGTCGGCGCCGCGACGGAAGTCGAAATGAAGGAAAAGAAGGCACGCGTCGAAGATGCGCTGCACGCAACCCGCGCCGCGGTCGAGGAAGGCATCGTTGCCGGTGGCGGCGTTGCCTACCTGCGCGCCCGTGCGAACATCAAGAACCTGAAGGGCGACAACGCCGATCAGGACGCGGGCATCAAGATCGTCATGCGTGCGCTCGAAGAGCCCTTGCGCCAGATCGTCAACAACGCGGGCGACGAGCCGAGCGTCGTCGTCAACAAGGTCGTCGAGGGCAAGGGCAATTTCGGCTTCAACGCCCAGACGTCGGAGTATGGAGACCTGGTGGAAATGGGCGTCGTCGATCCGACGAAGGTCGCGCGGTTCGCGCTGCAGAACGCCGCGTCGGTCGCATCACTCCTGCTCACGACCGAAGCGATGGTCGCCGAGCTGCCGAAGGACGAAAAGCCGATGGGCGGTGGCGGCGGCATGGGCGGCATGGGTGGAATGGGCGACATGGACATGTGACGAAGTCCGCGGAGCGGGGGAACGGTACCCGTTCCGCGACTCTTGTCCGCCTGTCATGCAAAGCCCCGCTTCGGCGGGGCTTTGTCTTTCGGGCGCGCCACTCACTGTATGGATGGCCCGGGCCGGCTCACCGGCAGCGTTGCCTCCAACTGTCAGGGCAACACGGCCGCACGAAAGCGAATCCCGAAATAGTTGATGCCGTCGTTCGGGTCCTTGATGCCCGCATTCGAAACGTGGTGCGCGAAGGCGGCGAGCTCGTAGCGTCCGTTGTCGCCGAAGACTGCTCCTACGGCGACCTGAGAGCCGAAATCGAAGGCGACTCCGAGCTGTCGATTTCCGACACGCACGTTCGACAAGAGATGCACCCCCAATCCACCTTCGGCAAATGGGCGCACCGGCGCCTCCGGCGCGAGCCAATAACGCAATTCCGCAATGACGCTGCCGTCGGCCAGCGAATGGTAGGGGGAGTCGCCGTCGCTCGCTACCCAGCGCTGGACCTGCGCGGCAACGCGAAATCCCAGATCGTGGGGCGCAAGAAATTCGTTTCCCTCCCGCGGCGCCCACACGGCCTGTACTCCGTAGACGTTGGTGCTGTTGCCATAGGCATAGAGGCCGCCGATGAAGAAGGGAACGTCGGCGGCATGAGCCGACGATACGCACCCTCCGCTCGCCAGGAGCAGAAGGCCAACGCGCAATGTCCGGCCGCTCGAGGCGCGCATGACCCCATTCTACCTACGCAGAACTCGATACCAGGCTCGGCCGAACTCGCTCCAAGTTCACCCCTGTGGACTACATGGCGCGCGCCTCGAAAAATGCTTTAGACTTGTCGCGCCCATGGCCCCTGTGATCCTGTTTCTGATAGCAATTGGCGCTCTCGCCATCGCCATTGGCTACGGCATGGTGAAGCGTCGGAACAGATTGGGCAAGGCGAGCTCGGACAACGATTCGGGCGAAACCCCGGCGTGGACCGAAGGCGAGACCACGCGCCTTCTCTCGTCGGCCGAGACGCCGGGCCTCTATCTGCTTCGTCCCCGCTTCCTGAGCAAGGCCGAGAGCGTCGTTTACATGCTCCTGCGCGCGGCGTTTCCGCGCCAGGAGATCTTCGCGCGCGTGCGGTTGTCGGACGTGCTGCAGGTCAAGATCGGCCCGCAGGGGATGGAGCGCCTTCGCGCGTTTCGCAAGATCGCGGATCAGCAGGTTGGTTTCCTGCTGTGCGACCGTGACATGACCATACTGGCGATCATCGACACCAAGGAACCCGACGCGGTCGTGAATCCGCGCGACCAGAAGCTCGAGGTCATCAAGCAGCGTTGCCTGCAGGCGGCGCAGGTGAAATATGTCTGCGTCTATCCTCCGCAATTGCCGAAGTACCGCGAGCTGCGCGAGCAGATTCTCGGGCCGCCGGACGTCGTCGGATCCGCAGATCAGGGTGTGCGCTTCTAGACGCGCTCGATGATCAGGGCGATGCCCTGGCCGATGCCGATGCACATCGTGCACAGGGCGTAGCGGCCGCCGGTGCGGCGCAGCTGGTAAAGCGCGGTAGTGACGAGCCGCGCTCCGCTTGCCCCAAGCGGGTGTCCGAGGGCAATCGCTCCCCCGTTAGGATTGACGCGCGAGTCGTCGTCGGCAAGACCATGATCGCGAGTGACGGCGAGAGCCTGCGCCGCGAAGGCTTCGTTCAATTCGATGACGTCGATATCGGCAAGCGTGAGCTTCGCCAGCGCAAGCACTTTGCGCATCGCGGGAGCCGGCCCGAAGCCCATGATCCGTGGCGCGACGCCCGCAACGGCCGCAGCAATAACGCGCGCTCTGGGCGTGAGCCCATGGCGGGTTGCGGCGTCGGCGGACGCGATGAGCGTTGCGCAGCTGCCGTCGTTCACGCCCGAAGCGTTGCCCGCGGTCACGGTGCCGTCCGGGCGGACGATCCCTTTGAGCTTCGCGAGCGCTTCGATCGTTGTTTCGCGAGGGTGCTCGTCGCGCGTGACCACCACCGGGTCGCCCTTTTTCGAAGGCACGGTCACCGCGACAATTTCCTCGGCAAGCCGGCCGGCGGCGATTGCGTCGGCAGCGCGGGCCTGGCTCCGCAGCGCGAAGGCATCCTGATCGGCGCGGCCGACGCAGAATTCCGCGGCGACGTTCTCGGCGGTTTCCGGCATGCTGTCGATGCCGTATTTCGCCTTCATCGACGGATTGACGAAGCGCCAGCCGATCGTCGTGTCCTCGATCTTCGCGGCGCGGGAGAAGGCCGAATCGGCTTTTGCGATCACGAACGGCGCCCGCGTCATGCTTTCGACGCCGCCCGCGATCACCAGCGACATCTCGCCGCTCTTGATTGCGCGCGCCGCGATGGCGACGGCGTCGAGACTAGAGCCGCAAAGCCGATTGACGGTCGTACCGGGCACCTCGATGGGCAAACCGGCGAGAAGCAGCGCCATGCGGCCCACATTGCGATTGTCCTCGCCCGCCTGGTTGGCGCAGCCGTACACGACGTCGTCGACGGCACCCCAATCGACAGATGGGTTGCGCTCGATCAATGCGCGAATCGGCACGGCACCCAGATCGTCGGTGCGCACGTTCGCCAGCGCTCCGCCGTAACGGCCGATGGGTGTGCGAACCGCGTCGCAAACAAAAGCCTCGTTCACGGGTTGCTCCTTTCATGCGGCGCAACGGCAGAACCTTTCGGGCTCCACGCGTCATACGCCCGCAGGGTTCTGCCTTCGCGCCACTCTGACATCCTGCCGATCCGATGTCGCTGGCACATGCCGATTATCCTCTCGACACCTTGGCGGGCACGTGGCCGCCGAGGAAGAGCCGGTTGAGATGGGGGTCGTGGAGCAACTCCGATGCGGGCCGATCGAGTGCCAGGCGCCCCATCTCGAGCACGAGCGCGCGATTCGCATACTTGAGCGCCGTGCGCACGTTCTGCTCGACCATCAGCACCGTCGTGCCGGCGTCGGCGAGCGTGCGCAGCAGCGTCATCACGTCCTGGACGAGCTTGGGAGACAGGCCGATGGAGGGCTCGTCGATCAGCAACACGCGCGGCCGCAGGAGCAGCGCGCGGCCGACTTCGAGCTGCTTCTGCTCGCCGCCGGACAAGGTCGATGCCTGGTTGTCGATCCGTTCGCGGATTCGCGGAAAGCGCTCGAGCGCCTCCTCGATGCGGCCCGCGAGCTCCCCGCGCGGCAGCGTAATTCCTCCGAGCTCGAGATTGTGGCGGACCGAGAGCGAGCCGAAGAGGTTGCGGCCCTGAGGCACGAAGGCGATGCCGTCCGCGAGGAGCTGGCGCGGCGTCCTGCCGTTGATGCATTTTCCTTCGAGCCGGACCTCACCCGAGCGCGGCACGAGGATTCCGAACAGCGTCTTCAGCACCGTCGACTTGCCCGCGCCGTTCGGTCCGATCAGCAGCGTGATCTCGCCTTGCCTCGCATCGAGCGTCGTCTCGTTCAATATCGTGAGGCTCGGCGAATACCCGGCGACGACCTTGTCGAATTCGATGATCGCGTCCGTCATCGTCAGTTGCCGAGATAGGCTTCGAGCACCTGCCGGTTGGCCTGCACCGCCGCCGGCGGCCCTTCCGCCAGCAC
>Ga0207648_10006400_pt1 | contig 11703 bp, 8 predicted proteins | sample KBSMisM32_FD_184310 | JGI IMG/M metagenome (GOLD analysis project Ga0207648, IMG submission 184310) | Miscanthus rhizosphere microbial communities from Kellogg Biological Station, Michigan, USA - KBS Miscanthus M3-2 (SPAdes) (version 2) | ecosystem: Host-associated > Plants > Roots > Rhizosphere... | reverse complement strand
CTCCCGCAAGACCCACAGCCAACCTGGAATGGCTACTCAACCGGAACGTGGGAAGGCGACACTCTGGTAGTGCGCTCGAACGGTTTCCGCGACGGTATGTGGCTCGACCGCGCCGGCAATCCTATGACGGACGCCGCCAAGCTGACTGAACGATTCCGGCGTGTGAATTATGGGACGCTGGAGATCGACGTGACCATCGACGATCCCAAAGCCTACACCAAGCCGTGGACTGTGAAAGTTACCGAGTTCATCATGCTCAATACCGAGTTGATGGATTTCATTTGTGCGGAAAATGAAAAAGACGCTTCGCACCTGTTAGGGAAGTAAGCGATTGATGAGGATTCCGATGTTACGCTTCTGCCTAGTACTTACGATGTTCACGGCCTTCGGTCTAGCCCAGCAGGCTCCTGCTGGCGGGCCCTATAGAGTGCTGAAGACCGCTAAAGTCGGCGGCGAAGGCGGTTACGATTATGTCAGTCTGGACGTCGATGCGCGCCGCTTATACATCGCGCGCACCGGACCTAATCCACGTCTGACGGTCTACGATCTGGATACGCTAGAGCCGGTGGGCGAAGTCCCCACCACCAACGCGCACGGCGCGGCGATCGATCCCAAGTCGGGCCATGGCTTCGCCACCAGCAAGCCGCTCACGATGTTCGATACCAAGACTATGAAGGTGATCAAGACCATCGAGGTGATGGGCAACCCAGACGGCCATCTGTTCGATCCCTCTAGCGAACGGGTCTATGTGCTGAGTCATGTCGCGCCGCATGTCACGGTGATCGATGCGAAAGACGGTTCTGTGGCTGGCACAGTCGACATCGGAGGCATGCCGGAGCAGGCTGTCAGCGATGGCAAGGGTCATCTCTATATTGATGTCGAAGACAAAGAAAACATCGCCGTGGTGGATAGCAAGACGCTTATGGTGACGGGTCATTATGATGTCACTGGCAAGGGCGGCACCTGCGCCGGACTCGCCTTGGATAACAAGAATCACATTTTGTTTGCGAGTTGCCGCAATCCCGCGAACATGGTTATCCTCAACGCGGAGGACGGCAAAGTCATCACCACTCTGCCGATCGGCAACGGTTCTGACGGAGCGCAGTTCAATCCGCGAACCATGGAAGCCTTCAGCTCGCAGGTGGATGGCACGCTGACCATTGTGAAGGAGAACAGCCCCACTAGTTTTGAGGTGGAACAGACGCTTCCGACCATGACCGGAGCCCGAACCAGCGCGCTCGATACCAAGACAGGTCACATCATCCTGATCGGCGCCGAGTTTGGTCCGCCGACTCCGCCGGCACAACCAGGCGGACGCGGGGGCCGCGGTCAGCTGCTGCCGGGGTCGTTCACGATTCTGATGGTAGGCAAGTAAGCCGCGCCTGCAACGGCTTCGCAGGCTGGTGTGGTATTTTCAGTATCGATGCAGGCCAAAGCCATGTGCGTGTTGCTCCTGCTTGCGCCAGGCGCATTTGCGCAGGCTCCTGCAGAGTCCGTTCCCCCGTCAGCGACCATGAAGCAGCTCATGGTGGATCTGATCCACCCGGCTTCGAACGACATATTGTTATTCGTCAATCGCGGTTCTGTCACCGATGAAAGAGGGTGGGCCGTGGTGCGGCGTAGCGCGGTGACTCTGGCGGAATCCGCAAACCTGCTGACGGCGCGCGGCCGTGCCCGCGATCAAGGTGACTGGCTGAAGCATGCGAAAGCGCTCGCCGATGTGGGCGCCGCCGCCTACCAAGCCGCAGAAGCGAAAGACGCCAAGGCGCTGGCCGCACTCGCCGAACCGCTCGACGCATCCTGCACGGCCTGCCACAAACAATACCGGCCCAACGTGTTTCCCCGTGACGGAGGCTCGAAATGAGTTACTCGCGCAGGAATTTTCTGCAAGCTGCGGGATCGGGCATCGTCCTCACCGCGGTCGGTGGCGACACGATCTTTGCCGCGCCTACTTCGCCGTATACGCTCCCCAACCCGATGGTCAAAGAGAAGGCCACCTTCCTTATAAATGGGAAGCCTCTCGCCGCGGAATACGAGGCGCGCACCACGTTGTGGGAAGTGATTTCCATGAAGCTGGGCCTCACCGGAACCAACCGGAGTTGCAATCGCGCCAGTTGCGGAGCCTGCAGCGTGCTGGTTGACGGCATCCCGGTCTACTCCTGCCACACGCTCGCGACCGAGGCTGCCGGCAAGAAGATTCTCACCATCGAAGGTGTCGGCGACGAAAAGAATCTGCATCCACTGCAGCGCATCGGACACGCGCACGTGGCCGCGGATTGCGGCTTCTGCACGGCAGGATGGGTGGTTACCGCGAAGGCGCTGCTCGATAAGAACCTCGATCCGTCTGCCGACCAGGTGAAAGCCGCGCTGGCTGGACACATCTGCCGCTGCTCCGCTTACCCCGCGATCATTCGCACGGTGATCGATTCCGCCTCCGTGCTGCGCGGCAGCAAGACCCCGATCGAGACCGGACCCGCGTCGATTATTCAGATCAAGCTGCCGATGGTGCGCGATTTTTCCACCCACGGTGGACACACGCCCGGTGATGAGTTGCTCGAAGGCCCGCAGAATACGGTGACCAGGAAGTGGCAAGGCTACGCCCCCGAGAATCTCAATGTAGTCGGAAAGCCCATGCCCGCTCTGCCCGAAGTGTCCGTTCCCCGCTTCACTGGCAAAGCGCAGTACGCGAGCCGCGTCTGGTTTCGCGACCTGCTGTATGCGCGGTTCCTCACCTGTCCACACCCTCACGCTAAGATCAAAGATCTCGACACTACGGCCGCCGAGAAAATGCCCGGCGTCGCTTACGTCCTCACGTACAAGAATGCGCCCAAGCCCGGCGGCCCGGTTCCGAGTGGGTTCCGCGCCGTGCCCGCCGCGCTTCCGCAAGAGTTGAACCTGCAAGGCGAAGTGGTCGCGATCGTCGTCGCCGAGACCGAAGACCTGGCGCAGGATGCGGCGGACGCCATCAAAGTCGAATACGAAGTTCTTCCCTTCGCGTCCATGCTGAAAGAGGCAATGGCCTCCGGCGCGCCGGACCTGGGCCACGGTAAAGGCAATCTCCTGCGCACGGCCAATTCCCCCAAGGACTATCCGCAGGCCACATGGGCGGATCAGCGAGGCGACCTTGCAAAAGGATTCGCCGAGGCCGATATCATCAAGGAATTTACTTACAGTTTTGCCGGCGCCGTCTCGGTTCCCATGCAGCCTAGCGGTAGCGTCGCCAAGTGGGACGGCGACAAGCTCACGTTCTGGGGCATGGGGCAGGGAATTTACCCGGTGCGGGAAGTGCTAGCGGCGGCGCTCAATATGGACGCGTCGAAGATCCGCTTCATCAATAAGTACAACGGTTCGACGTTCGGCTCGGCCCGCCTGGCCGCGGAAAGATTCTATCCATCCATTGCCTATCTGGCGAAAGTGACCAACCGCCCGGTGAAAGTGATGTTGCCCAAGGATCAGGAGCTGGCGCAGCTGCAGATCAAACCCGAGACGATTACGAAATTCAAAGTGGGCGTCAAGCGCGACGGCCGCATTACTGCTATCGACCACGAAGTCTACGTGAGCTGCGGCGATCTCGAATTCGGCGGGCACGCGTCAAGTCCGGGGACCGCCACCAACCAGATGGAACTGTACACGTCCTTGGTTCCCAACTGGAGATCGCTGTGGTGCGCCTATCGCACGAACGCTCCGCGGCCCGGCCCGTCGCGCAGCTATTACCAACAGGAAACCAAGTGGTCCTGGGAAAGCATGATGGACGAAATGGCGGATGCGGTGAACCTGGACCCGGTCCAGTTTCGCCTCATGCACATCACCCGTCCGAAGCCGAGCGACCCGCGCTATCCCTACGATTGCTTCCCCTCCGTCGAAGTCTTGGAAGAAGGCGCCAAGGCCTTCGGTTGGGACAAGCGGACTCCGCCCAACGCCACGCCCGGACGGTTCAAGCGCGGCTTCGGCATGGGCATGTCGCAGCATCATGGCGGCCTGATGGGTTATCACGAAGGCGAAGAAGCCTTCGCGAAACTGGCCGCGGCCAAGGGCGCGGCAGTGTTCGGGACGGAATTGGAATTAGGCGCCGACGGCAACGTGACCATGCGCGTGGCTCTGCCCGACAGCGGATCGAACGCCGCCACGGCGCTCGCGCATCTGGTGGCGGAGATGCTGGGCTTCACTACCAGAGATCGCATTCGATTGATCTGGGGCGACACCGATATCTCGCCGTCGAGCGACGAGTGGTTCGGAGGACGCACCATCACGTTACAAGGAGCGGCCATCTGCAATGCCGCCGATAAGCTCCGCAAGAATTTGCTCGATCGCGCCGCGGGTCTTCTGAAAGTGGACGTCGCGAAGCTAGCGATTCGCGATGGCGTGATTTCATCCGTCGACGAACCTGCGAAGAACACCACCTTCGCCGCACTCGTGAAAGCCAACAACGGCATCATCCGCCAAACGGGCCGTGGCGTCGCTGGCGGCCCTAGAGGTGGGTCGAACAAGGGCGTCGGTGCGTGCTTCGTCGAAGTGGAAGTCGATACCTGGACCGGCGATTGGCGCTTCATCCGCGCCGTCTACCCGCACGACACTGGGCTCGTCATCAACCCCCTTGTGGCTGAAGCCGACATGGTCGGGTCGCTGATCGAGAGCATGCAAATCGCTACCGATCCCATTCCATGGGACCGCGAATTTCCCGGCACGCGGCATTATAGCGTGGGCTACTTGTCCTACCGCCTCCCGACCATCATGGACGTTCCCAAACAGACCCAGCTCTATATCGACAGCCTGGAGCCGCGCTGGTTCTACGGTGTCAAGAGTTTTAGCGAGACCAGTATCGGCGCGGTGCCCGGAGCTCTCGTCAACGCGGTTTACAACGCCTGTGGCGTCCGCATTCGAGAACATCCCATCACGCGAGAAAAGATCATGGCCGGTTTGAAAGCGCAACGGAGGCAGGCATGAAAAACGTTTCCATCTATCGGCCGACGACTGTCGATGAAGCGATCCAGATTCTGTCGCGTCACGGAACCGAAGCCGGAGTCTACGCCGGCGGCACCGATCTCTTGATCCGCCTCAAGAACCGCCTGCAGCAGGCGCCCACTTACCTGGTCGACATCAAGAAAATCGACAACCTGCGTTACATCAAAGAGGACGCCGACGGCAGCGTACGCATCGGCACCGCGACCAAATTGGCCGAATTGGCCGACTCCGACCTGCTCAAAAAGAAATACCCGATGCTGGTCGAGGCCATCAATAAGATCTCGTCGCCGGAATTGCGCAACGCATCCACGCTCGGCGGAGACCTGTTGCAGGAAGTCTGGTGCCAGTATCTGCGCGGCGGTTATTCGTGCTGGAGAAACGGCGGACACCTCTGCTACGGGGCCATCGGCGACAACAGTTATTACCATTCCGCGATGGGCGGCCGGCTGTGCTATGCGGTGTATCCGGGCGACGCCGCCACCGCGCTGATTCCCTTCGACGCTCGCGTGAAGCTCGCCACTCCCGCCGGTGTAAAAGAACTAACCATGGAGCAGCTTGTTCCCGGAGACATGATGGTGGACGGCCGAATCCAATCGCACGTCGTGCGCTTCAATGAAATCCTCACGGAAGTCATCATTCCCACGCCCAAACCCGGCCTGCAGGCGTCTTTCGAGAAACTGCGGCCGCGCGGCGTGTGGGATTTCGCGATGGCCTCGCTGGCTATGAGCCTGCAGCTCCGCGGCAAGACCATCGACGATGCGCGCATAGTCTTCGGCGGAATCTCCGGCAAGCCTTTGCGCGAAACCGCGGTCGAGAACTTCCTCAAAGGAAAAACGCTGAGCGCGGACCTGGGCGAGCAAGCTGTGGCCATCGCGCTGGCCCACGCCGCCCCGCTCAAATACAATTCGACGAAGATCGACATGGCCAAAGGCCTGCTCAAGTCCGGTCTAGCCAAGATGAATGCAACCGCGTAAGCATGCAGATCATTGAGGCGATTCTACTCGAGCCCGTCGGTTGCCTCGCCGAATTCCCCGCGCAACCCTTTAACGAAATCGCCGCACAATGTTTCGGCCGCAAGAACAAGCCCAGCAAATCCGGCAGCCGTTCCTACTGGCATTTGCTCAACCTGATGGAAGCCGCCGGCAACCAATCGGTCGAAGCTCTCGAACTCGAAGCCGTCGATCAAGCTGGCGCCTACGAAGACGTGATCCCCGCGCTCACCGAGCTGAAAGCCATGGGCATCCACCTCTTCTTGACGTCATCGCTCTCGAACGCCGCCATCACGCGCTTCGTCGCCAAGAACGGCCTCCAGGAATTCTTCTCCGCGATCTGGACCAGAGACAACGCTGCCGGCATTAAATCTGCCCCGCTGCGGAGCGCCATCGCCGCCGCGTTACTCAATCCCGAACACGTGATGTACCTGACCGACACTGCTGAGGGATTGAAGGTCGCCAACAGCCTGGGTGTCATTTCCGTCCTGATGATGAATGATCCCGACGAAGCCCGCCGCTTGACAACGCACGAACCCTCCGGAGGCATCGTTTCGCTCCACGAACTACCCGATTTCATTCGCCTGGTCGCAGCGGAAAACGCTATGATCAAAAAATGAGGACCCACAGGACGCTGGCTCTCGGAGCCACCCTACTGTCATTACTCGGAACGGCCTTCGCAGCCGACTCCGTCACTTTTCACAAAGACGTCGAGCCCATCCTCCAGCGGAATTGCCAAAGCTGCCACCGCCCCGGTCAGGCCGGACCCATGTCGTTCCTGACGTATCAGTCCACGCGCCCCTGGGCGAAGGCGATGAAGACCGCCGTCGCCACACACAAAATGCCGCCGTGGTTCGCGGACGCGCGTTACGGCCACTTCGTCAACGACCGCTCGCTCAAGCAAGCGGACATCGACACCATCGCGCAGTGGGCCGATTCCGGCGCCGCTGAAGGCGATGCCAAGGACGCTCCGGCTGCAAAGGTGTGGCCCGCCGACGGTTGGGAGATCCAACCCGACATCATCGTTAACGGCGCCGAGTTCACCGTCTCAGCCAAGCCCAAAGCCAACGTCATCGAGTGGACCTACATCACTGTCCCCAGCGGCATCAAAGAAGACACCTGGGTCACCTCCATGGAAATCCGCCCCAGCGAGCTGGCTGTCACTCATCACATTTGCATCTACTTCAAGCCGCACACGCCCGACACCGAGTACAACAAGCCGGTCTGGGCCGACCGCCCGCGCGACGAAAAAGGTTTGACTCCCGCGGAAGACGCCGGAATCAACGGTAAGGGTCTGCCCGAGTCGGTCTTGAAAGGCGCGACCGGCCCCGAAGGCTGCTACGTCCCTGGACAATTCACGCAGAACTACGCTCAGTTCCGCGCCGCCAAGCTCATCAAGGGCGGCACCGACATCGTGTTCCAGTTGCACTACACACCCGTCGGCAGAGATGTGGTGGATCGCCCGCGCGTCGGCTTCACCATTGCCAAGTCGCCTGCCGAGCGCACCTTCATCACCCTGGGAACTTCAGCACCCAGCGACGCCAAGAGCTTCGCCATTCCGCCCAACAATCCCAACTGGGAAAGTCCGCCCATGGTCGCCGAGTTCCTGCAGGATGTCGAGTTGGTCAGCATGTTCCCGCACATGCACGTTCGTGGCAAGGACATGACCTACCAGTTGACGTATCCGAGCGGCGAAACCGAGACGCTACTCAGCGTGCCGCATTACGATTTCAACTGGCAGTTGGGTTACGACGTAGCCAAGCCCATCAAGATCCCCAAGGGCACGCGCATGAAAGTGACCGCGCACTACGATAACTCAGTGAACAACAAGTTCAACCCCGACCCCAATCAAACCGTCTACTACGGCGATATGACCTGGGAAGAAATGATGTTCCCGTTTTTCAGTGTCACTGTGGATCAATCGCAGCAGACTAAGAAGGTGATCCGCATCGTCAAAGGCCGCGAGGGCGACGGGGCGTAATGCTACTTGGCCTCTGACAATCCCTCCGGGCACGCGAACTCGCGCAATTCGTCTTTGCCCGGCCCGGCCTTGCGATAAGTCTTCACAGTATTCCAAGGCTTGGTGAGCGCCTTGGGGTCCGTCACTGTGATGCGGTCTTCGAGCATATCGGGCGCCGTGAGGCGAATGCGCTCGTGCACTGTCATCTCCTCGCTATGCGGCGAGAAACCTTCGATGAAGGATTGCGTATGCAGCGCAACCGTATCGACCACCAGCGTATCGCCCTCCCAATGACCGGTTGAATAACCCGCGTAAGTCGGATCGTCCAAAACCTTCGCCGAAGGCTTGCGCCCGTCGAGGTAGACGCGCCGGAGCGCATCGTTCAACTCGCTGAAGAAGGTGATCTTGTCTTTGGTCTGCATTACCTCCATCCCGTAGGCCATGCTCATCATGGCGGGCATTCCTGGCGGCAGGCACTTTGCGCTGTAGTCGTACTCGTAGGAACCAGCGATGCGCGATTTTGAAATCTCTTGCCACTTCGCCATGTACTCCGGCGTCAGTGACGGTGCATCCGGCGCGCGCCCGCGTGAACCGTCAGACAGTGGAGCCGAAGCCGTCGGACGCGGTGGCGGCCCCTGCCGCTGTGCACCAGCTTGGGGACCCAGACCCGCCGCGCGGCCGAAAGGCGAAATCGGGTAATACACGCCTGAAAAGTCGGGGACACCCTCCGCCAGTAGTGCGGCCGGAGTAAACGCGAGCAACATCGACAGCAGGGCACGTGACTTCGACATAGAGTCCTTTCTTCAAGAGCTATTCTAGTATGGGGGAGAGAACCATGCGGCTTAGATCGATTCTATCTCTAGCGGCGCTTGTGGCGACGTCCATGGTAGCGCTGGCGCAAATGGACCAGTCCGTGATCCTGCCCGAGAATTCCGCCAAGCGCGTGTCGGATCACGTCTACGCCATCATGGGATTCCCCAATATCGCGATCGTTATCGGCAGCCGCGCGACGCTGGTGGTCGACACCGGCATGGGAGCGCGCAACGGCCAGATCATCACGCGCGAGGTGGAGCGGCTCTCGAAAAATCAGGTCCTATACCTTACGACCACCCATTTCCATCCCGAACACGCCGCCGGCGAGCCCGGCTTTCCGCCGCGCACCATCCTGATCCGCAACACCGTGCAGCAGCAGGAAATGGACGCCAACGGCCGTCAAATGATCGAAATGTTCTCGAAAATGTCGGCGCAAAATAAGGAACTGCTGGACGGCGTGGTGTTGCGCAAGCCCGACATCCTCTTCGACAACGAATTGAAGTTGGATTTGGGCGGCGGAGTCACGGCCCGCCTGCTGTGGTTCGGCCCCGGCCATACCAAAGGTGACCAGCTGATCTTTGTCGAGCCCGACAGCACCTTGATTTCCGGCGATATCGTCGAAAACAAACTGGTGCCCGCGATCTACGGCGAGGCATCCACAGTTAAGGGCTGGCTCGCGATTCTCGACAAGGTAGCCCCGCTAAACCCGCGCTTCGTTGTTCCGGACCACGGCGAACTGGGCGACGGCTCGCTCATCCAAAAGGAACGCGCCTTCCTCCTGGACCTGCAAACCCAAGCGCAGCAATTGAAACGCAAAGGTGTTTCCACCGAAGAAGCCGGCAAGCTGGTGATGGAAGCACTGAAAACCAAGTATCCTGATTGGCCCAACCTGCGCGGCGTCCCCAACGTAGTCCAGCGCGTCTACGCCGAATCGAACTGAACCCGGGGGGCATGACTCCCACGCAGGTAACGTATATAATCTAAAGGGAAAATCTACGTGTACCGAAATGCCATCCTCGTCTCGATTTTGCTGGTTTCAACCGCCCGCCTGCCCTCCCAGCAGCCGGTCGACGCTACGGCCGAACGTGCCCTGCTGAATCGCTACTGTGTAACCTGCCACAACCAGCGCCTCAAGACCGCCGGTCTGGCGCTAGACCAGCTCGATACCGCGCACGTTGAAGCCAATCCGGAACGCTGGGAAAAAGTCGTCAGGAAACTACGAGCCGGCATGATGCCGCAGGCCGGCGCCCCGCGTCCGGACGCCGCCACCTATGCCTCCATGATCACCTACCTGGAGACCGAGCTAGACCATAACGTGGCCCCCAAATTCCCACAACCCGGACTGCACCGCCTAAACCGCGCCGAATATTCCAACGCCGTCCGTGACGTGCTGGCTCTCGACGTAGATGCCGCGAAGTTCCTGCCCTCCGATGATTCGACCCACGGCTTCGACAACCAAGCCGGCACGCTCACGGTATCGCCTGCGCTGATCGACGCCTACCGTTCGGCGGCCGGAAAACTTGCGCGTGTGGCGCTGGGTGATGTGTCCACCCCAGCGCAAACGCCCTACCACGTGCCTGAAGACACCTCGCAGGATTACCACATCGAAGGCCTGCCTTTTGGCACGCGCGGAGGCATGCTAGTGACGCACCAGTTCCCCGCCGACGCCGAGTACGAAATCAAGGTGTGGCCCGTGAACCTGGGCAACATGGATAACAATCAGGCCTTCGGCGGCATGAACGGCGAGAAACTCGAAGTGCTGCTCGACGGCGAGCGCATTCACATCTACGATTGGGACCGCGAACTCCGCGCCGGCCCGGCCATCCACGGCGGCACGCCGCCCTTCCGTTTCCCGGTGAAAGCGGGCGAGCACACCGTCGGCGTCACGTTCCTGGCGACGCAGTACGCGCCCAACACCCATGACCTGAACAAGCACTTTCTGCGCAGCACCATCGAGACTGGAGGCATCGCCGGATACACCTTCTATCCGCACGTCGGCTACATCCGCATCGACGGCCCCTTCAACGCGAAAGGCGCTGCCGATTCGCCTAGCCGCCGCAAGATTTTCGTGTGCCATCCCGCGAACGCCGGCGACGAAACCACCTGCGCCAAGAAAATCGTTTCTGCACTCGCCCGGCACGCGTATCGCCGTCCCGCCACCGATCAGGATATCGAAACGCTGCTCCAGTTCTATCAGCGCGGCCGCAACCAAGGTGGCAGTTTCGATAGCGGCATCGAGATGGCGGTGCAGGCGGTCCTCATGAACCCCGACTTCATCTTCCGCAAGGAAGTTGAACCGGCCAACTTGGCGGCGGGGCAGAAATACCGTATCAGCGATATCGAACTCGCCAATCGCCTGTCATTCTTCCTATGGAGTAGCGTTCCCGACGACGCACTGATGAATCTGGCCGTGCACAACCAGCTTCGCGATCCGAAGGTGCTGGAACGCGAAACCCTGCGCATGCTGGCCGATCCGCGATCTCAGCAGTTCGTCGTGAACTTCGCCGGACAGTGGCTGAACCTGCGCGGCCTGGACGCGCAAGCCCCTGCTACACAAGCGTTTCCCGATTTCGACGACAACCTGCGCAACGCCTTCCAGAAGGAAGCGCTGCTGTTCTTCTCGAGCATCGTCAATGAGGACCGCAGCCTGATCGACTTGCTGAACGCCAACTATACGTTTGTAAACGAGCGCCTCGCGAAGCACTACGGAATCCCCAATGTTTATGGCAGCGACTTCCGCCGCGTTACGCTCACTCCCGATCTCGACATGCGCCGCGGGCTGCTCGGCAAAGGCTTCTTCCTCGAAGTCTCGTCGCAGCCAAACCGCACTTCTCCGGTGGGACGCGGCAAGACTGTGATGCAAGTATTCCTCGGCGTGAGCCCGCCCGATCCGCCGCCAGGGGTCGTGATCAAGCTCGCCTCCACCGATAACGACGTGCACGGGGCCGCCAAGCCCTCCATGCGCCAGCAAATGGAGAT
>Ga0207648_10006398_pt1 | contig 11704 bp, 10 predicted proteins | sample KBSMisM32_FD_184310 | JGI IMG/M metagenome (GOLD analysis project Ga0207648, IMG submission 184310) | Miscanthus rhizosphere microbial communities from Kellogg Biological Station, Michigan, USA - KBS Miscanthus M3-2 (SPAdes) (version 2) | ecosystem: Host-associated > Plants > Roots >... | reverse complement strand
CGAGCCGAAGAACTCGGCCTCCTCGCCGACTTCCGCGCGGCGCCGCTTGGCTTCGCGCTCGTCGATCAGGCCGGCGTTCATGTCGGCATCGATCGCCATCTGCTTGCCCGGCATCGCATCGAGCGTGAAGCGCGCGCCGACCTCGGCGATGCGCTCGGCACCCTTCGTGACGACGACGAAGTTGATGACGACGAGGATCGCGAAGACGATCAGGCCGACCGCGAAGTTGCCGCCGATCAGGAAGTGGCCGAACGACTCGATCACCTTGCCGGCCGCGGCCGCACCGGTGTGGCCCTCGAGCAGCACAACCCGGGTCGACGCGACGTTCAGCGACAGCCGCAGCAAGGTCGTCAGCAGGATCACCGCGGGGAACGCGGCGAAGTCGAGCGGCCGCGTCATGTAGGCCGCGACCATCATCACCATCAGCGCCATCGCGATGTTGAAGGTGAACAGCAGGTCGAGTGCGAACGCAGGCAGCGGCAGCACCATCATCGCGAGGATCATCACGACGACGAGCGGCGCCATCAGCGCGCGCACCGCTTTCGCGTTCGGGCCGAACAGGCGTTGCATCTGGGGGATCAGCGCGTTCATGGAGGGGTCGGGTCTCGGGTTGGGGCGGTGCCGGCGTCAGGCCGGCCGGTGGTGCGGGTCGAGCTCGAGCGGAACGTCGATCGCCGGCATCTCACCGGGCGACGGAGCGCCCTGGCGCAGCGCGGCGCGCAGCTGGTAGACGTAGGCGAGCACTTGGGCCACTGCCGCGAACAGCGCGGCCGGGATCTCGCGGTCGAGCTCGGCGTGGGCGTAGAGCGCACGCGCCAGCACCGGCGCCTGCAGCACCGGCACCTTGGCGCCTTCGGCGGTGTCGCGGATCTTCAGCGCGAGCAGGTCGGCGCCCTTCGCGACGACGCGCGGCGCGGTCATGGTGCCCTCGTCGTACTTCAGCGCGACCGCATAGTGGGTCGGATTCATCACGACGAGATCGGCCGTCGGCACCGCGGCCATCATCCGGCGCTTGGTCATCTCGCGCATGCGGGCGCGGACCTTCGACTTCACCTCGGCGTTGCCCTCGAGCTCCTTGTGCTCCTGCTTCAGCTCCTGGTGGCTCATCTTCTGGCGCTGCGCGTGCAGGTGGCGCTGCAACGGGACGTCGATGAGCGCGAACGCGGCCAGCGCCAGCAGCAGCAGGCCGAGGCCGTGCAGCAGCACCTGCGAGGCTTCCCCGATTGCCGCCGGCAGCGGCATCGCCAGCACGCCGACGAACGCATCGATGTGGCTGCGCAGGTAGAACGCGCCGATCGTGCCGAGGATCAGCGCCAGCGCGCTTGCCTTCATCGCATCGATCAACTGCGCCTTCGCGAAGATTCGCGTGATGCCGACGAGCGGATTGAACTGCTCGAAGCGCGGCGCGAGCGGCTTGAAGGTCCAGGTCCAGCCGCTCATCGCGACGCCGCCGGCGATCGCGACGGCCATCATCACCACGCCGAACGGGACGACGACGAACAGCAGTCCGATCACGAGCTCGCCCATCCGCGTCGTCATGAAGGTCGGCGTCTGCAGCGCAGTCGCATCGAAGCGCAGGCCCTGCATCAGCAGGTTCTTCAGCCAGCCCGAAAGGCTCGGCGCCAGCGCGACCAGCAAGGCGCCGCCGGCCGCCACCGCGGTGAAGTGACCGAGGTCGCGCGAACGGGCGACCTGGCCCTCGGCGCGGGCCTTGTCGAGCTTCCGCTGTGAGGCGGGGAGATTCTTGTCTTGTGCGTTCGAATCGGCCATGACGGGGCGCCACCAAAGGGCGCTGCGTCATTGTTCCGAGGGGCCGCGCGAACTTGAGTCCGATGAGAGGGGCAAAGGAAGGCCTATTCGCATCCGCTTGGCGAGCGCCTGCGTAAGGCCCCTGTCGGACGCGGCGAAGTTCCCGAACGTGACCTGCCGATGCCGTCTTCTGTCACAACTCATTGCCAGGGACTGCCATGAAATTGCTCAAGCTCGCTCCGCTCGCCCTCGCCCTCGTCCTCACCGGCGCAACGACCGCCTCGATCGCCCAGGTCACCGTCGGCGGCGCGCCGATGGTCGCGACCAAGGACACAAGCAGCAGATCACGGCGGGCGGCGGCAAAGGCGATGCTGACGACGGCAGCCGGCGGCAAGCTGACCGCGATGGCGAGCGGGAACACCATCACGGTCGCCGACGAAAGCGGCGGCACCGCGAACGTCACGATCGCCGATGTGCTGCAGTCGAACGGCGTGATCCACGTCGTCGACAAGGTGCTGCTGCCGAAGTGATCGGTTCGATCCGGCGCATCGCGCGCCGGTTGCGGGTCGAATGCGCCCGTCTGGGGGCCGCCTCTTCTCTCATTCCTTCTGCGGGAAGAGATGCGGCGCGGTCTGCCGCAGCTTCGCCTCGAGGCTCGCGCGCGTGAACGGCTTGACGATGTAGCTCGCATCCGCACTCTCGCGACAGCGCGCGACTTCGGCTTCGCGCGTCTCGGCCGCGACCATCAGCACCGGCACGTCCTTCAGGCTGTCGTCGGCGCGCATCGCGCTGACCAGCTCGAAGCCGTCCATGTCGGGCATCGGAATGTCGCTGATGACGAAGTCGAACTTCGACGTGCGCAGCATCTGCAGCGCGACCGCGCCGTTGGCAGCGGCCTCGGCCCGCTCGAAGCCGATCTCCTTGAGCAGCGCACGCAGCACCCGACGCATGGTCGGGAAGTCGTCGACGATCAGGAAGCGCGGTTCCGGCGCGGAGGTGCTCATCGGCGTTTCGAGAGTCAGCGCGGCGTGGCGACCGGCGATGGCGGCACGATCGAGGGCCTGGCCGGCGTCTCGACCGCAGGAGCGGCTTCCGGCTCGGCCACCTCGGGCGTCGCGCGCAGCAGGCGGTCTTCGGCCTCGCGGTTCATCACGATGATGCTGATGCGCCGGTTCGCCGCACTGAGCGGATCGTTGGCGTCGAACAGCAGGCTCGAGGCGAGTCCCTGGACGAGCAGCATGCGGTCCTCCGGCAGCCCGCCGGCGACGAGCTCGCGTCGCGACGCATTGCCACGGTCGCTCGACAGCTCCCAGTTGCTGTAGCCGCGGTCGCCGCTGACGAACGGCTGAGCATCGGTGTGCCCTTCGAGCTTGATGCGGTTCGGCACGTCGGCCAGCTTTTCGCCGAGATGCTGCAGGAGCTCGCGCATGTACGGCTTCACGACCGCGCTGCCGCTGTCGAACATCGGCCGGTTCTGCGCATCGAGGATCTGGATGCGCAGCCCGTCGGGCGTCATGTCGAGGCGGATTTGCGAGCGCATCGCGGCCAGCTTTTGGCTCGTCGCAAGCGCCTCTTCGACTTTGGCTTTCAACTGCTCGAGACGCGCGCGCTCGGCGCGCTTTTGCTCGGATTGGAGCGCCTGCAGGTTCACGGTCTTGCGCGGCGCCGCGACGTCGCCCTGCTTGACCTGGCCGACTGCGCGCGTCAGATCGGCGCCGCCGCCACGCACGACGTGCGACGAATCACCCGAGCCGCTGCCGCCGACGAACGAGACTTTGAGCGGCGAATTGAAGAAATCGGCGATGCCCTTGCGGTCGCCTTCGGTGGTCGAGCCGAGCAGCCACATCAGCAGGAAGAACGCCATCATCGCGGTGACGAAGTCGGCGTAGGCGATCTTCCAGGCGCCGCCGTGCTTGCCGTGTCCGCCCTTGCGGATCCGCTTGATGATGATCGGCTGGAGCTTCTTCGAGTCGCCGGCCATCGCTTACTTTCCGCTGCCCTTGACGTGCGTCTCGAGTTCCGAGAAGGTCGGCCGGTCGGCCGAGTACAGCACCTTGCGACCGAACTCGACGGCCACCTGCGGGGCATAGCCCTGCATGCTGGCGAGCAGCGTGGTCTTGATGCACTGCAGCTCCTTCGAGCCCTCGTCGACCTTCTGCTCCAGCAGGCCGCCGAGCGGCTCGACAACGCCGTACGCCAGCAGGATGCCGAGGAAGGTGCCGACCAACGCAGAGCCGATCATCGCGCCGAGGATCGCGGGCGGCTGGCCGACCGAGCCCATCGTGTTGACGACCCCGAGCACGGCGGCAACGATGCCGAACGCCGGCAGCGCGCCGGCCAGGCGGGCGATCGCGGCGACCGGGCCGTGCTCCTCGTTGTGATGGGTTTCGATCTCGCTGTCCATCAGGCTTTCGATCTCGTGCGCGTTCAGGTTGCCGGAGACCATCATGCGCAGGTAGTCGGTGATGAACTCGACGACGTGATGGTCCGAGCCGACCGTCGTGTACTTCTGGAACAGGGGCGACTTGGCCGGCTCCTCGACGTCACCCTCGATCGACATCAGGCCCTCCTTGCGGGCCTTCTTCAGGATGTCGTAGAGCAGCGCCATCAACTCCATGTAGCGCGCCTTCGAGTACTTCGAGCCCTTCAGGAGACCGGGCAGCGCACGCAGCGTGGCCTTCAGGACCTTGGGCTGATTGTTGACAACGAAGGCACCGAGCGAACCGCCGACGATCGCCATCAGCTCGGTCGGCAGCGCATGCAGGATGACGCTGATGTTCCCGCCGTGGAGGATGTAGGCGCCGAAGATGCAGCCGAGCGCAACGCCGTATCCGATCAGAACAAACATGTGAAGCGTTCCATCCCCTGCGCCGGGCCGGGAAACGCGCGGTGCTGCGCGTATATCGGTCGATCGACGTGTCCCTTGAGTGTGGGCGAGGGATCACGCGGCCGATCGGTCGAACTGACCGGCACTAGCCGTCCACAAAAAAAACGGGTCCCGAGGGACCCGCTTGAAAGCACATGAATGTGCTGGAGGAGACAAGCAAGAAATTTCGACACCGCAGTCAGGTGCAGTGCCTGTCCGGTTATCGGCCGCTGGCCGCCGGACTTGAGGACTCAATGCATGTGGATGGCGCCGGCCGCCTTGCCCTTGCCGGCGCGCGCCGGCGGGCAGCACAGGCCGCACACGTAGTGCTTCGCGATCTCGTGCGGGTGCGTGACGAAGTGACCGCCGCACTTCGAGCACTTGGTCATCGTCAGCATGCCGTTGTCGACGAACTTGACGAGACGCCAGGCCCGCGTGACCGACAGCAGCGCCTCGAGGCCCTGTGCGCTGGTCTGCTCCTGGTAAAGCTGGTAGGCCTTGATGATCGTGTCGATCTCGTCGAGCGCGGCCGCTTTGTTCAGGTACTCGTGGATGTTCAGGAACAGCGACGCGTGGATGTTCGGCTGCCAGGTCATGAACCAGTCGGTCGAGAACGGCAGTTGGCCCTTGCTCGGCGACTTGCCGGCGACTTCCTTGTAGAGCCGCAGCAGGCGCTCATAGGACAGGTCGGTCTCCGACTCGAGAACCTGCAGGCGGGCGCCGAGCTGGATCAGCGCGACCGCACGGCTGATCTGCTTAGCTTCGGTGAGGATGCTCTTGGTGCGCATCGCGGCGGCCTCAGGCGGCTTCCTGGTGGCGACCGGCCATCAGGATGCTGGCGTGCAGGCGATTGGTGCCGTCGTTGGCGCTCTTGCCGTGGTTGGTGAGCAGGCTCCAGACCAGGTCGTCGTCCATGCGGAAGCGGCACAGCAGCGTGTTGCTGGCGGCGATCTTCATCATCTGTGCCGGCGTTAGCAGCACGAGCAGCGCGGCGCTGTCTTCGCTGATGCCGAGGCGGTATAGCGCCTGGTCGCGGTCGGTGCGGATGAGGCTCTGCGCCAGCATCAGGTAGGAAAGATTGGCTTCGCGGATTTCGGCAAGGATTTGGTCGGCGTTCATGCTGGACTCCTGGGCTCTCGGTGTTCGGTGACTCGGGTTCAGGTCTGTGCCTGCGTTGAAGAGAATTGTGAAGAGCCGATAAGCCCTGAACCATCAGGTCATCTCGGTCGCTGAAGTCCAGCTTCTTCCATCCCCCCTGTCAGGGAACTTCCTACATGGCCCGTAGCCGGACGCCGGATTAGCGGGGTCGAAGGCCCGCTCTTCCTCGGTTCGGCGGTGGCCGCGCTCGCCAGAATCGCCTGATCACCCTCCCGACAGCGCCGTCATGACCCACCCCGCGAACCCCGTGCTCAGCATCTGCGTGCCGACCTACAACCGCAGCCGGTATCTGGCCTCGTTGCTCGAAGGCCTGGTCGCGCAGATGGCGACATTTCCGCACTCGTACGAGCTGGTGATCTCCGACAACGCCAGCACCGACGACACGCCGGCGGTGGTCGCGCGCCTTCTCGATCGGCTGCCGATCCGCTCGATCCGGCATCCGGAGACGATCGGCTGCTACCCGAACGTGGTATTCGCGATGACGCAGGCGCGTGGGCGCTTCATGATGTACCTGGCCGACGACGACTGCATCCTCGGCGATTCGCTGGCCGAGGCAGTGGCGACCATGGATGCCGACCCGGGCATCGCCATCACCTATGCGCCGTGGATGCTCTACGACCTGGTTGCGCAGAAGCCGCAAGGCCAGTTCTACGAAGTCCCACGTGACCTGCGCGTCGAGCGCGGCGAGCACGCCGAGCTGCTCGGCCACATCCTCTCGCACCACATCTTCCCGGAGATCTACATCGCGCGCACCGAGGTGATGAAGCGCCTGATGCCACGCGTCAACGACATCGCCTTCTTTGCCTTCACTCATGCCGCCGACTATCTGGCACAAGGCACGGTGCTGATCCGCCAGCGGCCCTTCTATGTCTCGATCACCCGCTACTTCGCTGACGAGACTCGCTCGCAGGCCGGTAACGGCGAGGTCGAAGTTGCGTGGGACCGCTACCGCGGGGGCCTCGAATACATGATGGCACGCGCCAGCAGACGCATTGGAATCGAAGAACGCGCAGGACTCCACCTGCGCATCCAGCATTTGATCGCCGTGCGCATCTCGGTTGCGATCCGCATGCGCCATGCGCAGGACAAGGATGCTGTCGATGTGCACACGCTTGCGATGCGGCTGAAAGGCATGGGGTACGAGCACCTACTACCGGTTCCCATGGACGTGCTGGCCTCGAAGGCGACATTGCACTTCCTGCTGAAAGATGCCGCGCTGAACCGCGGCATGGAACGACTTGTCTGCGTCGGCCCGTTCGAGGCCCATTCGAGGACCTACCTGAGACAGCATGCCGAACGACCGGTCGACTTCGTACACACGCTGCCGCCTCCGGCCGTGCAGGACGCCCTGCTCTTCGTCAGCGACCGGCTCGAAGTTAGCGACCCGAGCATTGAGGAGCAGCAGGCTCGGAACCTGCACTTGGTGCACGAGCGCGATCTATGTGAACGCTTCGGCTTGGTGGCGGCTTGAGAACCGGCGTGGGGACGTCCCCGATCTCTCAACGCTGATCGAGATGGAAGTCGGCGACGTCGCCTGAGGCACGTCGCTGCTCAAGCCGCTTCGTGGTCGAGAGCTATCTGGAGTCGAAACGAACGTTAGGTCGCGACCTCGCGATCGACGTTATTCAACCGAGCACCTCAGCCTGCTTCTGGATACCGTGCATCGCTGCCGAGGCCGCCGGCCAGGATGACTGCTTTCATGGGGTCTCGACGAAGGGGGCGACCTCGGCCGCCAGGTGGTCGGGTGCGAGGCCGCGCACACCGCGGTCCCACATGCGCCGGTACAGATGCTCGACCTCGCGGGCCTGCCGCGCACCGTCGAACAATGGGCTCGCGATTCGTTGCGCGAGTAAGTGTGTGCGCAGCTGCGCGCGCCGGGTCGGGTCAGCGGCCAATGCGGCCACCGCAGCGGCATAACTGTTCACATCGGCGCACGCCAGCTCATCGAGCTCGACAGCATGCAGCAGGCTCCCGGCGACGCGCTGCGCGAAGGTGGTGCCGACGATCGTGACGACCGGCACTCCGCACCACAGGGCCTCGCCGGCGGTCGTGTGGGCGTTGCACGGCCAGGCGTCGAGGTAGATGTCCGCGTGGGCGAGACGGCTCAGATGGCCCTCCGGCGGCAGCAGCGGCGCGAACACGAGGCGCTCGGCACCGATGCCGCGCTCGAGTGCGGCCGCGGTCAGCGTCGCCTGCACGTTGGTGTTCCATTGCAGCAGCCAGAGCACCGCATCGGGCAGCGCGTGCAGCAGCTCGCACCAACAGTCGAACACCTCGGCCGAAATCTTGTACGACTGGTGGAAGGCGCACACCAGCAAGGCGCCGTCGGGCACGCCCCACTCGGCGCGCGTCGACGCGGCCGGCAGCATGCGCCGCGCGTCGTTCGGCTGGTAGCAGACGGGCAGCTGCGCGATCTTCTCGCCGAAGTGGTCGGCGTCGGCGAGCGGCGAAACCGTCGGGTCGCCGATCAGGTAGTCGATGAACGGCGCACCGGTCGTGCCCGGAAAGCCGAGCCATGTGACCTGCAGCGGCGCCGGGCGGTGCGCGAGCACCGGCAGCAGCGTGTCGTAGGTCGCGCCCTTCAGGTCGACCAGGATGTCGATGCCGAGTTCGCGCACGCGCTGCGCGATGCTTTCGAAGTTGCGTCCGCGCAGCTCTTCGAAATGCTCGACCGCGTTGACGATGCGACGCCGCAGCGCGCTGCCGTCGTCCGGACCGGTCGACAGCAAGGTGACCTCGAACGCGCTGCGATCGTGGCACTCGAGCATCTGCACCATCAGCTGGCTGGTCGCATGCTGGTGGAAGTCGGCCGACAGATAGCCGATCCGGAGGCGCCCGCCATGCGCGCGAACGGCGCGGCGCGGCATCGGCCGCACGGCGCTCATCACATGCAGCGAATAGTGGCGCGCGACCTTCAGCTGCTCGATCGGATCGTCGACCAGCACGGCATGCGGGAACGCCCCGGTCTCGACTGCGGTGTCGGCCGGCAATGCACGCACCGCAGTGCGCAGACCGCGCAGCACGGGATCGGCCTCTGCCCAGCGGCAGGCCTCGCGCTCGAGAAATGCGAGCTGCGCCCGCGCGGCGACGTCGCTGCTGCCGAGGCCCAGCAGGATCGCGGTGCGAACGCATTCGGCGGCCTCGGCCTTCATGCCGAGGTCCTTGAACGACATGCCGAGGCGGAAGTGCGAGACGGCGTCGTCCATCTTCAGCGCGAGCGCGTCGAAGAACGCGCGGATCGCCTCGTTGTGGCGACCGCAGCGCTGCAACGCCACGGCAAGCGCGACGTGATGGTCGTTGTCGCGCGGCGCATCCGACGGCAGCGCCTGCAGGCACTCGAGCGCGTCTCCCGGTCGGCCCAGGCCGAGCAGCGCATGCGATTCGAGGGTGTAGGCGAGGCCGGCGCGCGGATCGCGCTGGCGGATGTGGCGCGCGCGCCGCACCGCATCGCTGGCCCGTCCAGCCTTGATCAGCGCGTGCGCTGCCGCCAGCGCATAGGCCGCGTCGGCATGCAGCGCGGTGGCCTGCTCGAACGCCGTCGCGGCTTGCGGCCACTGCTCGCGCTCTGCATGCTCGCGCCCGCTCTGCCATCGCCGATGTGCGCGGGCATGCGCCTTGGAAGCCGGTGTCGCACCGGGATTGGCGGGAGTCGGTAGAGCGAGGGCCATCGTGCGAAGTCCGGAACCGCGCACGCGCGCGAGCCGGCCCGAAGTGGAATCACGCCTGAGAGATTAGGTGGCGACGCCCTCTGCCGATGGCCGGAAGTGAGGCACCGGCACCGGCCAGTTCGGCTCAAGCGGCGGCGTGCACAGCCTCTTCCGTGCGGTTGCCTGCGTGCGAACGGCGGAACGCCGCCGCCTCGTCCCGCCAGTGCTGCGCCCGCGCGCCGTCGCCCAGGCTTTCATGCAAGACGGCGAGGTTGTGCGCCGCGAGGAAGCTGCCGCGGCCCACGACGCTATCCTGCAGATCGGGCCGCTCGCCGATCTCAAGCGCACGCAGCCAGCTCGATTCGATCATCGGCAACAGCTCGGCGGCGCGCGTCGGCTCGGCCGCGGCCCAACCGAGCAAGAGGTCGCCGAGCGTGAAGAAGAAATCGGGCGACTCCGACCAGTCCGGCATCGCGGTCTCGGCGAGCACCAGCGCTTCCTTGAAGCGGGCCAGGCGCTTCAGCGTGAAGAGGCGCCGCACGACCCAGTCGTGCCGCCAGGCCGCGTCGGGCGATCCGGCTTCGGCCTGCGAATACCCATGCGCTGCGGCTTCGAACTCGGCGTTCACCTCATGGTCCTTGCCGAGCTGGTAGTGCAGGTACGCATCGTCCGGCCGGGCCGCGAGCGCCAACTGGAGCAGGTGGCGATTGCGCCCCCGCTTGTCCGCCATCTGCGCCGGCTGGTAGCCGTCGTGCTCGATCGTCAGGGCGAGGCGCCGGCGTGGCAGCGTCGAGGCCGGCTGCTCGTGCACCCGCCCTTCGTAACGAACGCCGCGCGGCAGCAGGCGCGACAGCCAGCTCGGTGCGCGGTCGACACGCCCGCCGCCGCCGTCGACCAGGCTCACCACATTGAGCTGGCCGATGAAATCGGGCGCGGCATCGCGGATGGCCGCCAGCGCTTCGCCGCCCTCCGCGATCCACTCATCGGCATCGAGCACCAGGCACCAGTCGGCATCCGTCAGCGCGAGCGCAGCGTTGCGGGCGGCCGCGAAATCATCGATCCATGTGAAGTGCGTCACGTGGGCGCCGCAGCGCGCCGCGATTGCCGGCGTGTCGTCGACCGAGCCGGTGTCGAGCACGATCATCTCGTCGACCCACGGCCGCACGCTCGCGAGGCAGCGCTCGATCGCGCGGGATTCGTTGCGGGCGATCAGCACCAGAGCGATTCGCCGGCGCGCGCAGACCGTGCCGATCTGCCCGGCGTGGCGAGGTCCAGGACGGTCCGGTGACGGCATTTTTCGCATGCCTTGATAAGACCTTGCCGACAACTTGATCAGTGCCGCGATCAACCCGCAGGAAGCCCCGCTTATCGAACGACCGGACCCTAGCCTCTGGAAGTTGCATTTTTGACTCGGTCGACTTTTTTCGCCTCAAGTTCGCCCAAGGTCGCTCGATAACCCTCCCAACGCACCCCTACCCAGAGGTCGTGGTCCGGTTAGGAAGCCGCGGTGCTCGACACAACGGTTGACTAGCGCGGGCGGCGTCGGTGAACGGAGATGGCTCCGAACCGGCGGCGAAGGTGCGGCGGGTGGTTCGCCTTCCGACGCATCAGCGTAAAACGCCGGCGGCTAGGCCGGGAGTCTTAACCAACTGGAGTCTTTTTCTCATGCCGATGACCATCAACACCAACGTCAGCTCGCTGAATGCACAGCGCAACCTGACCACGTCGCAGGCTTCGCTCGCGACCTCGATGCAGCGCCTGTCCTCGGGTCTGCGTGTCAATTCTTCGCGTGATGACGCCGCCGGCCTGGCGATCGCCGAGCGCATGAACGCGCAGATCCGCGGCATCAACGTCGCGATCCGCAACGCCAATGACGGCATCTCGCTGGCGCAGACCGCTGAAGGCGCCCTTGCCACCGTGACGGACGCGCTGCAACGCATGCGCGAGCTGGCGGTGCAGGCCCAGAACGGCTCGAACGGCACGTCCGACCGCGCCAACCTGAACACGGAATACCTGGCCCTGTCGGCTGAAATCACCCGTATCGCCGCGCAGACCAAGTTCAACGGCACGGCGATCATCGGCGCCAGTGCCGGCGCGCAGACCTTCCAGGTCGGTGCCAACAACGGCGACACGCTGACAGTCACGACGACCACGGTGACGACGGTCGGTGGTGACCTGACGACCGCTGGCAATGCGTCGACCGCGGTCGCCGCGCTCGACACCGCACTCGACACGATCACGACCAGCCGCGCCAGCTACGGTGCCGCGATGAGCCGCCTCGGTT
>Ga0207648_10006394_pt1 | contig 11709 bp, 11 predicted proteins | sample KBSMisM32_FD_184310 | JGI IMG/M metagenome (GOLD analysis project Ga0207648, IMG submission 184310) | Miscanthus rhizosphere microbial communities from Kellogg Biological Station, Michigan, USA - KBS Miscanthus M3-2 (SPAdes) (version 2) | ecosystem: Host-associated > Plants > Roots >... | reverse complement strand
GGGGTTCGCTGAAGACCGAAGCGGACATCGTCGAGACTATCAAGCTGCTGCTGGCGGCGGGCGCCGACATCAACGGCGCGGATCGCCTGGGCCGCGCACCCTTGCTGGGCGCCGCGTTCTGGGGCTACGACGACGTGATCCGCGCGCTCGTGGACAACGGCGCACGCCTGGACGTGAAGGATGGACAGGGCCGCGGCGCGGTGGACTACGCGCTGCTGGTCGAGCGGCTCAGCACGATGTTTGGCTTTCAGGCCATCCCGCGCGACATGGCTCGCAGCACACCGCCCGTGCCACCATACACGGCACCACCAGCGGTTGCCGCCGTGTTGTTCGACAGTTGCGCGCGGCGCAGAACGATTTGGGAGGCGCCGCCGAAGATTGCGCCGCCGCTCCCGGTCACCTGGTTACCGCTGAGAATTGAATCCTCGACGATGAGCGGCCCGCCCGTAAGGATGGCGCCGCCATTGTCCGCGCGGCCACCCGCGAGCGTCACTTTCTTCAGGGTCAAGCTGTGCCCGGACGCGGAGAATATCCGGTTGTTGTTCACGACCAGGATCGTCGTCGTGTCGGCTCCGGCTCCGAGGACCTCCACATTGTCATCGATATCCAGGTCGCCGACCGCCGCGTCGTCTGCCGCGGTGCCGGCAATGGTGAGCTGATACAGACCGGCCGGAAGCACGATGCGATCCGTACCCGGCAGCGCGTTGGCGACGAGGACAGCCTCGCGCAGCGAACAGTCGGCGGGCAGGCAACCGTTCGGTGCCGGATCATCGGTGCGCGTTACCGCGAAATCTGTCGCGCCTGCACTCGCGGGTAGCAGTGCCAGAATGAACGAGCCCATCAGGACGAGCGTGTCGAGCCGGATCATGAACGTCCCCCAGACTTGGCGCGACAGCGATCATCGCGATCGAATCGTTGATTCCATCAGTGCGGACCGCTACCGTTGAACTCCCGCGGCCGCACTTGCTGAAATGTATACTCGGTGCAGCCGCCACCGTCAAGCCGGCGATGCCTCGCCACGACGCAACGTTCGAACAGGACCCAATCGACGACCGCCGCCGGTGGGACTCAGCTTGGCTGGCGCGGTGCTCCGAAACGGGCGACCACCGCCTCGTAGGTCGCCATCGCTGGCGCCGTGCCAACGACTTCAGTCGACATCGCCGCGGCGCGGTTAGCGTGGATCACGGCGTCGCGGAATGGCTTGCCGGCAAAGCGTGCGAGTCCGGCAGTCAGCGCTCCGCTGAAGGCGTCGCCGGCGCCGGTCGTGTCGATTGCGTTGACCTTCTCCGGCGGCAGGCGATAGCACTCGGCAGCATCGCCGCGTCGATCGGCGCCGTGCGAGACGAAGCAACCGCGCGAGCCGAGCGTGACGACGACCGTGGCGACGCCAAGCTTGCGTGCGAGCGCATGCAGGTCCGCATCGTCGCGCTGCGCGAGCGTCGCTGGATCGACGTCTTCGTTCGCGAAGCGTTCGAGCAGCAGCGAGAATTCGGTTTCGTTCGGCGTGATGATCGTTGCCTGCTGCAGCATCTCCAGCGACAAGTCGCCATGCACCGGCGCCGGGTTGACGATGCAGGTCAAGCCGTGGCGCACACCTAAGTCGAGCGCAGCTTGCAATGCGTCGAGATTGTTTTCGAGCTGGATCAGCAGCGTCTTCGCGCCGGCAAACAGATCGTCCTGCGCGCGCACGAAAGCCGGATCCAGATGCTCGTTTGCGCCGAAGATCATCGAGATCTGGTTTTCGGCTTTGGCATTGACCGTGATGCTCGATGTCGACGTTGGCTGATCGTCGCGAATCTGCCAGCGGCACGGCATGTTTTCGTCAGTGGCGAATTGCTGCGCGAATCCGGCGAACGTGTCGCGGCCAAGCGCGCCGATGAATGCAGTAGGCACGCCCTGGCGGGCGCAGGCGACGGCTTGGTTGAAGCCCTTGCCGCCCGGTCCGGTGTTGTATCGGTTCGCGCGCATCGTTTCGCCGGGGCGAGGAAAGCGCTCGACGAACCAGGCCTGGTCCTGGACGTAGCTGCCGACGATGATTACCGCGGGGGTGAGTTGCGTTGTCATGGCGAAGCGAGAGACGGGAGACGAGAGACGAGAGACGAGAGAGATGTCATGGCTTCAACTGTCCTTTTCGCGATATGGCGTTCATCAGGGCGCTCAATCGAGCAAAGACGCGGTTCAACGCGTCATCCAGTTTGGCATCACTGGGCGCCATTGTAAGCCGACGTGCGATCGCAAGCTGAGTTTCGATCTCAACGAGCGAGCTGCGCGCAATTTTGAGAAAACGGACATATTCGCGGCGCGAACTGCGTGACGCGCCTTCGGCCAAATTTGACGGGATCGCCACCGCGGCACGGCGCATCTGGCTGCAAAGCCCAAAGCGCTCGTCGGCGGGAAACGTCGCAGTCAGCCGGTAGATCAGCTCAACCAAGTCGATTGCGTCGTTCCACACGTCCAGCCGCTGATGCTTCCTTGTCATCGCCGAAACTCCTATCCCTATGCAGCGTCTTGCTCCAACGTCTCTCGTCTCTCGTCTCTCGTCTCTCGAGCCCTTACGCACCTACCTTCACGTCCGGGTGCAGGTCGCGCAGCATGTGCGGATCATGCTTGTGCTTGAACAACGGCACGAACAGGATCGCCGTGGCCAGCGCATAGAGTGAGAACGTGATCCAGATGCCGTGCCAGTCCTTGCTGCCGTCGGCATGCGTGAAGAAGCGGTCGATGATGTAGCCGCTGATCGAACTGCCGAGCACGGCGCCGACGCCGTTCGTCATGACCATGAAAAGGCCCTGCGCGCTGGCGCGGATCTTCGCGTCGCTCTGCGTCTCGACGAACAGCGACCCGGAGATGTTGAAGAAGTCGAACGCCATGCCGTAGACAATGCACGAGGCGACGATCATCCACAGGCCCGGGCCGGGATCGCCGTAGGCGAACAGGCCGAAGCGCAGGAACCAGGCGAGCATGCTGATGACCATGACGGTCTTGATGCCGAAGCGGCGCAGGAAGAACGGGATCGCCAGGATGAACAGCGTTTCGGAAATCTGCGAGATCGACATGATGATCGCCGGATAGCGGACCGCGATCGAATCCTTGTACGCATCGTTCGTCGCGAAATCGTGCAGGAACGTGTCGCCGTACGCGTTGGTCAGCTGCAGCGCGGCGCCGAGCAGCATCGCGAACAGCAGGAACACGGCCATTTTCGGATTCTTGAACAGGCGGAACGAAGTCAGCCCGAGCGCGTCGATCAGTGACCGGCCGGTCTCGACCTTGCCGAGCTTCGGCGGGCACTTCGGCAGCGTGAACGCATACAGTCCGAGCACCAGCGATGCCGCCGAGGCGACGTAGAACTGGCCCGAAGAGGTTTCCAGATGCAGCAGGCTCACGGTCCACAGCGCGGCGATGAAGCCGATCGTGCCCCAGACGCGGATCGGCGGATAGTCGATCACGACATCCTTGCCGTGATTCTTCAGCGCGTTGAAGCCGACCGCTATCGCCAGCGCGATCGTCGGCATGTAGAAGATCATGTTCAGCAGCATGACCCAGAACATCGCGGTCGGGCTCTCGACCATCGGCACGCAGAACAGCACGGCCGCGCCGGCGATTTGCAGAAGGCCGTACAGACGCTCGGCGTTGATCCATTTGTCGGCAATGATGCCGGCTATCGACGGCATGAACAGCGACGCGATGCCCATCGTCGAGAAGATCGCGCCGAACGACGTGCCCGACCAGTGCTTGTTCTGGAACCAGTACGCACCGATCGTCAGCAGCCACGAGCCCCAGATGAAGAACTGGAGGAAGTTCATGACGATCAGGCGAAGCTTCAGGCTCATGGGTCGTCGCGTCGGTTCGGTCGCCGCAGCGTAGCGATGGCGGCGCGGAGGTGCAAGGCGGCGTCGTGGCGCCCGTTCAGTTCGGACAGAAGTTCGTTCCGGCCGGATCCGAGTTCGCCGGTTGTCCTCCGAAGTAGCGCAGATAGGCTTCCTGCGCCCAGGCGTCGCCCTCAGCGATCTGCTCGAGGGACAGTTCGCGCGTCGCGGCAGCCAGTTCGTCGTCGAGGCGCGGCACGCTGCCTTCGCGCGCGCCGAGGCGTTGCAGCTTCAGGTAGCGATAGCCCCGCGCCGGATCGTTACCCAGCAGCTGGCCCAGCGGCGCGAAGAACAACTCGCCGGAGTAGCCGTTGCTTAGTTGCGCAACCATCGCCCAATCACCGCGCTCGATGGCGGCCTGGGCCAGTGGCAACGCGCTGCTCCGGTATTGAGCGAGCCACTCGGGATGATCCAGCAGGCCACCGGTGTACAGGAAAATGCCCGACACATAGCACCGGCTTGCGTCCGCGTCGCCGAGTTTGGCCGCCTGCAGTGCGAGCGGCGCCAGCTGCAGCTGCGCATCGGTCAGTCCCTCGCACTTCGCGTTCCCGGCCCTGGCATCCTCGATCTGCTGCTCGACCCTGGCGAGATTCTCCTCGCGCTCCTTCAATTGCTCGGCATTGAGCTTCGAGCTGTCCTGCCTGAGCAGCGCCGCCGCGGAACGTGGCATCGTGAGCATCATCGTCCGGGCACGGAAACAGTGCTGGGCTTCCTGAAACAAACGCGCCGCTGCGGCGACATCTCCGGCATCGGCTCGCGCTTTCAGCTCGTCGTAAATCTGCACCAGCGGTGCACCGGGTGGCGGCAATGCTGTGTTGATGTCGGCGCTCTTGAGTTTCGTTGTCGCCCTCGACGCAGCGGGAGCAGCACTCCCTTTTGCATGCTGCTCCTTGGAATCTTCAGCCGCCGTCGTTGCGACAGCGCCCGGGGGTGATGCGTCCTCTGCGCCGTCGCTGCGAAACAGAATCCATGCGGCGCCGACCAACATCACGCCAAAGACAGCAGCGAAGATTGCGGTGCGCAGGTGGTGCGGCATGCTCCCTGTATGTGGCATCCGATCGGCGATCCTTCGTATCTGCCGAAGATGCTAACACGCGTGAAAGCGCCGGCGTTTGGCTCCAATTCGTTGTTCGTCATTCCGGCGTAAACCGGAATCCAGCCTTTCGTATGACAACTGAGAGCTGGATCCCGGCGTTCGCCGGGATGACGAGCCATGAGAGCAAGACGAGTCAGGTGGAGAACGAGTCAAGAAGAAAAATGCATCAGGAGCAGCCGAACTTTGCTCACGCCGTGTCGCGATCGCCCGGAGGCGGTGGTGGCGCCGGTGGTGCCGGTGGCGCGGCCGGTCGCGCGACACGCGGCGTCGGTGGCGCGGGCGGCACTGGCGCCGTCGGCGGCGTCGGCGGTGTCGGCCCAACCGGCGGCCGCGGCGGCGGCGGGATGAACATGCCCTTGTAGTCCGGCGCCTTCATGCTCAGCGTCTGCGTCTTGTGCTGGCGCAGCACCTGCACCTTCAGATCGCTGCCGGCCGGGCGTTCGCGCAGCAGGCGCAGCGCATCTTCCGGCCGATCGACTTTCTTGCCGTCGATATCGAGCAGCACGTCGCCGGATTTGAGCGCCTTGAGCGCATCGTCGTCGGCGGATAGCACCAACACGCCGTGATCGGCGCCGAAATAACTGCCGAGGTCGGCATTGAGGCCGGCCAGGTTCAAGCCCCACCACGGCGAGGAGAAGCTCAGGTGCTCCACTGCACGACGAGCGCTTTCACCGGCACGCTCGGCGACATGCGCGCGCTGCATCGCCAGTTCCACGCGCTCGTGAATGCGTTTGTCGAAATCCGGCGGCAGATGCTCGAAATCGTGCATGTCGCCATCGCCGAGCGCATAGGCCATGTTGTACGGTTCGCGACGCTCGGCCTTGACCGCGATGTCCAGAGCCTTGCCATCGCGCAGCACGCCGAGCTTGATCGTCTGGTCGACCTTGAGTTCGCCCAGAGGCAGGGACATGCGCTCGGTATCGCCGCCGGAAAGCGGCTTGCCATCCACGCTCGTGATCACGTCACCGTGACGGATACCGGCCTTCTCGGCCGGGCCGCCCGGGGTCACCGCATCGACGCGCAAACCCTTGGTGGCCCGGTCGTCATCGTTGAATACGACGCCGATCATGCCGCGGTCGGAATCGGCGAAATAACGATAGGCGTAAGCGCGCGGTCCGACATCGCCGAGCTTGGCGGACAGTTCCGCCATCTTTTTCGACATTTCGCGCATCTGCGCGCGCATCTGTTCGAGATCCTTGCGTGCCTGCTCGGTCTCCGCGGCCGTCGGTGCGGTGACCGGCGCGGCGTTGGGCTTGGCTACCGGCTCCGCTTTCGCAGTTGCCTCCGCGCCGAAGGCACTGGCGCTGCAAAGAACCAGCGTGATCGCGCCGGCCAGGCAGGCCTTACGCATCGTGCGGTGCCGGAAGAAGTTGCGGGTAATGCGATGCATGTTCTTTGACCTCAATTTGTCCCATTGGTTGGCATCAACGATTTCGCATCAATGCCGCTTGCAGCCACGCTATAACTCGAATAGCGCAGGACCGTCAGATCCTCGAGCAGCGCGACACGATGGCGCCACAGCGGCAGGCCGCCGTTGCTTTGCTGCGCGCCGAGCTGCATGTCGACCATGCCGATCATGTCCTCGATCTCCGTCGCCGCGGCCAGATCCTGTCCCGACAATGGCGCTGCCGCGCGAGTGGTCTCGCGCAGCCAATGCTCGAGGTCCTGCGAGCGCTGCTGGAGTGCTGCGAGCTGCGCGCCGGTGTCCGCCGCCGCTTGTGGATTTGTAGCATTTGTCGTGTTTGCCGCATTTGTACTGGAAGATGCGGTGGGCTGCGAAACGGTCGCAACTCGAGGGCTGAGGGCTGAGGGCTGAGGGCCGAGATGCAGAAGCGCGGTTGCCACGACAGCCAGGACGATGCCGGCGGCGATTGCGGCGGGAACGAAGTAGCGTCGGCTGCGCGGGCTCACGCGATCGAGCGCGGCCTGCGTGCGGTTCTGTGCCGCAAGCTCTGCGGCCAGTTGCGGCCACGCACTCTGCGCGGGCGCCACCTGCGGCAGCGCGCGCAAGGCTTCGGGCAAAGGCATCACAGCGCCATCGAGGTCTGGATTCGGCATGACACATGTTCCGTTACGGGAGCGAGCAGGTCGCGCAAGCGGGCAGTGCCGCGTGCGACCTGCGATTTGGAGAAACTGACAGTCTTGCCGACCAGGTCGGCGATCTCGGGATGCGAGTAGCCCTCGACGTGATACATCCACAGCACGCTGCGCGTCAGCGCCGGCAGCTTGCCGAGCGCGCGCTCCAGCGCCAGCGCATCGGCGCGCACCCACGGCGGCGCGTCGCCGTCGGCGATTTCGTCGGTCTCGGCGCCGGCGTCGACGTCGAAGCGACGATCGCGGCGCAAGCGCATCAGCGCCTCGTTCATGACGATCTGCCGCAGCCAGGCCCAGAACGGCGCGTCGTTGCGGTACTGGTCGATGCGCTGGAATACCTTGAGCATCGCGTCGTGCAGCACTTCGCGCGCCGACTCTGCATCGGCGAGCATGCGCAAGGCGAGCGTGTACACCGGCCGCTCGAAGCGCCGGTAGATCTGTTCGAATGCCGCCAGCTCGCCCGCCCGTGCGCGCTCAATCACGCTGGCTGGCACTTCGAGTTGGGAGAACGCTTCGCTCAATCGGCTGCCTCGCTGGTTCCGTCGTCTATAGATGCGCCGACCTATGGATCGGTCGCAAGTGGCGGAAGTTGTCCGCTCGCGGACGCCTGTCCGCGCGGCTGTCCGCACTGTTCGACCGGACACCGGATACGCCGCCGCCTGAAATATTTATCTTTAACGATCAATGGATTGGGACCAATCTTGCGCTTGGCACAGGCGTTGCTCAATAGGAACCAGTGGCGAACTTCGCCGAACCCGAGCTACGGAACCTTTACAGATGATCCGCGACACCTCCGCCACGGACCGCCCCATCGAAACCACGCATTCGCCGCGCAAGCGCTGGATCGTCATCGGTGCGGCCGCCGCAGCCGTGCTGGCCGCCCTGATCTGGGTCGTGCCGACCGTTGCGCGGCTGATTTCGGCCGGGTCCGCCGTGAGCTCTTCGAGCGTGCGCATCGCGGCAGTGAAGCGCGGCACCCTGACACGCGATATCTCGGCGCAGGGCAAGGTCGTCGCCGCGGTCAGTCCGACTCTGTATGCCAACTCGGCCGGAACGGTGACGCTCGCCGTGCACGCCGGCGACAAGGTCGAGAAGGACCAGGTGCTGGCCGAAGTTTACAGTCCGGAACTGACCAGCAAGCTCGCCCAGGAAAAGTCCACGTTCGACAGCCTGAGCATCGAAGTCGAGCGCACCGGCATCGACAACCGCCAGAAGCAGCTGACAGCGAAGAAGACCTACGACCAGGCCATGGTCGACCGGCAGACCGCCGCGCGCGACGTCGATCGCAACGAGCGCGGCTACAAGGCCGGCGCGATCCCCGAGATCAACGTGCTGCGTGCCAAGGATGCGCTGACGAAAGCGGACATCGAAGTCGAGCACGCGCAGGCCGACTCCAAACTGCAGGACGAAACGCTCGCGTTCGAGCTGCGCACGAAGCGCCTTTCGCTCGACCGGCAGAAGCTGCTCGTTGCCGACCTGGATCGCCAGGTCGAAATGCTCAAGGTGCGCGCGCCGGTTTCCGGCCAGGTCGGACAACTGCTCGTGCAGCAGAAGGCCAACGTCGCGGCGAATGTCGCGTTGCTGACGGTCGTCGACCTGTCCGCGCTCGAGATCGAACTGCAGGTGCCGGAAGTCTTCGCGCACGATCTGGCGATCGACATGCCGGCGGAGATTCTCGAGGGCGGGGAAAAATATACCGGCGCGCTGTCGGCGGTCTCGCCCGAGGTCGTCGAAGGCCAGGTCGTCGCGCGCGTGCGCTTCGGCGAGCACAAGCCGGCCGGCCTGCGCCAGAACCAGCGCCTGACCACGCGCATCCTGATCGACGAGCATCCGAACGTGCTGATGGTCGAGCGCGGCCCGTTCGTCGACTCCGGCGCCGGCCGCGTTGCCTACATCGTGCGCAACGGCGTCGCCGAACGCACGCCGATCCAGGTCGGCGCAACCAGTTTGAATGCCGTCGAACTCGTGTCCGGCGTCAAGGAAGGCGACAAGATCGTCATCTCCGGCACGGATGCGTTCAACGCGGCGCCGCGTGTGGTGCTGAATTGAGCAAGAGCGTTAGGAGTGAGCAAGAGCGTGAGGAGGTAAGGAGTGAGGTGTGAGGCAAGCAAGACCGCTCTTCCTAACTCCTAACTTCCTAACTCCTAACCAAAAGAAACATGTACGCAACCCTGAACACCAAATCCGCATCCAACGAACAACGTAACCGCAACGCCAAGGACCCCGCCATGCTGAAAATGTCGCATCTTTCCAAAGTATACCGGACCCACATGGTCGAGACGCACGCCCTGCGCGACTTCTCGATCCTCGTGCGTGAGGGCGAGTTCGTCGCCGTGACCGGTCCGTCCGGCTCGGGCAAGACCACGTTCCTCAATATTGCCGGCCTGCTCGAGGACTTCAGCGGTGGCGAATACTGGCTCGACGGCGTCGACGTGCACGGCATGAACGACGACCAGCGCTCGCGTCTGCGCAACGAGAAGATCGGTTTTATCTTCCAGAGCTTCAACCTGATTCCCGATCTCAACCTGTTCGACAACGTCGACGTGCCGCTGCGCTACCGCCGCTTCCCGGCTGCCGAGCGCAAGCGCCGCATCGACGAGGCGCTGACGCGCGTCGGCCTGGCCTCGCGCATGAAGCACTATCCGGCCGAGCTGTCCGGCGGCCAGCAGCAGCGCGTTGCGATCGCGCGCGCTCTCGCCGGCTCGCCGAAACTGTTGATGGCCGACGAGCCGACCGGCAACCTCGATTCGCTGATGGCGCGCGGCGTCATGGAACTGCTCGAGGAGATCAACCGCCAGGGCACGACGATCATCATGGTCACGCACGATCCGGAACTGGCGGCGCGCGCGCAGCGCAACGTGCACATCATCGACGGCCAGGTTACCGACTTCGAAGACGAGCCTAAGTTGAGGAGCGAGGGGCGAGGGGCGAGGGACGAGGGACAAAGCATGGAGGCCGTCGCATGACCTGCCCGATCTCCAGAATTTGTGAACGCAGCCTTGTGCCACGCTTCACCCGCTAGTCCCTAGCCCCTAGCCCCTGGTCCCTAAAGCCATGTTCAACTATTACCTGCAACTCGGCCTCATCAGCCTGAAGCGCAACCCGATCCTGACCGCGCTGATGATCCTCGGTATCGCGCTCGGCATCGCGGCGACGATGACGTCGCTGACTCTGCTGCACGTCATGGGCAGCGATCCGATTCCGTGGAAGAGCGACAAGCTGCACTACGTGCAGCTCGACAACTGGGATCCGAACCAGCCGTACGATCAGGAAAGCGGCAACCCGCCGGATCAGGTCACCTATCGCGATGCGCAGGCTCTGATGGAGGCCGGCAAGGCCGACAAGCAGGCGGCGATGTTCAAGGTCGCCTATCCGATCCAGCCGGAGAATCCCGAGGTCAAGCCGTTCCTGGCGCTCGGCCGCGCGACCTATGGCGATTTCTTCGCCATGTTCGAGCCGCCGTTCCAGTACGGCGGTGGTTGGGACCATGCCCAAGACACGCAGCACGGCCGCGTCGTCGTGCTGAGCAAGGAGACCAACGAAAAACTGTTCGGCGGTCAGGACAGCGTCGGCAAGAAAGTGCGCATGAACGAGATCGACTACACCGTCGTCGGCGTGCTCGGCTCCTGGAAGCCGCGCATCAAGTACTACGACCTGACCAACGGCACGCTGAACGATCCCGAGGAATTCTACCTGCCGTACACGACGGTCATCGAGAACAAAAGCAACGCGTCCGGCAACAACAGTTGCTGGAAGAATAGCGAACCGGGCTGGGAAGCCTACCTCGCGTCCGAGTGCATCTGGCAGCAATTCTGGGTGCAGCTCGACTCGCCGGCACGCGCGGCTGAATACAAGTCGTTCCAGGAAAACTACGTCAACGAGCAAAAGAAACTCGGGCGTTTCCCGCGGCCGATGAACAATCGCCTGTACAACGTGACCGAGTGGCTCGAGAACCAGAAGGTCGTGCCGAAGGACGTCGAGGTGCAGGTTGGCTTGTCGTTCGCATTCCTGCTCGTCTGCCTCGTCAACACGATCGGCTTGCTGCTGGCGAAATTCATGCGCAAGACCGGTGAGATCGGCCTGCGCCGCGCGCTTGGCGCGAGCAAGCCGCAGCTGTTCTCGCAGTACATCATCGAATCCGGCGTGATCGGCGTCAGCGGCGGTGTATTCGGCCTGCTGCTCACGCTGGTCGGACTGTGGATGGTGCGGTTGCTGTACGAGTCATACGCCAACGTCGCGCGCCTGGACTGGTCGATGGTCGCCACGACGATCGCCCTGGCGATCGCCGCCGCGGTACTGGCGGGACTGTATCCGACCTGGCGCGCATGCCAGGTCGCTCCGGCCGCGCAGCTCAAGACGCAGTGAAGAGCAGGGACTAGGGGCCAGGGGCCAGCAAGAGCAGAGCAGCTTTTCGCTCTCCTGGTCCCTAGCCCCTAGTCCCTAGCCCCTATACCACTCACGCTAATCGATTCTCGAGGTATCCGATGGAAATCCGCCCAATCATTTCCGCCCTGATGCGCAGCAAGGTCGCGCTGATCCTCATCGGCCTGCAGATCGCGCTGACCTTGGCGATCGTCTGCAACGCACTGTTCATCATCAGCCAGCGCATCGAGACGATGAACCGGCCGAGCGGCATGAACGAAGCTGACACGT
>Ga0207648_10006390_pt1 | contig 11713 bp, 9 predicted proteins | sample KBSMisM32_FD_184310 | JGI IMG/M metagenome (GOLD analysis project Ga0207648, IMG submission 184310) | Miscanthus rhizosphere microbial communities from Kellogg Biological Station, Michigan, USA - KBS Miscanthus M3-2 (SPAdes) (version 2) | ecosystem: Host-associated > Plants > Roots > Rhizosphere... | reverse complement strand
GGCGGCGAACGCCACGCGCGCGAGGTGCCGCTGCTTGGGGCCGGGCGTGGTGCGGCCCTTGGCGTTGTTGGGCGAGAGTCGTCGTAGGCAGGCGGGGAAGAAATGGACGACGGTAGCCGTCACGCCGAGGAGCTGGTCGATGCGGTGACCGCTGCACCCCTGGTGGCGGCCCTGTCCGATGTCGATCCCGAGACCAGAATCGAGGCGTTGTGGGCGTTGGTCTCCTTGCCGCTGTCCCCCGCTGTGTGGAGATCTGTGGTGCAGTATGCGAATGCGACGCTTGCCGCAGGGCATGGGCGATCGGCTAGCGAGCGTTGTGCGGTGATCAAGGCGACGCCGTGGATTCCGTTTGGGTCCGTTCGAGACACTGTCACCCGTTTGAGCCGCGGGGAACTCGACAACGATCCGGTCGTACGGGTGGCCGCCGCCGATGCCGTGCGCAAGATGTCGGAGACCGCGATAAATGGCGACTGGAGTCCCGCTAACCCCACCGGGTTCACGTTGGTGTCAGACGATGAACGCGATCAGTTGAGCGCTGCCTCCGACGATCAGCTATGGGATGAACTACGCGCGCCGACTCCGGCGAGCCACACACGAGTGGCGCTCATCGTCACTGCGCTGATCGAGCGGTTCAGTCGCACGACCGACGTTGAATCTGCTGATCGACTCCTCTCCTGGGTCGAGAGCAATGCGTCGGACTTCCGGCCCGATCTGCAGGGGCTGTTCGGCGTTTACTCGCGCCTTCGCAAGGACAGCAGCGTGTCCCCCACGGTTGAGTCGATGTTCATCGGCTGGCAGGTCGCGTGGCTTGTCTCACGAGGCGGAGTGATCCCACTGCTCACCGGTCTCGACGTTCAACTGAACTCATCGGATCGCGACGAGCGATCGGCCGCGATCTCGCTCATCCAGTACGCGGCCGCGTTCGGCGGCAGCCGGTCTGCGCCGTCGTACGGCATCGGCGTGGGGGTGGATCCCGTCGACCCGAGGCCGGGCGTGCCGCCGCGAACCGAACTGCTCGACGAATCCGAGATGTCGCCGACGCCTCCGCTCGACGAGGATGTGCAGTTCACGGTCTACCGCCCGACCCGAGTCCAGCCCGAGCGGTGGTACCCGTTGCTCGCGTTCGCGCATCGCACGGATCCGATCGAAGGTCCGACCGGGGAAGTGATGAATCCCGTCGAGGAGGTCGCCCGACAAGCGGCCACTCTGTTGTCGGCGGCGCCGGGATCGTTCGACCTGCTCCGCGCAGACAGCGAGTTCGGACTGGTCCGGGGAACCGACCTTCGCTTCGAACCGTGGCTGGACGCGGGAGAGTTCAACCCTGCCCAGGCGTCGCTGCGATGGGAGGAGCCGATCCACCGCGTCGAGTTCCGCCTCAGAGTGCCCGCGTCCTCGGAGGGCCGCCGCCTGAAGGGCGGATTGCGAGTGTTCATCGGCCCGATGCTGATCGGCGAAGTCCCGTTTCAGCTGCCGGTGAGCGCCACCGCGGCGGCTGAGCCCTCGCCATCCACGCAGGAATCGGCGAAACGGTTCCGGCAGATCTTCGCGTCGTACTCGCATCGCGACAGCGAGGTCGTCGAAGAGGTCGAGCGGTACGTGAGCCTGACGGGTGATCGCTACATGATCGACGTCCGAACTCTGCGAAGTGGAGAGGTGTGGGATGACCGACTGCGCGAGCTCATTGATGAGGCAGACATCTTCCAGCTCTTCTGGTCACGCAACGCGATGTACTCGCCATACGTCCGGCAGGAGTGGGAGTACGCGTTGCAGCTCGGCCGCGAGGGATTCGTGAGACCGGTCTACTGGGAGGAGCCGTTGCCCGAGGACCCGCAGCAGGACCTGCCCACCAGCGAGCTCCGCAAGCTGCACTTCTCGAGGGTGCGGGCGGAGCCGGCAACGAGCACGACGCCTCCTCAGATCGTCTGTCCGACGTGTGGCTTCCGGTGCGAAGCCGACCAGAAGTTCTGCCCACAGTGCGGGGCGTTCCTGGAGTGGGCATCGCAACACGTCGAATCGCCCGCCAAGACAGCAGCAGCACCACCACCACCGTCGCAAGCAGCGGCACCCGCCGCCTCCGCAGCGCAGCCGCAAATGGCGCAACCGAACGTCCCGGCTCCATCGCGACGGCGATCTCCCATCGCGTTGATCGTTGGAGCTGTCATTGCCGTGGTGGTGATTGTCGCCGCGATCGCCCTGCTGATCTGAATGTCCGACGTCGCGCTGCGACCACATCGATCAGTAGTTGAAGGTGAGGGCTCCACCGGCGGTGAACTCGAACAGTGATGGCGCGCCTTTCACTTCGGCGCCTTGCACCCACTCGGCATCCTGGAGGCCGTGGGTCTTGACGCAGATCGGGCAGGCGAAGAAGCGGCCACCCTTCTCGATGTACTCGGCGTGCAGGTCTTTGATCGACGGCGCACCGGGCACGACGATCTCGTCGGCGTATCCCTTGGTGGCCACGTGTACACCGTCCTTGGTCAGCCACATCAACGCCTGCTTGCCGGCGCGCAGGGCCTCGACTCCCATCACGTACCCGATCAGAACAGCCTCCGGATCGTCGGCTCCGTGGGTCTGCCCGATCACGATCTTGTCATCGACAGCCATCGCTGTCTCCTTCCTGTCGCGGGACTTCAGTGGTTCCGTTTTAGCCGCGGGATCAGTGCGGGCGCTCGAGCGCGGCGCGGTCCCAGTCAGCGAGATCGGCTGCCACGTCGTAGGTGGCTTGGAGGAACGCCAGCAGGAGTTGGTCCGGGTCCGCCGCCGTGCGAACCGCTTCATAGGGCAACACGAACTCCCCGAGCGCTTGGTCGTATCGAGCCGAGGGCACGTCGATGTCGGCGTCGGCGAACCGATCCGGTATCGGATATGCATACGAGTAGAAGATGCCTTCGCCGTCGGGGCCCGGCCAGTAACCGGCGCTGCTGACTTCGTGCGAGTAGGCCTCGTGCATCACGTGCGGCCCGCAGTTCGGTGCCCCGCCCGGATGCGGCGGCGCGGGCCGACCCGAGAATCGGGTCACGGCGAGGTCGAGCCCTCCCCAGAACAAATGGACAGGGCTGACCTTGCCGATGAACCGGCTGCGGAACACCTCGAACACTCGACTCATCTGCACCAACGCCAACCAGAACTGCCGCGCCTGCTCGCCGTTGTAGGTGGTGTGCTTGGTGTCCTGGTCGAACGGGATCGCGTCGGGGATCTCGACCGGCATCGTCCAGATCGGAGTGCTCAGCCCGAGGCGGTCCAGTTGTGCGATGAACTCCGCGTAGAAGTCGGCGACGGATCGGGCGACGAGCGGTATCGACGTTGACGCGCCATCCGCCACCGTGATGACGAGTTGTTGGTCGATGAAGTCGAAATCGATCTGGAACGCCCGGTCTTCGTGGGGCATCAACGGCGATGTCAGGCCTCGCGCCGTGACCAAGAAGGTGACGTTCCACCAGTGGCCCATCAGCGGTGTCGACGCCATCCGCACCTTGCCGACGATCTGCGTCCACAACTGCAACGTGTCGCGAGTGTCCTGCCACTCGGCCAGGGGAAGCGCCGGCCACACGCCACGCGTCGTCACCCCGTCATCATGCCGCAACGAGGCGCCCCGCTCGGATCAGTGACGAAGCTGCGAAAGGTCGATCGCCAGCTGCATCCCCTCGGACAACTGCCCCACCATCTGATCCTGCCGTTCCATCTCGCCGAGCAGTTGCTGCAGCTTCTTTACGTCCGCGTCGGGAAACTGACGCCCACGCTTCGCCTCGGCGAGCACGTTCCTCGCCTCGGCAACCAGCTGAGACCGTCGTACATCGCTCAACGCGACCGCCAGCTGCTTGCCCTCGGATTCCTGGCCGAACAGCTCATCTTGACGTTCCATCCCCAACAACCGCTGTTGTAACTGCTCAACCGAACCTGAATCGACGGGGATTCCGCGTTTCGAGCCAGCCAGCATGTTCTTGGCTTCGGCCACGAGGTGCGAGCGACGAACCTCGCCAAGTTCAAGAGCCAAACGTTGTCCCTCGCCCTGTCGGCCGGCGATCTGATCTTGATGCTCCATTGTCAGCAGCTTCTGCTGGAGGGGTTCGATTCCTTCTGCGGCAACGCGACCCTTCTTCGCCTTGGCCAGAGTGTCGAGCGCCGTCTTGACGAGATTGGTGCGGCGCGCTTCACCCAACGCCTCTGCCAACCGCCTGCCCTCCGAGTTCTCGCCGACGAGCTCGGACTGCCGTTCGCCGGTCAAGAGACGCATCTGCAAGAGCTCGATCTCGTGGTCGTCGACGGTTTTTCCCGCTTTCGAACCGGCGATTACCTTCTTCACTTCCCGCTCCGTGTTCTCGCGATATCCCTTGGACGGCGTGATGCTCATCTCGTCGAGAACGATCCGTCCTTTCGGAGGCGGGCCTGGCCGCAACTCGTAGTACCTCGATCCGGGCACACTGGTCAGGTAGTACTGCTGCCGACCGCGTTCCTTCGTGCCCCGATCATCCGTCTTCCGGTCCTCCGTCGCCCGCTGAAGTAACTTCTCACGGTCCCATGGGCCGATCGTCATGGTCGACCTCGCTCAGTCGTCCGGCAGGACCGCGGCCATCCCGCCCTCGATCACGATCTTCTTCTCGATGTCGGGGTCTTCGTCCTCGCCCTTCAGCACCCTCGATGCCAGCCGGGTGTTCTCCAGCTCCGCGTGGCGCACTTCGGCCTGCGCCTTCTTCACGTCGATCGCCCGGTGGATCAGCTTGAAGTCCTCGAGCAACGGGTGCGTCCCGACGAGACATTCGATGTACAGCGACTTGGTCGGCACGATCACGAGCTCCTTCTCCTTCCTGGACGATGTGAGCCGGTCGATCAACAGTTGCTTGAAGTCCTTGCGGTACTCGGTGAACACCTCCGGCTTGTCGCGGATGATGCACGCCGCGAGCTCCTGGAGTTCCTCGATGGTGTAGTTGCCCAACTCGTCGGGATCGCGAAGGCCGAGCACCTCACCGACGTCGATGTAGTCCTGCATCATGTGCATCGTCACGTAGTTGTTCTCCCGCAGCGGGAACACCATGTAGTTGCCCTTGTACGCCAGCACGTTCTCCAGGTCGGCGACTTCGACCAGCTTCTTCTTCTCCAACGTGATGTTGCCCATCGGCAACGACACCTTCACCACGTCGTCCTTCTTGATGTCCTTGAACAGCTCCGGAACACTCGTCGCCGTCGAGTTGACTGCGACGTTCGTCGTGCCGGGCGTGACGATGGGGACGTCGATGTTGTACAGCCGGAAGAAGCGTTGGTCCGGCGGCTCCTGCCGCCAGATCGCCTGCATGTAGTAGAGGATGTTCTGCTTGACGTGCACGCGCAACCGGTCGATCTCGGCGACCCTGTCGTAGTGCTCCTTGACCGCGCTCGACAACTTGTCCACCGCGGCCTGTAGCGCAGTGGTGGCGATGTCCAACTGAGCGAGCAGGCGGGCCTTCTCGCGTTCGGCTCGATCGAGCGTCTGCTTGCCGTAGTCCAACATCGCTTGTGCGGCATCGACCGCGCCGGTGTCTGCGCTGCCGGTGATGCCGATCGGGTCGAAGATGCGCTTCACCGTGTTGAACAGGCCCTGCTGCTGCTCGCTGCTGGCCAGGCCCTGCACGGCTGCCTGCACGGCGCGTTCGTTCTCGGCCAGCACCCCCATGTTCACTTGGATCTGCTGGTTGATCTGATCGACCAGATTCTTCTGTCCGATCGCGTTGTTCTCGAGAACGCGAATGTTGATCTCGGCGCCGACGAAGCTCTTCGTCAGATAGTCGAGCGCCGGCCGGAACGAGTCGTCGAGGATCGCGCGGCGCAAGATCCAGTCGTGTTGGATCAGCCAGGCGTCGTCGATGTCGTGTGGCGCGGGCACATCGTTGGCGACGAGGATCACCGGAGTGAGCTCGTAGATGCGCTCGCTGATCTGGTACGTGCGTTGCAACTCGTAGAACAGGTAGGTGACGGCGAGCTCGTCGTTGGGGTTCTGGATCTCGTTGAACGTCGTCGATTCCGACTCCACGCTCTCGCTGCTGTCGACCTCGACGCGGTGCTGTTGCCGATACTCCTGCGCGCTCTTCAGCACGCTCTCGCGCATCTCCCGCTTCGTCTGCGCCGAGTCCTTGCTGGCGTCGCCACCTCCGCTCTCGGTCGCCTTCACCGAGAAGCCGTCACCGCCGAACGTCTCCTCGGCGCCGATGTTGAAGTGGGTCCGTTCCTGCGCCTTCTTGACGATCTCCGCGTCGGCGCGCGACGTGTCGCTGGTCTCCGTCTTGCGGGTCTGGAGGTTGTCCTCGATCTCCTTGACGGCGCGGGACTTCTTCGTGACGACACGTGTCGTGTAGCGGCGCATCTCCTTCGGCGCGAGGGGGATCGTGCTGACCAGTTCACCGACCTGATACAGCTGTGGCTCCCACGTCTGTCGGTAGGTGACCATGATCCCGAAGTTGACGGTGTCCTTGGCAAACACATCGAACGCGTAGCGCTCGGACAGCTTGGCGTCGAGGTCCTTCAACAATTGCGTCAACCGGCTGTTTGCACCCAAGGGGTCGGCGGAGATGGTGGCTTGCTGCGGCGCTTCCTTCACGAGCGTGGGCATGTCAGCTGTCCTTCCAATAGAACGTCACCCGTGTTCCGTCCCTGAGTCGTGCCGGCAGGTCGGCCAGCACGTAGCGGCCGAGGTCGTAGCTGAGGCTCTCCTCCGACGCGAACTCGAGCACTCCCCCGGCCGCGATCTGCGTCGTCGTCAGCGCCATCGTGGAATCTCTGCCGTCGCCGGCGGTCGAGATCCGCGGGCCGTGCACGATCCGGTTCGTCTGCTGGTCCAACGGCTCGAACTCGATGATCTTGCGGTGCGAGCCGTAGTCGGTCTTGAGCACGACCTCGACGTGGCCGGCCGGAACGACGTTGTTGACGACGGTGAGGTGGATCCTGTCCGTGCGCGGCGCCCACGGACCGGGGAAGTCCTCCCAGCGGATGATGGGCTTGTCGCCTGCTTTGGCGAACTCCTTGATCGCGAGATCGAGGATCCACGTGAGGCCGCCGGTGGCGATACCTGCTGCAACCTCGATGCCGTTCTTGATGTCGCGCTTGAGGTCGTTGGAGCCCTTGGTGCCGTTGTTCGTGGTGCCGCCGTTGCCGGTGATCTCGGGCGGGAGGTCGTCCTGCACGATCTGGCTGAGCTTCTTGACCTCCTCCATCAGCCGGCGCAGGTCGTCGGCGGTGCTGACGGTGAGATCCGGGCCGGTCGCGCCGCTGAAGTCCTTCAGCTTGACGTACTCGCGATACAAGTCGTGACCCAACGACTTCAGTTGCTCATCGAAGATGCGCGTCCACACGTGTTCGAACGCGATCTGCAACGTGTGGAAGTCGTGGTATGCGGTGACGTCGGACGCACCGGGGCGCAGTTCGAAGGTTTGCAAAATGCTCTTCTGCGCCTTGTCCGCGTCGGCGGCGTTCGGGATCACCGGCATCGAGCCGTAGTCCAGGCGTGCCTCGGGCGACGTCGCCGAGTGCATCTGCAGATTGACGGAGTCCTTCACGAGTTGGTCGACCTCGCGGACCACGGGTGTCGGACCTTCTCCGAGTGCGGCGGGGCCTCCGTTGCCGTTCGCGGGCTTCTTTTCGATGGCGGCGAGGAGGTCCTCCGCCTCCATGTCGGCACGGCAACGCGTGTACGCGGGCTCGGTCGTCAGAGTCCCGCGCGACTTCTTGTTGATGAACTTGATCAGCTCCCCGACTTCGATCTGACCGATTGCACCGCCGTCTGCCCCGCCTTCCGTCATCAGTCCGTCCAACCCGCTCTTGCGCAACGTCATCGTTCGCTTGTTGTCCGTCGACGCGAGCGCCTGTGCACCTTCGAGGATCACCTTGTCGAGCACCTCGCCGGCACTGGCGTCGGGTGCGACGTAGCGGCGTGCATCGAGTCCGTCGGCCGACAGCGCCGTCGAACTGAAGTTCACAAACGCGCGCTTCACCCGATCGTCAACAACAGCGGATTCCGCTCGAAGTGGCTTGAGGTTGTCGGTGAGTGTCCGCCGGAACATCGCGTCGGCCTCGAACAGTCCTTTGACGGCAGCGTGTTCCGGCGTCTCCGACGTGTCGTCGTGCGGTGCGGGCTCGAACGGTTCGACATCGATGGTCACGTTGTCGCCGAGTTCGGCCACCACGAACTCGCGTGCGCCGATGCGGCGACCCGTCGGTGACAGCGCCACGAACCTGATGGTTTCGCCGGGAAATTCGTCGTGATCCAAGACCTCGAGCGTGAACGTTCCCTTGGCATCGCATACCGCCGAGGCACGGGCTCCCGTGGGTCGCCTCTCGTCGAACACCGCTTCGACGCGGCAACCCTCGAACGAGAGTTGATCGCCAGATGCGACGGTGAGCCTGCCTGATATCTGAATAGCCATGTGCCCTCCAGGCGTGGAGTTGTCGGCAGCGCGGTCGGTCTCCACGCGCAAGCCCACTCAGCGTTGTAACTGCCACTCAGGGAGATGTCCAGGTCCGATCGGGCAACGGAAGAGCCCGTCCGGTCAGGCCGTGCGGGCGTACAACGGCTGCGACCCCATGCGTCTCACAACTGGGAGAAGCGATGCAGCTGGTCAAGGGTGTGTTCAAGGGAGGCGGCGCGAAGGGAGCGCTGTACGCAGGCGCGTTGCAGGCCGTCGAGGAGCACGGAATCTGGTTCTCGGAGGTCGCCGGCTCGTCGGCAGGAGCGATCACCGCCGCGTTTGTCGCGGCAGGCGCGCGCCCGGACGACCTCCGCAGACTCGAAGTGGAAGGACGCAAGCTGCTGAAACTCCCATCCACCATGGTGCGGGCGATGAACCTACGGAACACCGGCGGAGTGCTGTCGTTCGAGGCACTGCGAGCGTGGTTGGCGACTTCGCTCCGCGACCTGTGTGGCGTGCGGCTGGGCATCAGTTCGGACGAAGCCAACGGTCCGACGTTCGAGGAGTTGGCTGCCGGCGGCGGCATCCCTCTTCACATCGCTTGTGCGGACCTGTTGTGGCACTCACCCGTCGTCTTCAATGCGCACCTCACGCCGCAAATGCCCGTTGCGCACGCCGCCGCGGCTTCGTCATCGATCCCATTTGTGTTCGAGGCGCCGGAGTTGACGGTCGCCGAGGGCGCCGAGCCACGGCGGATCGTCGTGAGCGACGGCGGAGTGATGGCCAACTTGCCGATGTTCGTGTTCACCGATGATGCGTATCAGGCGATCGCTGGAGTCGATGAAGACCACCGCGGTCCCGAACGCGTCGTGGGGTTCACGTTCGTCGATCCTGATGCGCCGAGCTACTGGCGCGCCTCCGGCAAGCCGAGGAAGGAATACGAAGGACGATTCGGCAAGGTGATGGGGGCAGGCAGCTACAGCGAGGAGCTACTCGCCGCCGGTGCGCCGGCCCGATTGGTCAAACGCACCAGTCAGGCGAAGTCTGGTGGTGCCCGATGGTGGTCGCCATCGGTGCTCGCCCTCCAACTGATCGGTGTGGTGCTGCGTGTCTTCGAAATCGTCCTGATACCGCTCAACGTCGTGCTCGGATGGGCACAGCTAAGCGGCTATCGCCCGACTGAGCTGACCGTGTCCAACCGCCGGGCGAGACGCTGGGTCCGGTTCGCTGACCGAGTCGTCGGGCTTGCGCCTCTGTACGTTGTTGCAGGAGTGGCCTTCGTGGTGCCAGCGCTCATTTTCGGCATCCCATCCGTGGTGGCATCCCTCTGGCCGAACTGGCGTGCGCTCGGCGATCGAGGACTGCAAGACACCATCTTGGGCGTGATAGGCAAGACCTTTCAGTCTCTGGTGCTCCTTTTCGGGTGCCTGCTCGTCGTCGTGTTCGTGGTGCTCGGAATCGTCGGCTATCTGGTCGGTTGGGTGGTCAAGCCGGTCGCGGCATGGATCGGAAACGACCTCGTCGCTACCTTCATGCGCAACCCCCAGGAACCCGCGTGGGCTGGCGCCGGGGGTGAGGATGTGATCATTCGGATGGCCGTGCCAAAGGGATGGAGCGCACTTCGGTCCACCGACGATCCCGGTGTGATGGCCGCCGAACTGGAGAAAACGCGGGTGTCGGTCGGCAACCAGCTCGAACTAGCCGGACTCGGCTCGAGCACCTAGTCAAGCTGGCCGCTGATCGCCGACTCTCAGCCGGATCACTCGGGGCAAGTCACGAAATCGCCCGCCATAGGCGGGAAATTCCGTGACGTGCCTCCGACCGCACACCTACTCGAATCACCGCTGGACTTCGCACTCCTTCGGGTCGATCACGCCGAGGTTCTTGACGACCTCGAACCTGCCGGCCTTCGACTGGGCGATGTACATGTTCATGCGCACGTGGTGCTGGCCGGGCACCATCTCGGCGGGACCACCGGGGCCCTGGGCGATGCTGGCGTGGTCCAACGCCTGCACGACGTCGTCCTGGTTCAGCGAGCCGGCTTCGTTGACGGCCGCTGCCCACAGCTTCAGCCCTCGGTACATCCCCGAGCATGCGCTGCCGGCGGTGAACATGGCACTGCCGGGATAGCGCTCGTCGTACTTCGCCAACAACGCCGCGCTGAACGGATCGCTGACGGCTCGGTAGAAGTCGAGGCATCCGTACAACCCCTCGACGTGTTCGGCGGGCACGAGGTTCAAGAAGTTCTCGTCGAAGTAGGTGCAGACGATCTGTCCTCCCCGCTTGGTGAAGCCGGCGTTGTACAGCAGCTCGAGGAACGGCGTCAGGCCCGGAGGAACGATGGTGTTGAACACGACATCGGCGCCACTCGCCATGATGTCGTTGACGACACCTTCGTACTCCATGTGGTCCATCGGGAAGTACTCCTCGCCGACCACCGAGCCACCCTCGGCAGCGACGACCTCGCGCACCTTCTTGTTCATGGTGTGCGGCCAGATGTAGTCGGCCGACGGCATGTAGAAGGTCTTCGCTCCGGTGTGCCGCATCAGCCACGGGAACAACGGCTCGACCTGCTGCGCCGGCACAGGGCCGGTGCAGAAGATCAGCGGGTGGCACTCCTGCCCCTCGTACTGCTCGGGGTAGATGTACAGCGTGTTGCCCTCCTCCACCGCCGGGCCCTTGATCGCCTGGCGGGTGGAGCTGTAGATGCCGCCGAGCACGACGTCGACATGCTCTTGTTCGACGAGCTTGGTCGCCGCTGCTTCGGCAGCCTTGTCCTCGGTCGCGCTGTCCTCGATGAACAACTCGATCGGATGACCGAGTAGTCCGCCGTCGGCGTTGATGTCGTCGACGACCATCGTGGCGACGTTCGTGTTGGCGATGCCCATGAACGACAGCGGCCCTGTCTGGTCGGTGATGATGCCGACGCGTGCCGGTCGGCCGGTGGCGCTCATGCCCGGTAGGTCCCGGCGAGCACTGCGGCCTGCGGCTTGCCGACGTGGCCGGCTTCCTTGAGGATCGGCGGCACCGCGGGGTCGGACACGAAGCTCAGCCAGCCCTGCTCGTCCCACTCGAACAGCGCCCACACGCGGTCCGCTTCGGTGGGATCACGAAAGACTGTCGAGCCCTTCGAACCGTGCTCGGCTCGCTTCTCTGCACCCTTGGTCGAGAAGACCTCGAGGAAACGATCGACGTCTTCCACCTTCGTTGTTGCCAAGATCATTGTTCTCTCCGTTCTGTGTTGGATTTCTGCTCGCCGACCCCGTTGGCCGGCGTGCTTCGATCCTCCTCAGAAACGGGCCGCGGCGCATGAGGAGACCTCCCCATTTCGACCGCGAAAT
>Ga0207648_10006388_pt1 | contig 11714 bp, 13 predicted proteins | sample KBSMisM32_FD_184310 | JGI IMG/M metagenome (GOLD analysis project Ga0207648, IMG submission 184310) | Miscanthus rhizosphere microbial communities from Kellogg Biological Station, Michigan, USA - KBS Miscanthus M3-2 (SPAdes) (version 2) | ecosystem: Host-associated > Plants > Roots >... | reverse complement strand
CGTCGTTCAGGTGCTCGAAGGCGAAGACGTCGTGAAGCGCAACCGCGACGTGATGGGCGCGACCAATCCGGCCGACGCCGCCGAGGGCACGATCCGCAAGAACTATGCGGAATCGATCGAAGCCAACTCGGTGCATGGTTCGGACAGCGATGAGAATGCGGCGATCGAGATCGCCTTCTTCTTCAAGCCCGAAGAGATCGTCGGCTAACGGCTGAGGCTGACCAGGTGGAGCGAGCGGCCGCTGAACAGGCCGCCGTTTTCTACGCGGTAGCGCAGCACATAAGAGTCGCTTGTCATGGTGCGCTCTTTGCCCATCTCCACGTAGTGAGCAGTAACTCCTACTTTCACGGCGTGAGCGCCCTTGTCGAGGGCGTTGCCCGTCAGCTTTTGCTGTACGGTATCAGCGGAGAGCGTGCCCTCGCTCCCGAGTTCGACCGGATACAAGTGCGGGAAAAAGAGGTTCAACGATTCCAGGGCGTGGCTCGGCTCAACGGGACTAATAGTCAGTTCGCGTCCGTCGTTCTGAACCTTGCTGCGAAGGGTGAGCGGAATGGCCGGGTGCTGCTCGACGACCCGCGTCGGCTGGTCGTTCTTGCTGCTCTTCCACGCAATCCAGACGCCCAGCGCCGACACGATCAGTGCGGCGAAGGCGATGATCTCGCCGATAGGCATTCGTTTGGGGTGAGGATCGCTCATCGTCCGCCAGCTTCCAGCAAGCGCCGCAGCGCCGCAAGCTCCCAACTCTGCGCGATGCGATCGTTGACATGATCCCAGTCGACGTCTGGGCCCGCTACGCTGATCGATAGCCAAGACGGCATGTAGGCCGGTTTCGAATAGGTATCCGGATCCGCCTCCATCAGCATCGCCTGCTCGTCGAGGCTGCCGACGCGAACGCAGACCACGGTCTTGCCGTCCCCATGATGGTTGTCGCGGAATTGCGCGAACTGCTTGCCTGCGACGAAGAAGGTCGGCTGGCCATGCGACAACCGCTCCTCGGTCTCCGGTAGTTCGAGCGCAGCAGCGCGGATTCTGTCGAGCTGGGTGGTCATCGATTCACGAACTCGCTCAGGATCTTGGGATATAGCTGGTGCTCCGCGGCAAGAACGCGTTGCTCGAGGCTCTTCGCATCGTCGTCGCCGAGGATCGGAACTTCAGCTTGTCCGAGCACCGCGCCGGCGTCGAGCTCCTCCGTGACGACATGCACCGAGCAGCCGCTGACCTGATCCTTGGCGTCGAGTGCACGCTGGTGGGTGTCGAGCCCGCGATATTTGGGGAGGAGGGAAGGGTGAATGTTGAGCACTCGGCCGCGCCATTCCTCGATGAACCAAGGCGAGAGAATGCGCATGAACCCGGCCAGCGCAATGGTGCCCACGCCATGCTCGGATAGCGCAGTGCTCATGACGCGGTCGAATTCTTCCTTGTCGACGCCCTTGCTGTCCCACGCCCAGGTCGGGAGCCCTTTCGCCCGGGCCCAGTCGAGCCCCTCGGCGTGCGGCTTGTTCGACGCGACGAGTACGACTTCATAGCCGCTCGCCTGCTCGACTAGGGCCCGCATGTTGGAGCCGCGGCCGGAAATCAAAACTGCGACGCGCTTCGGGTCACGCATGATGCGTCGCGGACCATCCTTCGCCGGTCGCGGTGCAGCCCCGCTGCCCCGGCTCAATGCGCCCGATGCGGAAGACGGTCTCGCCAGCGCCTTCGAGCGCCTGCGCCACGCCATCGGCGTCCCCCTCTTCGACGACCACGGCCATGCCGATCCCGCAATTGAAGGTTCGCGCCATCTCTTCCCCGGAGATCTCGCCACCAGCCTGCAATTCTCTGAAGATAGCAGGCAACTGCCACTGATCAGCATCGACGATGGCGTGGCAATTATCCGGCAAAACCCTCGGAATATTCTCGAGAAGTCCGCCGCCGGTGATGTGCGCGAGGCCTCTGACCTTGCCTTGCTGGACGAGCGGCAGGAGCGAGCGGACATAAATCCGCGTCGGCTCGAGCAACACGTCGCCCAGCGTCTTTCCCCCAGCGGATGGGAATGCCTCGTCGATCTTCCAGCCACGATCCGCAATGATCCGCCGCACCAGCGAGAAGCCATTGCTGTGCACGCCCGAGCTAGCGAGCCCCAGGATCACGTCGCCGGGCGCAATATCGGCTCCGGTCAGGACCTTGTCGCGCTCGACAGCACCCACGCAGAAGCCGGCGAGGTCATAGTCGCCGCCGGAATACATGCCGGGCATCTCCGCAGTCTCGCCGCCGATTAGGGCGCAACCGGCCTGCCGGCAGCCTTCTGCAATAGACGCGACCACGGCAGCCGCGACCTCGTTATCCAGCTTCCCGGTTGCGTAATAGTCGAGGAAAAACAGTGGCTCGGCACCCTGGACGATTAGGTCGTTGGCGCACATCGCCACCAGGTCGATGCCCACACCATCGTGACGGCCGGCCTCGATCGCCAGCTTGAGCTTGGTCCCGACGCCGTCATTGGCCGCGACCAATAGTGGGTCGGTATATCCCGCCCGCTTCAGGTCGAAGAAGCCACCGAACCCGCCGAGTTCGGCGTCCGCGCCCGGACGGGCGGTGGATTTGGCGAGGGGGCCGATCGTTTTCACCAGCGCATTGCCGGCCTCGATCGACACTCCGGCGTCGGCATAGGTGAGGGGTTTCTGGCTCATTCGGGCGCGGCAGTAGAGACAAGCCGCTTGGATTTCCATGCCGTTGCCGCCAAAAGGCGCCTCGAATGCTGCGCCGCCGTTTTGCCGTTCCCGTTTTGATATTGCTCGCCGTCCTCGGGATCGGCGGTATTGCTTATTCGCAGCTCGAAAGCGGCGACCGCGGGATCCTGCCGCTCGATAGCTCCGGGACTTTGGAGATCGGTGGAATACACGTCGATGTCGGCGGACCCGACGCCATGAGTGCTCGCTATGCGGGGTGGAAGATCGCGCAGCGCGAGGGCTTCAAAGCGCTTTGGGCCAAAATGCACAACGCTCCGGCGAGCGAGGCTCCGAACCTGCCCGATGCGACGCTCGACGACATCGTTGCCTCGGTCAACGTGGAGCGCGAGCAGATCGGGCCCAACCGCTACATCGCTGATCTCGGCGTCCTGTTCGACCGTGCGCGCGCTGCGGCATATCTCGGCGTGGAGGGCGGAGAAGTCCGCCGATCGGTGCCGATGCTGCTCATTCCGGTCACGGTGACTGGCGGGACCGAAACCAGCGTCGAGCTCAAGAATGCTTGGCAGAGGGCGTGGGCCCAGTACCGCACCTCACAGAGCGCCATCGATTACGTCCGCGTCAGCGGCCTTGGTGTGGACCCGATGCTGGTCAATGCGGCGCAGACCGATCGTCCCGGTCGCGGCTGGTGGCGCAACATCATCGACCTCTACGGCGCTGCCGATGTGCTCGTTGCCGAAGTGCAACTGCAACGATCTTATCCCGGAGGGCCGGCCAGAGGGACATTCATCGCGCACCATGGCCCGGACAATGAAGTGATCGGGACGTTCACGCTGACGAGCCGAAGCGGCAACGTGCCTGCCTTGATGGCCGAGGGCGCGCGCAGGATGGACGAGCTGTTCACCAATGCGCTCGCAGCCGGAAGGCTGGCGCGCGATCCGTCGCTCGACCTGCCGGCACCGCCGCCGCTTCCGGTCGAAGAAAAGCCGGTGGAGACCAAGGCGGTCAGCACTGCCAACGCCTTCCAGATCCAGATCGAGTCGGGCGGCGACGTCAACGTCTACAACTTTGGCATGGCGCACCTCAGGACGATGGGCGGGATAACGTCCGCAACGCCGCAGCTGATCAATCCGACAGGCACGAGCTACGTGCTCGTTTCGTACAATGGCAGCCTTGCGCAGCTGGCTGCGGCGCTCGGCGGCCGCGGGTGGACCGTTTCAGCCTCGGGCTCGGTCGTGAAGATCAAATCGACGAGCGGGAAGCCGCCGCCGTTACCGCCCGCGGCGACCCCGGCTCAGCCGGCGCAGCCCGCTCCCAAACCGCAGCCGGCCGCGCAGCCGAGCGGGCAGGGCGCCGGCAGATGAAGCAGGGGCCCGACCAGATCGCGCTTCCGCTCGACTGGCCGCAAACCGAAGGCGACGCCCGCTTCATTGTCTCCGACGCAAATCGGGAGGCGTTCGATCATTTTCGCAAATGGAGCATTTGGCCGGTCAAGGCGACAATCCTGACTGGGCCGCGTCGGTCGGGTCGCACCTTGCTGGGACGCAGCTTCGTGGAGCGTGTCGGCGGCCGCCTGTTCGACGAGGCCGAACAACGCGACGAGGAAGATCTCTTCCATGCTTGGAACCAGGCGCAAGATACCGGTCGTCCGCTCGTCATGATCGCTGACGAAGTTCCGCCGGCCTGGACTCCCAAGTTGCCGGACTTGAAGACCCGGCTGGCCGTCACGCCCGTGATGCGGATCAATCATCCCGACGACGAGCTGTTTGGCGCGCTCATCCAGCTTCACTTTGCCGATCGTGGGTTACACATTTTCGGCGACGCGCTCCGGTTCATGACCGAGCGGCTGCATCGCGATTACTGGACGGCGGAGCGCGCCGTTGAAGCCGTCGACCGCTACGCCATGGGCGAACGGGCGCGGTTAAGCCTGCCGACCATCCGGCGGGCGCTGATTGATTCGAGAATGATCGGCGAAGCGGCCTAGCCGCAAACGGCCGAGGAAACCTTGTTTTCCTGGTCCAGCTGGACCGTTACGCGGTTAGCTCCCGGCTTCAGCTTGACCGTTTGGCCATACGCCACCCACCGGACGTCGTGCGCTCGCGACGCCATCATGATGCGCGCCGCCAGGTCGGTCGTTGCAACCTGTCCTTTGAAGCTGTCCAGGGCGACGGTCTGCTGGCACTTCGTGCCCGTCCAGACCGAATCGATTGAGACCGGCTGCTTGGTGCTGGCCGCCGCTGCGGAATTGCACAGCACGCAAAGAATGAGGAACTTGCGCATTTAACCCCCAGAGCCGGCCTCAGCCGCAGTTGATTGCCGTGACCTTGTAATCGGGGCCGAGGCGGACTGTCACGCGGGAGGCGCTGAAGTCCATCGTCAGCATGTAACCGGGTGGTGCCCAGCGGAGATTTGCCGAGTGCGTCGCAGCAAGGATCGCGGCCCCGGTTTCGCTCGTGCCGGGCTGGCCGATGAAGCTTTCGGTGCCCGCCGCGTTGCAGAGGCGCCCCGGCACCGTGCCGTGAACGTTGGATTCGGTGGGCGCCGTCGCGCAGGCGGTTAGTCCCGCGATGGCCAGCAATATGGCGCTACGCATCGACCGACTCTTCGATCATCACCCGGCTCATCTTCAGCTTCCCATTCTCGATCGCGAAGGCAAGGCGCCCTTCCACCAGGTCGAGTGCGTCCTTCCCGAATTCCTCGTAACGCCAGCCATTGAGGATATTGAGGTTCTTGCGAACGCCCGCCGCAAGCGCCTCCAGATCGTCTGAACGCGCGATCAGGCGGGCGGCCACACCCGCTTCCTTCGACCTGATCTTGAGCAGCAGCTTCAGAAGATCGCTCACCAGCACGCCGTCCTTGGTCAGTCCCGGCCGCTTGGGCTCGCGATCGGGCATGTCATCGGGGTCGAGCTGCTTGGCCGCCTGAAGCGCTGAAATCAGGCGGGCTCCGATGTCATTGTTGCGCCATCCGGCCGAAAGGCCACGAATGCGGCCGAGATCGTCCTGGTTTTTCGGCGGGTGGAGGACGATTTCGTTCAAGGTGTCGTCCTTGACGATCCGGCCGCGCGGAAGGTTCTTGGACCGCGCTTCTGTCTCGCGCCACGCGGCCAGCGCGCGAAGGCGTCCAAGGACAGCGGGGTTGCGGCTCGGCAGCTTCAAACGCTTCCAGGCATCTTCCGGCGCGAAGGCGAAATGCGACGGGTCGGCCAGCCGGTCCATCTCCTCGTCGAGCCATGCTCCGCGTCCCGTCTTCTTCAATTTCTCGACCATTCGCGGGAACACCGTCGCAAGATGGGTTACATCGGCAATGGCATAGTCGATCTGACGCTTGTCTAGTGGCCGACGGCTCCAGTCGGTGAACCGCGCGCCCTTGTCGAGGCTGTGCCCGAGCAGGCTCTCGATCAGGTTCGAATAACCGATCTGCTCGCCATGCCCGAGCGCCATTGCTGCAATCTGCGTGTCGAAAAGCGGCACCGGCATCTTGCCGGTCAGGTTATGAATGATCTCCAGGTCCTGCCCGCCGGCGTGGAAGACTTTCAAGACGTTTGAATTCTTCACAAATAGGTCGAGCAGAGACGTCAGGTCGATGCCTTCGGCCTTGGGATCGATCGCGGCGGCTTCTTCAGTCGACGCGACCTGGATCAGGCACAGGTCCGGCCAATAGGTATTTTCGCGCATGAACTCGGTGTCCACGGCGATGAACGGGTGCTTGGCGAGACGTTCGACGAGGGCGTTGAGCTGGTCGGTCTTCGAGATCAGAGGATGAATACGCATGAGTCTTGAGGCGGCTTTAGCGGTGCCCTCGCGGGTTGACAAAAACTGAATGAGTGCGGGCGGGCTGAACTTTTTATTTCGGAGGCGCTACAAAGTTCATCTTGATGCAAGGGGGACAAATGAGCGTTCTAGCACCCGGGAGAGCGAAAGGTGCCTCGGCGGTCAGCCAGGTCCTATTATTGCTCGCGGTTCTTGCCGCCTACGGCAGCAATTTCTGGCCGGGCCGCGTGCTGCTGGGTGCCGGCATGCGGGCGCTGGGCAATCCGCAATATCAGGGTTTCGTCGGCATCTTCCTGCCGCACCTGCTGCTCTACTCGACCTTGACCGCGCTCGCCTGCGCCTTGCTGTGGGCGATGTTCGCGCGATCGGGTGCTTTGCCGTCACCGGATCTAGGAAACCTTCGGCGCGCGACCGTCCCCGGTATAATCGGCGGCCTGCTCGCCCTGGCAATGACTCTGGGGGTTGTCGCAGCGGTCTTTCCTGCCGGCATGATTCATTGGGTGCCGCCGGACCCATGGAAAATCGCGGGCAACGTCTTCTCGAATTTCTTTGAAGAGTTCATTTATCGAGGTTTCGTGCTCGTGGCCCTGCGGCAAGTCGTAGGCTTCTGGCCGGCTGCCCTGATATCCTCGGCGATGTGGGCATTTACGCATACCCAGTATCCGCTGGTCTTGCAGGCCTGCATTCTTCTGACCGGAATCGGATTCTGCTGGCTCGCCCGATACGCCCAGTCCCTTTGGGCGCCGTACATCGCTCACGAGGTGCTCGATGCAATCGGAGACAGTCTGATCGGTTAGGTACTGCCGCGCGGGTTGACAAAGCAGCCCGTGCCAGTGAAGCGCGACGCTCGCTTTTTTCCACAGTTTTTCGCTAGCGAGCCGACCTGATTATGCACGCCTATCGTACCCATAACTGCGCAGCCCTGCGCGCCAGCAACGTCGGCGAGACCGTCCGGCTCTCGGGATGGGTGCATCGCAAGCGCGATCACGGCCACCTGCTCTTTGTCGACCTGCGCGACCATTACGGCATCACTCAGATCGTCACCGATACGGATTCGGCCGCGTTCAAGGTGCTTGACCGGATCCGCGTTGAATCGGTGGTTACGGTTGAAGGCCAGGTAGTGGCACGGTCGCCCGAAACGGTGAATGCCAACCTTCCGACCGGCGAAATCGAGGTCCGCGCTGGCAACGTCACGGTCCAGTCGCCGGCCGCCGAGCTGCCGATGCCGGTATTCGGAGATCAGGAATATCCGGAGGAGATCCGGCTCAAGTACCGTTACCTCGACCTGCGTCGGGAACAGACCCACCGGAACATCATGCTTCGCGCCGCGGTGATCGCTTCGATCCGTCGCCGCATGATTGATCAGGGCTTCACCGAGTTCCAGACGCCGATCCTGACGGCGAGTTCACCGGAAGGGGCCCGCGACTACCTCGTCCCCAGCCGCGTTCATCCGGGCAAGTTCTACGCGCTTCCGCAGGCGCCGCAGATGTTCAAGCAATTGATCATGGTCGCGGGCTTCGACCGCTACTTCCAGATCGCGCCCTGCTTCCGCGACGAAGACGCGCGTGCTGATCGCAGCCCGGGCGAGTTCTACCAGCTCGACTTCGAAATGAGCTTCGTCACGCAGGACGACGTGTTCAACGCGATTGAGCCGGTTCTGTCTGGCGTGTTCCAGGAATTCGCGAACGGCCGGACGGTCACGCCGGCCGGCGAATATCCTCGCATACCTTATAAGGAAGCGCTGCTAAAGTACGGATCGGACAAGCCGGACCTCCGCAACCCGCTGCTGATTACGGACGTCTCGGATCACTTCAAGGGCTCGGGCTTCGGTCTGTTTGCGGGCCTGGTCGAGAAGGGTGCCGTTGTTCGTGCAGTCCCGGCTCCGGGCACTGCGGAGAAGAGCCGCAAGTTCTTCGACGACATGAACGAGTGGGCGCGGGGCGAGGGCTTCGCCGGTCTTGGCTACGCGACGCGCAAGGGCGGCGAATGGGGCGGGCCAATCGCCAAGAACCATGGCGAAGCGGGCATGAACCGCATCGCGGAGGCGATGGGCCTCGGTCCCGACGACGGGATATTCTTCGCCGCTGGCAAGGAAGAGGAGGCTGCCAAGCTCGCGGGCGCCGCTCGCACCCGCGTTGGCGAACAGCTCGGCCTGATCGAGGAGGGCACGTTCCGCTTCTGCTGGATCGTCGACTTCCCGATGTTCGAATACAATGACGAGCAAAAGAAGATCGACTTCAGCCACAACCCCTTCTCGATGCCGCAGGGCGAGATGGAAGCGCTCGAGACCAAGGACCCGCTCGATATCCTCGCCTGGCAGTACGACATCGTCTGCAATGGCGTGGAGCTGAGCTCGGGCGCGATCCGGAACCACCGCCCGGACATCATGTACAAGGCGTTCGAGATCGCCGGATATTCGAAAGAAGAAGTCGACACGAACTTCGCGGGCATGATCAACGCCTTCAAGTTCGGCGCCCCGCCCCACGGGGGCTCCGCCCCGGGCATCGACCGCATCGTCATGCTGATCGCCGACGAGCCGAATATCCGCGAGGTCATCCTCTTCCCGATGAACCAGAAGGCCGAAGACCTGATGATGAATGCTCCGGCTGCGGTTATGCCGAAGCAGCTCAAGGAGTTGTCGATTAAGGTCGTCGCCGAGGACACACCTGTCCCGAAATCGTAAGGCCTCCTGAGAGGCAATTGTCGCGCTGTTGCGGGACCGGTAGATGCGTTGCGTGCCGATCGATTTAACCGAATTTGAACGGGGCCTGCCGTTCGAGGGCGATGCGGACGCAGCGCTCGCGTCATTGCGCGATCGGCTGGCGCGTGCGCAGCTGTCCCAAATCGTGCACCGCAAACGTGCCATCATATTGTTCGAAGGCTGGACTGGCGCCGGCAAACGGGCGGTCCTGAAGCAGCTCGTAGGTGCGCTCGACCCGACTTACGTCACGGTGGTCAAAGTGGCGGGCAGCGCCGACAGCGATGAAGAACGCCATTGGCTCGCTCGGTTCTGGAGCAGCCTCCCTTCAACAACTGAAACGACCATCTTCTATCGCAGCTGGTATCGCCTGATGGTCGAGCAGCGGATGCTCGGCCATTTCGACGATGACCGCTGGGCGCGGGCGATTGACGAAATCAACGAGTTCGAGGCCCAGCAGCGCGACCATGGGACGATGATCGCGAAGCTCTTCTTCCACGTGAGCCCGGAGCGACAGGCAGCCAATTTGCTGGCGCGCGAGGAAGATCCGTGGCTCCGCCATGTGCGCGATTTCCAGCCCATCGTTGGCCCCGCGCATCGAGATCGCGCCAACGACGTGCTGCAGGACCTCTTCGCCAATACCAATACAAGGTGGGCGCCCTGGAACCCGATCGACGCCAATGACGGGACGGCCGCCTGCATCGCCGCCCTGACCATTCTTGCGGATGCGATGGAAAAGGCGATGCCGTCGGAACCGCCTGGGGAAACCGATGAGAAGGTCGTCAGCCTTCGTCCAGCGAAGCGGGCGGACGCGACCGGCGGCTAAGCCGGATAGCTGATCTCCATCACTTCATAGCTTTTCTCGCCCGCGGGCAAGCGAACCACGCGCTCGTCTCCGACCTTTGCACCGATCAGCGCCCTCGCGAGTGGAGCGCTCCAGCCGATGCGGCCGGCTGACGCGTCGGTTTCATCGTCGCCGACGATAGTCAGTCTACGGCGACTGTCGTCTTCGTCGGCCAGCTCAACCGTCGCCCCAAACCGCACCTGGTCACGCTGCTCCTGTTTCGCGGGGTCGACGATCTTCGCTGCCTTCATGATCCGGGCGAGATGCGCCAGCTGCCTGTCGATCTCGCGCAATCTTTTCTTGCCGTAGAGATAGTCCGCATTTTCCGACCGGTCGCCGAGCGACGCCGCCCACGATACGACCTCAACCATCTTCGGCCGCTCTTCACCGAACAATTGTTCGTATTCGGCGCGGACGCGCGCGAAGCCTTCAGGGGTGATGTAGCGGGGCTGGTCAGCCATCCGGCCCGACTATCAGGCCGGGCGGTCCTTCCCAAGGTAGCGCGACACGTGAAGCGCGGTTTGCTGCGGCTGCGCGCCCCGCATCGAATCATAGACGACGCTATTCTCGATTACCCGCTGAACGTAGGCCTTGGTCTCAACATAGGGGATTGCCTCGATCCATTTCAGCATGTCGACGTTGGAGCGCGGGTCGCCATAACGGGCAATCCATTTGCTCACGTTCCCGCTCCCCGCGTTGTACGAAGCCACCGCCAGGGGAACGCTGCCGTTCCAGGTGTTCAGCATCCGCTGGAAGTAGGCTGAGCCGATCATCACGTTGTAATTCGGGTCGCTGATCAGCCGATAGCCGTCATAGCCCATGCCCAGCTTCCCGGCCTGTTCGCGGGCGGTACCAGTCATCAGCTGCATGAGGCCCCGGGCTCCCGCATGACTCACGACGTAAGGGTCGTAGGAGCTCTCCTGCCGTGTGATTCCGTGGGACAGCGACCAGATGCTGGGTGACACGGACGAGCCCAGAGTCGGATAGGCCTGGCGGACGTAGAACATCGATCCCTTCACCCGCGCCATGCGCGAGACCCAGACGGGGACATCCTGACGGCCAAGCTGCTGGCCGAGGTCGACGGCAAGCCCGCGATCGGCGTCCGTATCGAGCGATTCGGCAAGAGCGCGAACGAACTGCGTCCGCTCGGTTACGGAGCCCGATTGCTGGAGGATTCGCAGCGCCTGGACGATTCGGTTGTTAGCGAATGCGGTACGTTGCGCCGGCGTCGCCGTCATGCTGGCTACCGACTGCTGGGGCGCTGGCACCGGCCTGCCCAGGCGCTCCAGTGCGAGTTGCCCGTAAAAGAGCTCCGGATAAGCGGCGGCGCGCTCGAAATAGCCGTTCGCTTCCTGGATTCGTCCCGCGGCCAGCGCGGCGCGGCCGGCCCAGTAATTGCCCTTGGTCTGGACCTGCAGCGACTTTCCGCCGCGCGCGTAATTGTAGAACATCGCGATCGCGCTGCTGGGCTGGTTCAATCGATCGAGCGCGATGTTCCCGCCGAGCCAAACCAGGCTGGTGTAATTGTCGCGGATGCCAATGGATTGCTGGCTGATGTCGGTGCCGGCCGGGAGCGCGTCGCTGAGGTGCCGGGTGATGTTGAACGCCGTGTTCCATTGCCGGTCCTGCGCCGCATCGTTGGCGAGCGTCAGTAGCAGGTCGTAAAAACGCTCGGGGTCAGCCGGCTGGTAGGTGAAAGCGTGATCCCGAGCGACAAGGTCGCGCGCTGCCTGCGG
>Ga0207648_10006385_pt1 | contig 11717 bp, 9 predicted proteins | sample KBSMisM32_FD_184310 | JGI IMG/M metagenome (GOLD analysis project Ga0207648, IMG submission 184310) | Miscanthus rhizosphere microbial communities from Kellogg Biological Station, Michigan, USA - KBS Miscanthus M3-2 (SPAdes) (version 2) | ecosystem: Host-associated > Plants > Roots > Rhizosphere... | reverse complement strand
ACCGAAGGTAGACACCGTCCCGGACGCGAGCACAGGGATAGTTGATCTAGGATTGCCGCCCACCCACCACCCACCCCGCGGAGGATCCTCAGTTGGCCGTAGACACGAGCGCAATCGCGAAGTTGGACGTGGAGCCCGGCACGCTGCCGGAGACGATGGCGGCCTGGGTGATCCGCCAGGAGCGCGAGGGCGAGCCGACCGACGCCTTCCAGCTGGAGCAGATCGAGGTCCCTGAGCCAGGCGCCTTCGAGGTGGTCGTGCGGGTGATGGCGGCGGGCGTCAACTTCAACAACGTCTGGGCGGCGCTGGGCAAGCCGGTCTCGGTCTTCGGCTACGGCGACCACCCCGAGTACGGCCACCACATCGGCGGCTCGGACGCCTCCGGAATCGTCTGGAAGGTCGGCGAGGGCGTCACCCGCTGGCAGCCGGGCGACGAGGTGGTGATCCACTGCAACCAGGCCTCCTACGAGGACGTCGAGGTGCACGGGCTCGACCCGCTCGCCGCGCCGAGCCAGAAGATCTGGGGTTACGAGACGACCTGGGGCTCCTTCGCCCAGTTCACCAAGGTGCAGGCGCAGCAGCTCCTCCCCCGCCCCCAGAACCTCTCCTGGGTCGACTCCTCGGCCTACGGGCTCACCTACTTCACCGCCTACCGGATGCTGATCGACCAGTGCAAGCTGCAGCCCGGCCACAACGTCCTGATCTGGGGCGCGGCCGGCGGCCTCGGCGTCTTCGCCACCCAGCTCTGCAAGGCGGCCGGCGCCAACGCGGTCGGCGTCGTCTCCTCCGCCGAGAAGGGCGAGCTGGTCAAGCAGCTCGGAGCCGTCGACTACATCGACCGCAACGAGTTCGGCGAGATGATGCGAACCGACGAGAACCTCGCCGACCCGGCCGCCGACAAGGAGCGCTTCAAGGCCTCGCGGGCGTTCGCCAAGCGCGTCAAGGAGATCCTCGGCGACGCCCCCGACATCGTCTTCGAGCACGTCGGGAAAGCGACCTTCCCGACCTCGGTCTTCGTCGTCAAGCCCTTCGGCAAGGTCGTCATCTGCGGCGCCACCTCGGGCTTCCAGCTCGACTTCGACGTGCGCTACCTGTGGATGCGCCAGAAACAGATCATCGGCTCGCACTTCGCCAACGCGTATGAGTGCATGCGCGCCAACCAGCTGATGGCGGAGGGCAAGGTTCGCCCCGTGATCTGGAAGACGATGGGCTTCGACGGAGTCGCCGAGGCACACCAGCTGCTGCACGAAAACAAGCACCTCGGCAAGATCTCGATCCTGGTCGGGGCCGAATCGGAGGACGAGGGCCGCAACGTCGACGGCCCGGGCGCGATCCGGGCCGAGGTGGGAGCGTAAACATGGCTGAGGTCTGTGTACTCGACTGGCACGTCGCCCCCTTCCGGGCGGACCGCTTTCTCGACCTCTGGGAACCCGCCGCGGCGCGCATGCCCGCCTTCGGCGCCAAAAGCTGGTCGCTGACCCGCTCCACCGACGATCCGCTGGCGATCCGCCAGACCTCGGTCTGGGAGAACCGCTCGGACTTCGAGCGCTACTGGTTCTCGGAGGAGATCGAGGCGGCGCGGGCCGCGGCGATCGACCTCTACGACCTGCCGATCCTGCCTACCTGGCACACCCTCGTCGCGGCCGAGTAGGCGCCGCGCTCAGATCGGGCCCGCGGCACCTTCGCGCAGCTCGAAGCGGCGCGTCTGCGACCACTGGCTGAAGAACGAGTCGGCGTCGTGCGCCGTGAGCGGCCGGGTGAAGAGGAAGCCCTGGCCGTTGTCGCAATCCTTGGACTTGATCAGCGAGAGGTCCTGCGGCCGCTCGATCCCCTCGGCCGTCGTTTCGATCGAGAGCGCTTTGCCTAGCTGGACGAGGGTGTGGAGGACGATCTCGCTCTCGTTGTCCTCGGCCAGCTGCGAGATGAAGGAGCGGTCGATCTTGAGCACGTCGACCGGAAACTGCTGCAGGTGCGCGAAGGACGAGTAGCCGGTGCCGAAGTCGTCGACGGCGATGCGGACCCCGAGCTGCTTCAGCGCCGCAAGTCGGGCCACCGTCGCCTCGGCGTTGCGCATCAGCGTCGTCTCGGTGATCTCCAGCGTCAGCGAGCCCGGGTCGAAGCCGCTCGAACGAAGCGCCCCTTCGACGTGGTCCACGAAGTCGTCGGTGTCGAGCTGCAGCGCCGAGACGTTGACCGCCATCGTCATCGGATGACCCGCCTCGTGCCAGCGGGCCGCCTGGCCGCAGGCCTCGCGCAGGACCCAGGCGCCGACCTCGACGATCGCCCCCGAGTCCTCGAGCGGCGAGATGAACTCGTCCGGCTCGATCACGCCGCGGCCCGGCCGGCGCCAGCGCAGCAGCGCCTCGACGCCGGTCGGCGCCATCCGCTCGAGGTCGAAGGTCGGCTGGTAGACGAGGAAGAACTCGTCTTTGTCGAGCGCGCTCTGCAGGTCCATTTCCAGTTCCATACGCGACTGGACTTCGTCCTGCATGCCCGACTCGAAGAGCAGGTAGCGGCTCTTGCCTCCCCACTTCGCCCGGTACATGGCGATGTCGGCGTCGCGCAGCAGCTCCTCGGCCGAGGGCCGCTGGCCGGTGGCGATGCCGACGCTCGCCTTGACGAGGACGGAGGCGTCCTCGGCGGCGCTCAGCTTGAACGGCTCGCCGAAAGCGTCGAGCAGGCGCTCGGCGATCAGCTCGGGCCCGGCGGCAAGCGAGAGGCCGTCGGCGATGACGACGAACTCGTCGCCGCCGAGCCGGCCGAGGGCGTCGGTCTCGCGCACGACCCCTTCCAGTCGCGCGGCGACCGCGCAGAGCAGCTCGTCGCCGGCCGTATGGCCGAGCGAGTCGTTGATCGCCTTGAAGTTGTCGAGGTCGATGAAGAGCGCCGCCACGGGTTCCTGCTGGATCCGGGCCCGGGTCAGCATCTGCTCGATGCGGTCGAGGATCAGGGTGCGGTTGGGCAGCCCGGTCAGGGCGTCGTGGGTGGCGAGGAAGATCAGCTCCTTCTCGCGGTTCGCCAGTTCTTCGTGCGAGAGCTGGCGCTCGTCCTCGAACGACTCGCACATGCGCACGAGCGTTACGTCGAGGCTGCGCTGCAGCATTCGCAGCGCGTCTTCGACGGTCGCCTCACCCGCCTCCAGCTCGGCGGCGCGCAGCCGCAGCACCTCGGCTGCCGAATCGCGCCAGCGAAGGCAGCGTTTGGTCACCTCGTTGAGCGGCACGGCACGCTGCGTGGCGAGGCGGGCGAAGATCTGCCAGGACTCGCGGCCGACCTCGCGCGCCACGCCTTCGCCCTCGCCCTGCATCCAGCGAGCGACCGCTAACGTCGAAACCGCGCCGATGCGCTCGAAGCTCTCTTCGACGACGGTGTCCAGGACGCTGCCCGACTCCTCCGAACGCCGCCTCATCTCGGCGACGACCTCGTCGATGCTGGCGTTGAGGGCCACGCCCAGACGGGAAAGCGCATGCTCCGCTCCCGAAACCGGATCGCTGGCCTTCTCGCCGGACGTGACACCCCCAGACGCCATCCTGGGCTGCCCATCGGCCACCGGCAAGGCGACCTTTACCGGTCGCCTACGCGAAACTAAGACAACAAACGGCCAGCAGGCCGGGCGCCAACGGCTCCCAGACCCGGATCCGCCTCAGCGTTTCCGCAGCACCTTCCAGGCGAACTTGGCCGGAGTCGGGTCCGTCAGGCCGCCGGCGGTGGCCCAGACCTTGAACACGTGCTTGCCCGGCTTGAGGCGCTTGTAGACCTTCGGCGAACGGCACCCCCGGGCGGGCTTGCGGTCCAGCTTGCAGCGGAAGGTGGCGCCAGCGCGGTCGGCAGCGAAAGTGAACTTGGCGATGGTCGAGCGCGGCGACTTCGGCGGGTGCTTGAGCAGCTTCGTGGAAGGTGGAGCCGGCGGCGGTGGCGGCGGCCCGGCGTAGGTCGCCGTCAGTGTCTGCGAGGCGTTGGCCAGCACCGTGTGCGTGCGTGCGCCTCCGTCCGACCAGCTCTGCCAGGTGTAGGTCTTGCCACCGATCTGCGCGGTGGCGGGCGCCGAGAGCTGCAGGTGGGAGCGTTCGATGGCGATGAGCGAAAGGGGCGAGGGACCTTGTTGGAGCCCCGCTGTGACTTCGATGCCCGGGGGAGACGAAGCGATCGACAGGTTGACGGTGCGGGGTTCGAGTTTGATCGTTTTGGTGGCGGTGAGCCCGCGCTTGTCCGCGACGCGCAGCGTGATCTCGATGTAGGAGGGGTATTCGTGCTCCGGCGCGGTGAATTCGCCGCTCCGCAATCCGGCGAAGATCTGCAGCGGATGCGCGTGGCACTTGGTCGGTTCGGACGGGTTCGGGCAGTGCAGGATGCGCGTCGACCAGTAGTAGGACAGAGGAGTGAAGATACCTCCGCTGGGATTTTTTTCGCTGACTTCTTCGGAGTCGGTCGCGGAGCCGTGGAATGAGATCAGGTCTTCGACTCCCCATTTCGACGATGCGGACGGTTTGTCGATCGTCACTTCCGGCGGACTGTCCCCGGGATACACCGTCACCCGGGCGACGCTGGAGTGGCCTTTCCCGTCCGTGACCCGCACGGCGACCACGCTGTTGAGGCTTTCTTCGTTTTCTTCCCGTTCTTCCAGTTCTTTTTCGGTGAATTCCAGGCTCCGGGTTTTGCCGCCGTTTTCGGTCTCGAAGGTGCCGTTTCCGTCGAGGTCCCAGTCGTATTTGAGCGTTTCGGCCTCCGGGTCGGTCGATTTGCTCGCGTCGAAGGTCACTTTGAGTGGCAGCGAGGCGCCGTAGGGCGGCGTGGCCGTGAGTCGCGCCGTCGGAGCCCCGGGGCTGTAGGTGATCTTGTGGATCGCTCCGTCGCCGAATTCTTCGTCCCCGAAGAGGTCCGCATAGAAGAGAGCGCCTTCCGGACCTTCCTCGATGTCGACCGCGGGATAGATCCGGTTCTCGCGCAGGAACCGCGTCGTCGTGCTCGGCTCGAGATCGCCTTCAGCGTCCCGGAACATCACCCAGACGCAGCCGCGAACGGCGTCGGTGAAGAAGAGTGCGCCTTTGTATTCGGCCGGGAATTCTTCGCCGTCGTAGAAGGAGATGCCGCCGAGGGCCGAGCCGTATTCGATCGGGCATTCGTCTTCGGGGACGACCGACTGGCCATGGCTGTAATAGAAGAACGGCTCGGCGGTGGGTTCCAGTTCTTTTTCTTCTTCTTTGTAGAGCTGTTCGCAGATATTCAGTTTCAACGTCTTGAACTGGAACTGACGCACGGGTCCCTCGTAGCAGGGCCAGCCGGAGTTGAACAGGCTGCTCGGCGGTACCGGAAAGCGGTCGAGCTCCTCGATCTCCGAGGAGCCGACGTTGTCCGTATACAGCGTGTGGCCTTCGGGATCGACGACGAAACGGAATGGGTTGCGGAAGCCCTTGGCGATCGTGCGACGGGTGTTTTCGTCGCTGCTCGCCGAAAGCGGGTTGCCCGTGAACGCTTCTCCGGTGTCGGGATCGACGCGGAGGATCGCGCCGTTGAGGACTTTCAGGTTCTGCGCTCGCAGCGCCCCGCCTTGCGCTTCGGGATTGGCGACCCCCGGGCTGATTTCCGGCGACGTCCCTTTCGGGGTTGGTGGGTCTCCGCAGGGGTTGGGGGGAGTCCCGAGCTGACCGTAATCCGGAATCGATTCGTAGGCGGCGCCCTCGCCGCCGCTGACGTAGAGGGCGCCTTCGGGGCCGAACTGCAGGTCGCCGATCGAGTGCGAGGAGAACTGCTGGCACCAGCCCTGCAGGAGTTCTTCCTCCTTCGGCAGGCCTCCTTCTTCAAGCGCATGGTTCGGTTTGAGCGGATCTTCGGTGAGGCGGACGAGGCGACCGCTGACCAGGCAGGAGGCGCTGCTGTTCTGGCTTGGGCAGCCCGGGTCGCCGCTGACCCCGGGCGTGCCGTATTCGGGTTCTTCCGGGTCCCACGGTTCTCCGAGCACGTGGTCCCACGTATAGAGCGCATAGACGTAGGGCCGGCCTTCTTCGAACTCGGGATCGAGTGCGAGGCCGAGCAGACCTCGATCGCCCGTGCCGTAGACGTCGCCGCGCAGGTCGGCGAAGACCGTCGGTTTGGTGTCCGCGAGGTTTTCGTAGACCAGGATTCGTCCCGGCTTCTCGGCGACGAAGACCCGGCCGTCGGGCGCAAAGCGGAAGGCGACCGGCTGTTCGATGCCGCTGAAGACGACCGAGTCCTGGAAGCCGGCCGGCAGAGCCGGTTCGGCCATCGCCGGCGCGACCCGGACGGCGGCGAAGGCGCCGAAGCAGACGAGCGCCAGCGCGGCCGCATGGCGCAGTGGCCCACTCATGTGCGCTCCAGCGGCGCCATCGTCAGACCCGCCGAGTCGAGCTGCTGCCAGTAGTGCTCCGCCGGCTCCTGCGGGCCCGACCAGACGATCGCCTGGCCGGTGTTGTGGATCGCGTCGGCGAAGCGGTGCCCCTGCTCGACCGTGACGCCCGGCAAGATGCGAGCGAGCGTCTCGGCGACGTGGTCGAAGGTGTTGTGGTCGTCGTTGCAGACGATCACCCGCCACTCTCCACCGAGACCCGAGCCCGGGCCGCCGGATCGGGGTCGCTCAACCGTCGTCGTCGACATCCACCCCGCATTATGCGGAAATTTCGATCGGTGGCATAGACGCGTCCGGAAGTGGCCAAGACGTACCGGCTTAAAGTAGACTTAACTACTCAAGTTAATTATCGCCTAGACTGCGCTCGACCATTCTCAACCCGCGGGGAGGATTGTCGTGGCGCAGCGCCCAGTATCGATCGATCAGCGCCTTGCAAAGGCCTTGTCGAACTCCCTGCGCGCCGAAGCGCTGCAGCTGATCGCCCAGGGCGTCGCCAGCCCGAAATCGATCGCCGAGAAGCTCGATGTCTATCTGCCGACGCTCGCCTACCACGTGCGGGTACTGCGGCGCCTGGGCTGCATCGAACTGGTCGAAACGAAGAAGCGGCGCGGCGCGGTCGAACACATCTACCGCGTCGCGGCGAGCGCGCTCGAGAAAAGGGGCTAAACCCTTCTAGTACGGGCTCGGGATGCGAACGACGACATCGTCGAAGCTGGCCTGGGCGCCCTTGGCGACCTTCGCCGAGCCGACCGAGAAGCCGGAGGCCCGGCCGGCAAGCTCTCCCGCAGCTTCGTCGACTGCGTTCGAGACGGGCTGACCGCCGACGAAGGCAAGGAGGCGGCAGTCGCCCTTTTCGTCGCCTTCGGTGATGTTGAAGGCGCGCAGACGCAGCTCGTTGGCTTTGTCGAGCCCGCGCACCTTCGACAGGTCCTTCTCGACGTCGAGGTACTCGATCGTCCCGTCGCTGTGGATCTTGCGCAACTGGGCCTTTCGCTGCATCGGGTAGACCGCCAGTTGGTAGCGCGCCCCACCGCCGGCGCGGAGATTCAGGGCGACGAAGGTCGCCTTCTGCAGCGACTTCGGAGTGCCGCTGAGCAGGCGGGCGGTGGCGGCGATCTCCAGGTCGCGGCCGACCGGGGGCGTGCGGTACGAGCACTCCTTGGTGCCCTTGCCGACTGTGACGCGCAGGGCGTGGCCGGTGCCGGCACGCCCACAGCTTCGGCCGGACAGCTTGATGATTTCGGCCAGCTGCGCCTTGCTGTCCATCGAGTTGCGGTAGATGCCGACGAGCGCGGCCGCGGCGGTCGAAGCGAAAACCGTCGCCACGAGCAATGCGACGAGCGCGCCTGTGCGTAGGTGCCTCACGATCCCGCAGCCTAAACACAGCCGGGCGAGAAAGATGCGGGTCCGACCGCGGTGAACGGCGGATTTCGGGGCTTCCCAAATAAGATTCTGGATATGAGCGAGCACCGTCTTCCACAACCGGACCGTCCCTGGGTGATGCGCACCTATGCCGGGCATTCGGACGCCCGGCGCTCGAACGAGCTATACCGGCGCAATCTCGCCAAGGGCCAGACGGGCCTTTCGGTCGCCTTCGACCTGCCGACGCAGACGGGCTACGATCCCGACCACGTCCTCGCCCGCGGCGAGGTCGGCAAGGTCGGCGTCTCGATCGCCCACAAGGGCGACATGCACCAGCTCTTCGACGGCATCCCGCTCGACGAGATGAACACCTCGATGACGATCAACGCGACCGCGGCCTGGCTGCTCGGCCTCTACGTCACGGTGGCCGAGGAGAACGGCGTCGAGCGCTCGAAGCTGAAGGGGACGACGCAGAACGACATCATCAAGGAGTACCTCTCGCGCGGCACCTACGCCTTCCCGCCCGAGCCCTCGATGCGGCTGATCGCCGACATGGTCGCCTTCACCGTCAACGAGGCGCCGAGCTGGAACCCGACCAACATCTGCAGCTACCACCTGCAGGAGGCCGGAGCGACGCCGGTCCAGGAGATCGCCTACGCGCTCTGCACCGGGATCGCCGTGCTCGACGAGGTGAAGGCGCGCGGCCAGGTCGCCGACGCCGACTTCCCCAAGGTCTTCGGCCGCATCTCCTTCTTCGTCAACGCCGGCATCAGGCTGGTCGAGGAGATCGCCAAGCTGCGCACGATGGGCCGGCTCTGGAGCGAGATCGGCCGCGAGCGCTACGGCGTCACGGACGAGAAGATGCTGCGCTTCCGCTACGGCGTCCAGGTCAACTCGCTCGGCTTGACCGAGGCGCAGCCGGAGAACAACATCCAGCGCATCGTGCTCGAGGCGCTGGCGGTGACGCTGAGCCGCGACGCGCGGGCGCGGGCGATCCAGCTGCCGGCCTGGAACGAGGCGATGGGCCTTCCCCGTCCGTGGGATCAGCAGTGGAGCCTGCGCATCCAGCAGGTCCTTGCCAACGAGACCGACCTGCTCGAGTACCCCGACCTCTTCGAGGGCTCGGTGGTGATGGACGGCCTGGTGGAAGAGCTGACCGAAGGCGCCCGCGCCGAGATGGCCGTGGTCGATGAGCACGGCGGCGCCGTCGCCGCCGTCCCCTACATGAAGGCGCGCCTGGTCGAGTCCCACCGCGAGCGGGTCGCGCGGATCGAGTCCGGCGAGCAGGTGGTCGTCGGCCAGAACAGCTTCACCGAGAGCGAGGACTCGCCGCTGACGGCGGGCGCCGACGGCGGCATCCTCACCCCCGACCCGGAGGTCGAGCGCGAGCGTATCGAGGCGCTCGAGGCCTGGAAGGCGGAGCGCGACGAGGACGCGGTGCAGGCGGCGCTGGAGGAGCTCGCCGCCGTCGCCGCGGACGAGTCGCAGAACATCATGCCGGCGACGATCGCCGCCGCGCAGGCGGGCGCGACCACCGGCGAGTGGGCAGCGGTCCTGCGCGAGGCCTTCGGCGCCTACCGGGCGCCCACCGGCGTCGACGGCGCCGCCCCGGCAACCGACCGCGAGCAGCTCGACGAGGTCCGCCACCGGGTCGACGAGGTCTCCAAGCGGATCGGGCACCGGATCAAGATCCTGGTCGGCAAGCCCGGCCTCGACGGGCACTCCAACGGCTCCGAGCAGATCGCCCTGCGCGCGCGCGACGCCGGCATGGAGGTGATCTACCAGGGCATTCGCCTGACGCCTGAGGAGATCGCCGAGTCGGCTCTGCAGGAGGACGTCGACGTGGTCGGCCTCTCGATCCTCTCCGGCTCGCACCTCGAGTTGATCCCGGAGGTGGTGCGGCTGCTACGTGCGGAGGAGGTCGGGGTTCCCGTGGTGGTCGGCGGCATCATCCCCCCCGCCGACGCAGAACGCCTGCGCGCCGCCGGCGTCGACGGCGTCTACACGCCGAAGGACTTCGACATCAACAAGATCATGGACGAGATCGTCGACTTGGTCGCCCGGCAGGCAGGCGCACCCGCCGCTGCTGCTTGACATAGCTTACGCGCAATTTTTCGCCCGCCCTTAGGGACTTACGCGCAATTGCTCTACCCTGAAGGGCCTGATGGTCTCCGCTGCGCGCACTTTTTCGCTCGACGAGCAACCTGAGGTCTTCGCGAGCTCGACCGAGACCTCTGCCGCCGTGCGCCGTGCGGTGGCGAACGGCAGGGCCCGCAAAGTCGCTGGCCGACTTTACACCCGCAACATTGACGACCCCCTTGAGAGCGTCGTGCGCCGGAACTGGACCCGCATCGCCGCCCACTATTTCCCAGGCGCCGTCGTGGTCGATCGCAGTGCCTTCGAGGTGAAGCCCTCAGCGGACGGCTCGCTGTTTCTCGACGCGGGGCCGGACTACGCCGGTCGCCGCCCGATCCGTCTTCCGGGGCTCAACCTGCGACCCCGTCGTGGCCCCGGGCCAGCTGCGGGCGACATGCCCCACATGGACGGCCTGCATTTTTCGAGCCCCGCTCGCAGGCTGCTCGACAACATGCGTCCTTCGCGGGCGCGCGGCGGCGTCGCCCGCACCCTCTCCACCACCGAGATGGAGAACGAGCTGACTCGGTTGGCCGCGCGGCGGGGACGAGACGCGCTCGACGAGCTTCGTGATGCAGTGCGCGGGATTGCGGGATCGCTGGACGCGACAGCGGAGATGGAAGCCCTGGACGACCTCATCGGTGCGATCCTCGGCACCAGGGAGGTCCCGCTTGCGACCGAGGGGGCCCGTGCGTCCCACGCCGGCATCGGCTTCGACAGGCAGCGGATCGAGCTGTTCGAGACCCTGCACGCGGCGCTGCTGAGGGAGGAGCCGGAACACCGGCCCGCGCAACCCAACTCCTTTCCCGCCCTCTCGTTCATCGAGGCTTACTTCTCGAATTGGATCGAGGGCACCGAGTTTGAACTCGGAGAGGCTGAAGAGATCGTCTTCGACCGGGTCGTACCGGACGGGCGGGTCGCGGACGCCCACGATGTGCTCGGGACGTTCGAGCTGGTCAACGACCCGGTCAAGCGCCGCCAGCTCCCGGGCGACGCCGAGGAGCTGCTCGATCTGCTGCGCTCGCACCATGCGTTGATGCTGGAGCGACGCCCACAGGCCAACCCCGGCGAGTTCAAGATGCGTGAGAACAGGGCGGGAGGCACGACCTTCGTCCACCCCGACCTGGTCACGGGAACCCTGATCGAGGGGTACCGGTACTACGAGCCGCTTCCCGAGGGCCTGGCGAAGGCCATCTTCATGATGTTCCTGGTCTCCGAGGTGCACCCGTTCGCCGACGGCAACGGCCGAGTCGGTCGGGTGCTGATGAACGCCGCGCTGAGCGCCGTCGACGAGCAGCGCATCGTCATCCCGCTCGTCTACCGCGACGAGTACCTGCGGGGCCTGCGGGCGCTTTCGCGCAGCGCCAACCCACAGCCGCTGATCCGCGTGCTCGACTACGCGCAGGGCTATGCGGCGGCGATCGACTGGAGCGACCTGGCCCGGGCGGAGGAGGAGCTCGAGCGCACGAATGCCCTGGTGCCGCCCGACCTCGCCGAGGAGCGTGGGGTGCGCTTGCGGATGCCCGCATAGCGCCGAGGGGCTCGCAGCGCCACAATGATGGCCATGAGCGAGCTCAACGGGGACCGCTCGGCCTGGCTGCGCTGCTACCGCTGCTGGTCCCAGAACCTCGAGATCCAGCTGCACTACGACGCGATCCGCCGCGTCGACCCCGAGAGCGGCATGCTGGCCGAGGGCGTCGACGAGGTCCAGGAGGCCTTGGTCCAGTGCGTCGACTGCATGCACGACCAGCCCCACCTCGGCTTCCAGGACGACCGGGTGGTCCCGGTCGAGGACCGCTGGGAACGGATGGTCGCCGGCACCCCATGGGTCGCCTCCTGCACGGTGCGAGTCGATCAG
>Ga0207648_10006384_pt1 | contig 11718 bp, 13 predicted proteins | sample KBSMisM32_FD_184310 | JGI IMG/M metagenome (GOLD analysis project Ga0207648, IMG submission 184310) | Miscanthus rhizosphere microbial communities from Kellogg Biological Station, Michigan, USA - KBS Miscanthus M3-2 (SPAdes) (version 2) | ecosystem: Host-associated > Plants > Roots >... | reverse complement strand
CAGGAAATAGTGAATTTTGGCTTCAAAGCATACGACCTGGTTTGGGTGGAAGGGAAAAGTGCATCCTGGCGCTATCCAAGCGAGCTGGAAGAGCTCAAACCCTATGCCCCAACGGTTGAAGAGCAGCCATTTGATCGCTTTTTCAAAAAGCCCTCGGAGCAGCAACAGGAACAACCCGTACTGCTGCAAAAGGCACAGCAGGCCCAACTAACTGCCCGGACCCAGGAAATGGAGCAATATGCAATGCAACAGAAGGTCCAGGTACAACAGCCAGTTGTCCAGGCAACAGTTCAGCCTGTTTTCACAAACCAGGAACAAACCTATACTCAGCCCGAAAAAATTGTGGTGGAGGAAAAGCCGGTGGTGGAACAAAAACCATTGGTACAGCAACCCTCCTATGAGGAGCAATACGAAAAATACCTGCCCAAGAAATCGGTTTTCGTAACCATGCCCGGCAATAAATCCGTGGTGGTTCAGAAACCAGTTGAAACAAAACGGGAAACTATTCCTGTTCCTCCTCCAACTCCAACGCCTACCGTAACTACTCCGGTTACTCCAACCCCCACTATTACGGTAAAGGAGAATCCGGAAGCCCAGATAAAATATTCCCAGCCACTTGATGAGATCAAGGAAATGTATGTTAAGACTCTCCAGGAAAGAAAGACCAAAAATGCAAAGAGAGCCATCATGCTTGCCGGGGTCAAGAAGGCAGCCGTTATTGCTGCATTGGTAGCAATTGGTGTAGTTGCCGGACTGGTTATAAATCGCAATTCTGGCAAAAGCAGCCCCCTGTCGCAGACTTCACGTATCGAGCAACCAGGTACAGCCGTAACGCATGAGGCAGCACCTGTAACTGATCAAAATAATCAACCCCCAGTTACAGAAAAGCAGTCTGCCGATCCGGGTAACCTTGTTGAGAATAATACGCCGATACAAAATGTACCCAGTTCTGAAATAGTCAATCAACCTGCTTCTATTCCTAATAAACAACAGGAACAGTTGCAACGTCAGGAAAGAGAACAGCATTTACAGGATCCTTCCAGCAATATTCGCCGGGAAAATGAATCACAGAGCAACCAGCCAAAGCAGGTATATGAAGAAAGACCTCTGCTAACCGATCCAAAAACTGGTGAAAGAAACAGGAACTTGCGGAATGAAAATGATATAACCGTTGAAGAAGACAAACCAGCTACAAAGGCAGTAATGAAACCAAGGAAAAGTGGATTGGAAAGCCTGGTTTCCGTCACAAGTAATGATTATAAGAGAGTAGCCTTTGGTGGTATTCGTAACCTGGAACTGACCATTACCAATGACTCAAAATTCATACTGGATAAGGTTACAGTAGAATTGCAATACCTGAAACCCAGCGAAGAGCCATTAAAGACTGAATTGGTACAATTCCATTCCGTTTCACCCAATGGAGCCATGACCATGAAGATCCGTGATACCAACCGGGGAATAAAAGTATTGTACAGGATCATCGATATCCAGGCAGCCGGACAGGAAACTGCACTGAACGGATTTTAATTTATAATTCCAGAGCACTTCAGCATAGCCATAAATGTAAAAAGGTCATATCGGTTAAAACCGTATGACCTTTTACTTTTGCCGTGGTTTACGCTCGTTTCACTCGCCCCACTAACCACAATGGTTCGTGAGGCCCCGCCTGCGGCGGGGTGAATCATGGCTTTGAATTATTTGCTTTTGGTGAGAGGAATATATAAACTTGCCTGTATCACTCCATTTTTGAAATCCGGATCAATACCTGTTGAAGGTTCAAAATCTCCCACCTTGGAAAGTCCTACTGTATAACGGGCTCCCAATCCAAATCCACTCTTTGCTTTAAAACCAAGACCTGCAGCTGCAGAAAGATCAAGATCCTTTGCAAAATTTTCAATGGTCTTGTTTTCGATATTATCGCTGATCTTAAACCCAACCTGTGGACCTGCTTCTATAAAAAAACCACCCGGTGCACGATATTGCGCCATTACAGGCAAAGTAACATAAGTTACTTTCCAGTCATAACTGCCAGATACACTGTCAATCTTTGCCCCCTGTGTTGAAATCATCAGTTCTGGTTGAATAGCAAATCCTACAAAAGAAAAATTAAGGTACGCTCCTCCATGAAATCCTACCAATGCTTTCTTATCTACCTGGTCAAAGTTCCCACCAGTGAAATTGCTCACATTAGCTCCGGCCTTAACGCCAAACACTACTTTTTGAGCAAATGTGGTGGTGGTGGCAAATAGGAAAGCGAGAATTACTATTTTTTTCATAAATGGTATTTTAAGGAGACACTGCATATTGTATGCCTGATTTTATTATAACCGCAATGACAAATCTTTTACCGAATTTTGCTCTTTCTATTGTATGAAGAAGATTCTTCTATTTGGTGCAGGTAAATCTGCCACCGTACTTATAGATTATCTGTTGTCCAATGCCAGGCAGTGCCAATGGAAACTGACTGTTGTGGATGCAAATCTTCAATTAGTTAAGGACAAGTTAAAGGATTCCGTTTGCGGTCAGGCTGCATCATTTGATGTGATGGACACCAACAGCAGACATTCATTTATTCAGCAAAGTGATATTGTTATTTCAATGTTACCTCCTGTGCTTCACAGGGAAGTTGCGAAAGACTGCCTTCATTTCTCCAAACACCTGCTCACTGCTTCTTATATTGATGAAGACCTTCGCCAGATGGCTCCCGAAATAAAAGAAAAGAATCTTCTCTTTTTATGTGAAATGGGCCTTGATCCGGGAATTGATCATATGAGTGCTATGAAACTCGTAGATGAGATCAATGCTGACGGGGGAAAAATAACCTCATTTCAATCCCATTGCGGCGGACTCGTAGCTCCTGAAAGTGATGACAATCCCTGGCATTACAAGATCAGCTGGAACCCACGCAATATTGTTTTGGCAGGGAAAGCCGGCGCCCACTATCGTGAAAATGGTGAAGAGAAAAAGGTGAAATATGAAAATCTCTTCGACCCATCCAACCGGGTAATGATTCCTGGTATTGGAAATTTAAGTTGGTATGCCAATCGTGATTCTTTAAGTTATACTTCATTATATGGCCTGGAAGACGCTCCAACATTTGTAAGAACTACTCTGCGTCATCAGGATTTCATGGTTGGCTGGAAGAATGTGATAGATCTGAATCTTACAGATGAAACTGTGCAATATGATTCTTCAGGGAGATCCCTTGCCGAATTATTCAAGGCTCATTTTGACAAAAACAATTTAGGCAACTGGGAAACGATACCTTTTAAAGGAGAGAACGGTCTTGTAAAAAAGCAGCTTTCTTATTTGGGAATGAATGATGTAAATACTCCTGTCAATAAAGGCATGTGCAGTGCTGCAGATATTCTGCAGTTCTCACTGGAGAAAAATCTCGCCCTTCGTTCGGATGACAGGGATATGATTGTAATGTTGCATGAATTAAGTTATCTCAACAATAATAACCGTTCATCCGTCAGAAGCACATTGGTGGTTAAAGGCGAAGATAATCTTCATACCGCCATGGCAAAAACTGTTGGCTTGCCACTGGGAGTAGCCACCAAACTGATACTCGGTGGTGAGATTGGTTTAAGAGGCTTACATATTCCTACATCCAGCGAAATCTATGAACCAGTATTGAAAGAACTGGAAGAGTATGGAATTTGCTTTAATGAAGAAAGGAATTAGTTTCCTATTTCAAAAGATTCAACAATTCAGCCACTCCTTCTGTCGCAGGCTTTTCAATTACTGTCAGGTTATGTACTCCTGTAGTATAGGGTATCTTTTTATCGATTATATATTTTGGAATATGCTGTGCAGCATAATTAACAAGCCCGGCAGCCGGATAAACCACTAATGAAGTTCCTGCCACTACAAAAATATCAGCAGTATTTACGATGGGAATAGCTTCACTGATCTTTGGCACTGGTTCTTCAAACCACACAATTGCCGGTCTTAACTGGTACCCGTCTTCTCCTTTATCACCCAGTTTCATATCCCCACGAATCTCGTAAAGTCTTTCTTCATCTGCAGTGCTTCTCATTTTGAATATTTCTCCATGCAGGTGAAGCACATTGGTAGAACCGGCTCGCTCATGCAGGTCATCAATATTCTGGGTAATGATGGTCACGTCAAATTTCTTCTCCAACTCTGCCAAACCAAAATGAGCAGCATTGGGTTTGGCATCCGCCACATTCTTGCGTCGCATATTGTAGAAATCAAGGACCAATTGCGGGTTTTTATACCAGGCCCCCGGAGTAGCCACTTCTCTAACATCATATCCTTCCCATAATCCATCGCTATCACGAAATGTCTTAAGTCCGCTTTCTGCGCTGATCCCGGCCCCTGTAAGGACCACCAGTTTCTTTTTTGCCATAGGCAAATTTAATCTTTACCTGTTTGTATCAAATCCAATTTTCCTTTACGCAGTTTTGTTCTTTTGTACATAATAACCACAAACGCCACCAGGAAAAACAATGGCCATATTGCAACAATTCCAATAAACAAATCCCTGATCCATTTCCAGCCAACTGAAAATGAATCTGCAAGTTCAGTTCCAAAGCTGGGAGTATCTTTATCTTTTGCGCTTACATTAAGCACCTGGAAAAAGGTCATGTTGATGGTACTGAATGTAGAAGCATGACCCAGGTATTCAATCCTGCCTGCAGCTGATTCAATTTCTTCCTGAACACCATTGATCTCACTTTGAACCCTGAGTATCTCTTCCATGTTTTTGGCCTGCTTCATAAGGTCCAGGTACCGTGATCTCACCTGTCGTTTGGTTTCCATTCTTGACTTTGTATCAACTACTTCCGTTGTTACATCGGACGATGTGACCTTCCTCTCGTTGATCTTCTCTGTATTGGCAGTGACCTTTACCAGTGCATCGTCAAACTGGTCTACAGGTACTTTGATAGTAATTGAATTCTCAATTTTATAATCTGATTGACTCTGTTCTTCCTGTGCAATATAACCCCCTACAGATTTTACCTTTTCACGGAGAGAAGCATAAAAACTTTTATAGTCTTTTACCTCGGCATTAATAGAAGCGTTCTTTATTATTTTTTTATCCCAGTCAATATATTGTTGAGGCAGGGAAGGTTGTTTCTTCGGATTACCAGCACCTGGAGGTTCCTGTTTGGCAGTTGAATCGGCAGCCTGATCTCCTGCTATGGCATAAGATTCATTAACTATACCTCTTGCAGATTCCTCCACCTTTGCAATTTCAATATTACTGGTTTTCAGTTGAGGTGATTTCGCATCCTCCTTGTAGGCATTATTGCAGGACAATGCAATACTCATCACCGCAATAAATGCGGTGCTGTAAATTAATTTCATGGCTTTTTGTTTTAGTGGTAAAAAGATGCGGGAATAACTGGTTTACATATACAACCAATTAGTTTATTAAATTATTCATGGGAATACCTTATGGTTAAAAGAAAATCTGGTATTGATTCCTTTTCCCGGAAAAAAGTAACCCTTAATAATTTGTGAAACGTTAAATTAAGTTATAAGGCAGCAGTCAATCACTTCTCACCTGCCTTCTTCATTATCGTTTCAAATTCCTTATCCGTAACAGGTTGTACAGACAAACGGCCAATCCGTACCAGGGCCATATTAGCGAGAGATTTATCTTTCTTGATATCATCCAGTGGAACTGGTTTCTTCAATTTCTTAAAAGGCTGGAGGTCCACCGCACTCCAGTCATCTTGAGTAGTGGGATCCTGGTAGGCTTCCTTTGACACCTTTGCAATACCAACAATATTCAGCCCTTCATTACTATGATAGAACAATACGGTATCTCCCTTTTTCATTGCTCTCAGATGAAGACGGGCAGCATAATTTCGAATGCCATCCCATCTGGTTTCCTTTTCTTTTTCCAGTTGATCATAGCTGTAAACGGAGGGTTCAGATTTGACGAGCCAGTGTGCCATACGAGGTTTTTTTGGTTTCGGTTTTCAAAATTAACTGAAGTTGGAGAAATAAATATCCATTCTTTTCAATCCGGAAACTGACCGATACCCGTATTTGATATCATTCGTTGCATGTGACAGACCGGAACCCTTCTCTATAAATTTTACTCAATAAAACTTTTAAACAAAAAACCTAAATAACTAATCATGAAACAGATTAAATCTATCGTTTTGATGTGCGTAGCGTCTCTACTGCTAAACACATCATTCGGTCAGAAAATGATGAACGAAAAAACTGTTGAAGTAGGTGGCGCTCTCATGTACCCTTCAAAGAATATTGTTGAAAATGCAATGAATTCAAAAGACCATACAACCCTGGTTGCAGCTGTAAAGGCAGCCGGACTGGTTGAAACTTTACAAGGCGCTGGTCCTTTCACCGTATTTGCTCCTACCAATAGCGCTTTTGATATGCTTCCCAAAGGAACAGTTGAAACACTGGTAATGCCTGAAAATAAAGGCAAATTAACTGGTATCCTCACTTACCACGTGGTAGCAGGCAACCTTGATACAAAGGCCCTCGATGCTAAGATCAAAGCCGGAAAGGGTGCTGCAGAACTAAAAACAGTAGCCGGCGGCAAATTGTGGGTGATGAAAAAAGATGGAAAATACTGGTTGAAAGATGAGAACGGCGGCATGGCTATGATCACTATTACAAATGTGCGTCAGAGCAACGGTGTGATCCATGTGATCGACCATGTTGTCTTGCCTAAATAAAACCCTGAGTAGGCTCCCATCCTGAAGATCCCCGCCCTTAGTTGGTGGGGATATTTTTTATTTATAATAATAGAAGCTTACCATCCACTGGCCAATACATCCGCCAGGTGCATGGTTTTGATGGAGTATCCCTTATGATTGATATATCCCTGGATATGCATCAGGCAGGATATATCTGTAGAGATGATATATTCAGCATTTGTTGCCAGCGCATTCTCCACTTTCTGCTCTCCCATACCAATGGAGATAGACTCAAATTTAACAGCAAATGTTCCTCCAAAGCCACAGCAGGTCTCCACATCATTCATTTCTGTTAGCTCAAGACCCCTTACATTGGACAATAGTTTCCTCGGCTCTGTTTTTATTTTGCATTCACGAAGTCCGGCACAGCTGTCATGATATGTTGCCTTTCCATTCAACACCGCTCCCACATTCTCGATCTTCAACACCTTTACCATGAATTCAGAGAATTCAAACAGGCGGTTACCTATATCCGTCACTTCATGATGCAGGGATGAATTCTCAAACAGCTTTCCATAATAATTACGAACGAAACCCGAACAACTGGCACTGGGTGATACGATATAATCAGTACCACTGAAATCTTTCAGGAATTTACTACATACAGATTTTGATTCATCCCAGAACCCTGCATTGAAAGCAGGCTGGCCACAACAGGTTTGTGAAGTATTATAGCTAACGGTACATCCCGCTTTTTCCAGCACCTTTATCATATTGAAGGCGGTATCTGGATAAAGCTGGTCAACAAAACAGGGTATAAATATTTGTACGTTCATTCGCAGGGTGCTATTGGTCTTTATTTTTTTATAGATCGTGCAAGCTGGATCATTTTCACAGCAGTGATACCGGCCTCCTCTCCTTTATGGCCATGCTTTCCACCAATGCGCTCACGGGCTTGCTCTTCATTGTTAACTGTTAATACTCCAAAAATAGTGGGAATTGGCAAGCCGAGATTCAATTGTGTTACCCCATCTGTCACCGCTTTACACACATAATCAAAATGCGGAGTATCTCCCTTGATCACACAACCCAGGGCAATAAAGGCATCAGGGCGTTTTTTCCGGCCCGTATTGTCCCAGTAAGTCTTAATTGCAAAGGGTATCTCTACAGCGCCGGGCACAGTAATGGTAAGCGTCTTCTTTACTTTGTTCTTCGCCAGTTCGGCCAGGCATCCCTTCTCCAGTTCATCAACAATTGGCGCATTCCATTCAGTTTTCACCAAAACGATAAAGGCACCTGCCAGGTGACGGGTGCCTTTATCATTCTTTAATAATTTTCCTGATCCGGTAGATGTATTCGCCATGATCAATTCACGTTATAAACGCCCAGTCTTCCCAGGTATTTGTCTGCAGCTCTTCCCTCGTCTGTATTCGGAAATTTTTTCTTAAGCTCTGTATATAATGCAATGGCTTCTTTCTGGTCCTTTACCATCTTCTCAGCAAAATAAGCTGCCATACCCAATGCTTCTGCTGAGCTCTGCTTGTCGGCCTCAAAATGATGCGCAGCCTTTTTATAATACTCCATTGCTTCTTTATTATTACCGAGATCTCCATATGCATCGCCCAGTAGCTTATAAGCTCTTTGCTGGATTTGTTTGGCGTCGCTATCAAATTTCTTCAGGTATTTTACAGCATTCTGATTGTCGTTCTGCTTCAGATAACAAACACCTGCATAATAGTTGGCGAGATTGCCTGCATCCGTACCACCATACTTGCTGATGATGCTCAGGAATCCGGGGTTCTGACCATCGCCATTCAGTGCCAGTCTTGATGAATCCATGCGGAAATACTCCTCTGCTTTCCACATGAGTTCAGCTGCTTTCTCCTCTTTTGGTTTTACTACAAAATTCTTATAGAAAAACCAGCCGCCAACAGCAAGTACCAGAATGGTACCAACTCCAAGTATCCATTTACTGTTGCGGGTCCAGAAATCTTTAGCCTGGGCAATGATCACTTCACTCTGTTCGCTATCCTGCACTTGTTTCTTGTCTGCCATTATTTTGCTTATTTGAATTTTATTTACGGCGAATAACTAACAACTAATAACTTTTAATACGAGTTGTTGGTTTTTAGTTATTAGTCCACTATGAATGGATAATTCTGATCGATATAAACGTCTTTTAAAACTTCGCTGTCATCGGGCCATGGGCTTTCTTCTGCGAATTTCACAGACTGGTTCACCACGCCATCAATTCGTTTGTCGATCTCACCCAGTTCTTTTTCCGTAGCCATTTTGCCATCCAGGATGGTCTTGCGGATCATCTGGATCGGATCCTTACCCTTGTATTCATCCACTTCTTCCTTGGTGCGGTATTTCTGGGGATCGCTGATAGAATGCCCTTTATAACGATAGGTCTTTATCTCCAATAATGTTGGTCCACCTTTTTCCCTTGCTCTTTTAACAGCTCTGCCCACACCTTCATGCACTTCTTCAGGGCTCATTCCATTGATGGTATCGGCGGGCATTTCATAACCATCAGCCAGTTTATAGATATCAATTACGTTAGAGGTTCTTTCTACTGAAGTACCCATTGCGTAATTGTTATTCTCGCAAATAAAGATCACCGGTAATTTCCAGAGCATGGCCAGGTTAAAGGTCTCATGCAGGATACCCTGGCGGGCAGCTCCATCTCCAAAGAAGCATAGCACCACATTATCAGTATCCTTGTATTTTTCTGCAAAAGCAAGTCCGGCACCAGTTCCTATCTGTGCACCTACTATACCGTGACCACCAAAGAAGTTTACATCCTTTCCAAAAAAGTGCATACTTCCACCCTTTCCTTTTGCACAACCGGTTGCCTTGCCATACAGCTCTGCCATACAACTATCAACTGATACTCCTTTTGCAATTGCCAGACCGTGATCCCGATAGGCTGTAATGAAGGAGTCATCCGGTTTGGTAGCTGTCATACATCCTGCAGCTATCGCTTCCTGCCCTACATAGGCATGAAAGAAGCCACGGATCTTACCCTCCATTTTATATTTTTCTTCGGCCATCAGCTCAAATTGACGAATGAGCTGCATTAACTCGTACCAGTACAAATAAGTCTCTTTGGAAAATTTCGTAGCCACCAGCTAAAAATTTGAGGTTTAGGGGCCTTAAACCGCTTATTTCCAGCGCGGTTATCAGGGCGGGTGCAAAAATAAGGGAAAGTTGTAAAGTTTGTTTCACCCACTGCGGCTAAATTGCGGCCTCATGCTTACTCTCCGGGACATATCCCTACTACAGTTCAAGAATTACGGGAACCGCTCATTTTCAATGCCTGAGCGGGTTATGGCTATCTGTGGTAACAACGGTGCCGGAAAAACCAACCTGCTGGATGCCATCCACTATCTCTGTTTTACCAAAAGCTATTTTACCCGGTCTGATACTAATACTGTCCAGCAGGGGAAAATGGGATTTAGGATAGAGGGTGATTTTCAATTGAATAACGGGGAGGAAAAGGCAGTTTGTATACTCCGGGAAACAGGCAAAAAGGAGTTTTCCGTGAATGATCAGGTATATGAAAAGTTTTCACAACATATAGGTCGCTATCCCTGTGTGGTAATTGCCCCGGATGATGCCATCCTGATCATGGGTGGAAGTGAAGAAAGAAGAAAATTCCTGGATGCCCTGCTTTCACAATTGGATCCGGTATATCTCCAACATCTTATCACTTACACCAAACTATTGCAGCAGCGCAATGCCCTTCTAAAATCTTTTGCAGATACCCAGGATAAGAATTTCTCGCTCCTTGATGTGCTGGATGAACAGCTATTGGTTCCCGGTAATTATATTTTCAATAAACGAAGGGAATTTGTAGTTCCTTTTCTTCCTTCCGTTAAACATCTTTACCAGGATATAGCCCAGCAGCCTGAAGAATTGAACCTGGTTTATGAAAGTGAATTGCACCAGGCAGGTTTTGATCAAATACTTAAGCTGACAAGAACAAAAGATCTTTACGCCTGCAGAACTACTGCTGGCATTCATAAAGATGATATTGAACTCACCATGGGCAACCAGCTGTTTCGCAATATTGCTTCCCAGGGTCAACGGAAAAGTCTGCTTTTTGCATTAAAGCTGGCAGAGATGGAAGTATTGAAACGGGAAAAAGGCTTTGCGCCTTTGCTCCTGCTGGATGATGTGTTTGAAAAGCTGGATGAAGGAAGGATCAGCAATTTGCTGAATAAGGTTTGTATTCAAAATGATGGCCAGGTTTTCATTACTGATACAAATGAAGAACGTTTAAGGGAACACCTGGAAGAACTGAACGTGGAATACGGTGTTATTTCCCTATAATGAAATAAAAAATGGGATATTAATAATTTACATTTGTGATATGGGTGAATTTTCTATCAGTGAAGCAATTCAGCAATTCCTAAATCAAAGCCGTATCAAAGGTGAGATCCAGGTTATTCAAATTGAAGAAGCCTGGGAGCAGATCATGGGAAAAACCATTGCACGGTATACGGATAAGCTTCAGATTTTCGGCGACAAACTCATCATCACCACCCACGTTGCCCCTCTAAAACAGGAACTTGCTTACCAGAAAGAAAAAATAAAGCAAAGAGTAAATGAAGCACTGGGCAAAAGAGTGATCAATGAAGTGGTCATTCAATAATTACCGAAGCTCAGTTTCAGCGGTTTTTTCGAAATCACCATATATTTTGAATCATAATAGAACCCGCTTATCAATGCCATGATAATCACAAAAGGTATTGCATACGGCAAAGCAGGTACAGCCCACAATGAAGTGAAGTTGTTTAAACGAATATTGTAGGGGTTGTTTCTTTTGTAGAAGAGGGTGACAGGGTCGTTTGGGTAATAGTGCAGATTGGATCCGGCCTTTGTTTTTATATTATCCCAGCTCTTTGTCATGAAGCACACATAATAAATCCTTTCTTCGCCATATTTTCCGAATTTCTCATATTGTGCATCACAGATCTCACCCTTTGCTTTTGCTGTATTGATGAAGAATATACCCTGGCCGATAAAGTAGATGAGTAAAGACAGGGCAAGCCCGAGAAAATAG
>Ga0207648_10006383_pt1 | contig 11719 bp, 9 predicted proteins | sample KBSMisM32_FD_184310 | JGI IMG/M metagenome (GOLD analysis project Ga0207648, IMG submission 184310) | Miscanthus rhizosphere microbial communities from Kellogg Biological Station, Michigan, USA - KBS Miscanthus M3-2 (SPAdes) (version 2) | ecosystem: Host-associated > Plants > Roots > Rhizosphere... | reverse complement strand
TGCCGAAAGCTTTGGTCCCGGCCGTTTCGCCAAATCCGCCTACCGGCTGCGCGAAGGCGTAAAGCCCATCTCTTCGCTTTCTTTTGTCGCCACCGAGCAGGATGTCTTGCGCGGGTCGGTGCGCTTTTGGCCCATCCGGGTGGGAGGTCATGAGGAGTTGCTGCTGGGTCCCCTGGCGGTGCAAAGCGACCAGCGCGGGCGCGGCATCGGCATCGCTTTGATGCAGGCCGGGATAGAGGCGGCACGGCGCGGACCTTGGCGCGGCATCCTGCTGGTGGGCGATGAGCCCTATTACACCAAGGTCGGCTTTTCCCGCTTGCCGCCGGGACGGGTGAAGTTTCCCGGACCGGTCGACCAGAACCGCTTACTGGGCCTGTCGCTGAAATCGGGCGAGCTTCTCACCCTGTCGGGTGAGGTGCGCCGGGCGCAGATCGACGAGCCGGTGTGTGCCGACGGAGCGGGAGTGGGCTAGCGCCCTTCCAATCGCCACGCCAGCAGCAGCATGCCCACGATCAGCAGCAGGGCGGCCCATTGCGGCAGCAGCTTCTCCTGCTCCAGCGCGGTGACACGATAGGCGCCGTTGCTGCGCAAACCGATCCAGCTTCTGCCGCTGGCGGTGTCGCCGGTTCCAACGCGCCGAATTTCCGGCAAGCCGTCCTGAAGCCAATGCACGCTGCCGCCCGTGGCCTCGGCATCGGGCTTAAGTACTTCATCGGTGGCGCGCATGTCCGCCACTTCCTTGGGATTGAGCGGCCCCGCCGCCGTGACGGCGGAAAGAATGCCGTCGGTGGCGCGATAGAGGCCCAATTCGCCGGCCTTGGTGTCGGCACGCCAGATGCCGGGCTCCGCTTTTGCAAGCGTCAAATTCACCGTCTTGCCGGATGGCATGGTCAGGACCACCGGCGGCGTTTGCGCCGCCATGGTCCGGCGGGTGATGCGGACAGTGTCGCCGATGATTTGCGCCGAAAGATTTTCGGCTTCCAGTTCCGGCTCCTTCATCAGCCAATGCGCCAGGCGTCGCAACAACTCGGCTTGCGGTCCGCCGCCCTCAAAGCCGCGCGCCCATAGCCAGGTCTGGTCGGACATCAACTCGGCGATGCGTCCTTTGCCGATATGGTCCAGCACCAGCAGCGGCTTGCCGCCGCCTCCGGCCATCACCGTTTGCCCCGACACTTTGTTGGCGCCCAGAATCCGGAACCAAGGCCCCCAGCTGGGCGCGGCCTTCTCTTGGTTGCGGCCCGGCAATTCGCGGGTCACCGGATGGGCCATGCCGTCTTCGGTCAGGGCCGGCTTGAAGGGTTCGGTGAAAATCTGCCCCGTGGGCTGGACCGGGAGGATTTGGGCCAGCGGTGTGCGATAGATACTTTCGGGGCCTGCGAATTCCGGGCCGGAGGAAATCAGCAGCGCGCCGCCATCCTGCACATAAGACGCGATGTTCTGAAAATAGGCCAGCGGCAGCACGCCGCGCTCGCGATAGCGGTCGAACACCACCAGGTCGAATGAGCCCAGCTTTTCCTGGAACAGTTCGCGCGAGGGAAATGCAATCAGCGACAATTCATTGATCGGTGTGGTGTCCTGCTTGTCCGGCGGACGCAGGATGGTGAAATGCACCAGGTCGACGGAAGGATCGGCTTTCAGCAGGTTGCGCCATACCCGCTCGCCGGCATGAGGCTCGCCCGAGACCAGCAAGACGCGCAAGCGGTCGCGCACGCCCGAAACCGTCACCACGGCATGATTGTTTTGCGGCGTGAGCTCCGCCGGTCCGGGCCCCGCCGAGAGCTCGATGAGGTTTTCGCCTTCATGCGTCACCGGCAGCCGCAGGTCGGTATTCTTTCCCATCGGCACCAGGCGGGTGCCGAACGGCTTGCCGTCGATGCGGATGTCCAGCACGGCGCTGGTTTCGCCGCTGCCGCCCAGATCGTCCACCCGCAGCCGCAAGGTCGCCGGGTGCCCGACAATGGCAAAGCGCGAGGCATTCAAAACCGTCAGCTTGCGGTCGCGTTCGCCGCGCGCGCCCGCGACCAGGACTTGCAGAGGCGCGCGCAGCGTCAGCGCCTCCGGCGAAGGAGCGTCATGCACTTCGCCATCGGTGATCAGGATGGCGCCCGCAACCCGGCTTTGCGGCACGTCCGCCAGCGCCGCGTTCAGCGCGCCGAAAGCCTGGGTGCCGTTATTCTCCCCGGTCGAAGTGGTGCTGACACTGGTCTCGCGCACGATCAGGCCGGGCTGCTGCGCCAAAAGGCGTTTGACCTGCGTCCGCGCGGCTTCCGCCTGCGCGGCCCGTTTGCCCAGGCTCATGCTTTGCGAGCGGTCGGTGACGATGACCGCCACGTCCGGCAGCGGCGCATGCTTCTCCTTGACCAGCAAGGGACCGGCCAGCGCGAACAGCAACACGGCAAAGGCCAATCCGCGCGCCCAGGCACCCCTGGCCCTCACCGCCAAACCATACAGCGTGATCGCCGCGGCTACGCCAAGCATCACCCAAAGCAAGGTGAGCGGAACCAGGGGAGCGAAAGCCAGCCTGGTCATCGCAAGCCCCGATCATTGCCCAGGCGCTGCAACAAGGCGGGGGCATGCACCACATCCGTCTTGTAGTTGCCGGTCAGCGCGTACATCACCAGGTTGACGCCGAAGCGGAACGCCATTTCCCGCTGCAGCTCGCCGCCGGGAGAGGGTGTGAACTGAAAACGGCCGTTGTTGTCCACCGCCCAGGCAGCCGCCCAGTCATTGCCGCCGATTATCACCGGCGACACGCCATCGCCGCCGCGCGCCGGTGGCGCGCCATTCTTGGGCGCCGGCGGTATCGCCTCCACCCATAATCTGCCGCCGGTCCAGCGGCCGGGAAAATCGCGCAGGATATAGAAGGTTTTGGTCAGGACATGATCGGCCGGCGCTTGCTCCAAGGGCGGCAGGTCCAGGCTGGCGGTCAGGCGCCGCAGCGTCTGTTCGCCGGGCGAATTCTCGCCGCGCACCGCGCCGACGGTGAAATCGCGGGTATCGAACAAGATGGTGCCGCCGTTGCGCATATATTCGCCGACGCGCGCCAGGGCTTTGGGCGACAGGCTTTTTTCACGCGGGTCCATCGGCCAATAGAGCAACGGATAGAGCGAAAGATCGTCCCGTTCCGGATCCAGGCCGATCGGCGCCTCCGGCTCGTAGGAGGTACGCGCGCGCAAAACCAATCCCAGACCCGTCAAGCCGGCCTGGCTCACCGAATCCACATCGTCCAGCCCGGTTCTTACATAAGCCAAGCGGGTATCCAGCGCAGCTTTCATGTCGGTGGCCTGGTCGGCGCGCGCTTGCGGCGGTTGGACGAGCAAGAAGGCCACCGCCGCGGCCGACGCCCATCGCAGCTTGCCGGGGGTGAAGCCGCGCAACAGCAAGGATACGAACGCATCAAGCAGAAGCAGCAGCATGGCGGCAGCCAACAGATAAGGCTCCAGCGCCTTGGCATGGGTGTTGCCGTAAGCCTGCAAGCCGCCGATCTGCAGCGGTACCAGCCGGTCATTGATATGGAGCACATTCAGCGCGCTCTCCACCTCATGTGCGCCATACAGGCCGGGCGGATGTTGCGGGGAGACGCGCAAGCGCGAGAATTCTTTTGCCGGAACGGGCGTGGCGTCCGCCGGGGGTGAAATCGTGCGGCCAAAACCGTCCAGCAACGAGACCGGCGGCAGGCTGGTCAATCCGGCCAGGTCGCGGGCGGGCGTGCCCGCCGACAGCGCCAGCAGGCGCTTGAGCATGTCCACATAGAGGCCCGAGATCGGCAAAGTCGACCAGCCCGGACTGGCGGCGGTGTGAAACAGCACCACCCAGCCCGATCCGATGGCTTGGGCCGTGATCAAAGGCGTGCCGTCCGTCAGCCTGGCCCAGCTGCGGTTCGCCAGATCGGCCGAAGGCTCCGGCAAAATCTGGCGCGTCACCGTCACTTCGGCGGGAGTTTCCAGCCCGTTGAAAGGACTCGTCGACTCGAAAGGCGCCAGATGTTGGGGCGAGGACCAGGCCATGGCGCTTCCCAGATAGCGGCCGCCGGCGCGCAGCTTGACCGGCACCAGCTCGTCGGTGCCGCCGCTCATGCGCTCGCCAGCGAAACGGATCAGCACCCCGCCCTGGCTGACGAATTCCCGCACCTTGGCAAAATCGGCGCTGGGAATCTTGGCCACGTCGGCCAGCACCAGAACCGAGACGTGCTTGTCCAGCAATTGCGCGATGCCGCCTTTGGCGATCTCGGCATAGGGCGAAAGGGCGCGCTCCAAGTAATAGATGTCGGTAAGCAAGGGCTGGCTTTCGCCGGCGGCATTCTCTGAGACGATCCCGGCGCTGCGTTGCGACGCACCGCGGTCCAGAAGCTGCACCGTGCCCGCGCTTTCCTCTCCGGAAATGGCGAGGCGCCTTGTGGCATTGCGCACTTCCATGGGCAGGGCGATGTGACCCTTGGCCAGAACATCTCCACGGCGGAAGTGCAGCCGTGTGGCGGCCAGCGTCTCGCCGCGCTGACCGATGGCGCCGGCTTCCACATCCAGGGCCGTGCCTGCCTTGGCGCGCATGGCGGTCAAGGCAAAGCCGCTGGCGTCGCGGGTCACGGGCAACAGGCCCATCGGCAGCTGCTGGGGCGCATAGACGCCGGCAGTGCCATAGCGGCGCATGGCATCGCGAAGCGTCTTGCTGTTGCCATCCTCGATGCCGTCGCTCAGCCAATACAAAGCAGGCGGGGCGGCGAAGTTGAAACGGCCCAGCGCTTGCGCGGCAGCGGCGCGGTTGCCGGGCCAGGACATGGGCTTGAGTTCTTTGGCGATGCGGGCCGCTTCGCCTTCATTCAAAAGGCCGGTGGGAATGCTGCCCGCGGTGGGAATGATGGCGACGGGCCGGCCTTGCGCGCTGCGCAACAGGTCGATCATCAATTCCTGGCGCGCGTCCCAATCGCGGGCGGCCGTCCAGCCATTGTCCACCACCAGCACCAAGGGACCGGCGGTGGCGAGCTTGGGCGTGCGGCCCAGCAGGGGATCGGCCAAGGCCAATATCAACAGCGCCGCCGCCAGCAGGCGCAACAGCAACAACCACCAGGGGGTGGCGGCGGGCGTTTGCTCTTCGTCTTCCAAGCCGCGCAGCAGGCGCAGCGGCGGAAACAGCGTGCGCCGGGGCAAAGGCGGCGTCACCCTGAGCAGCCACCACAGCACCGGCAGCGACAGCAAGGCCGTCAAAATTATCGGTGATCCGAAGCTGATCTGCGAGAGGAGGGACATCAGGTTCATTTCCAGGATCGCTCCGGCTCAAGCCTGGTGTTCAACCGCCGTCGATGGCGGCATGCAGGGCGATCAGTGAGGCCTGAGGCGCGTGGTCGGTGCGATGGACGGTGCAAGTCCAGCCCAAGCGCGTCGAGGCCTGCGCCACGCGCTCGCCATGGGCGGTGAAGCGGGCGCGATAGGCGGTGCGGATGCGCTCGGCGCGGCCGAAGATTTCCTCGCCCTCGCCCAGCGGCGATTCAAAACGGGTACGCCCATGAAAGGGAAAATCCTCTTCCGCCGGATCGACAATGCGCACCAGATGGCCTTCCACGCCCAAATGGGACAGGCGTTTCATCACCTCGAAGGCGCCTTCATCCAGAAAGTCGCTGAACCACACCAGTTGATTGCCGCGCGCAAATGGAATTTGCGGCGGCAGGGCGCCTTGGCCCTTGCCGAACATGGCGCGCCCTATGCGCGTGAGCGCCAGCCGAGACGCCGCCGGCGCGCCTTCCATGCCCATAAAGCCCACCCGTTCGCCGCCGCGCACCAGCAGCGACGCCAGGGCCAGCAGCAAGAGATCGGCCCGGGCGCGCTTGCTGACGCCGCCGGACTTGAAACTCATATTGGCGCTGGCATCGCGCCAGAACCACACCGTCTGGGCGGCTTCCCATTCGCGCTCGCGCACATAGATGTGCTGGGATTTGGCGGATTGGCGCCAATCGATGTTGGCCGAGGAATCCGGGCTGGCATAGCGGCGGAATTGCCAAAAGCTTTCGCCGATGCCGGCCCGCCTGCGTCCGTGCACGCCCAGGCTTACCGACGCGGCAAGATGGTCGGCATCCACCATCAGCGGCGGCAAGCCCGCGGATAGGCCGTCGGCTTCATGCTGAAGCGCGGAAAACTGGCTCAAAACAGACTCGCGCAGAGCCGCTCGATCACATTGGCCGTGGTGGCGCCTTCGGCGCGGGCGGCGAAATTGAGCGCCATGCGATGGCGCAAAACGGGTCCGGCCAGGGCCACCACATCGTCGGTGGATGGTGCAAAGCGGCCGTCCAGCAAAGCGCGAGCGCGCACCGCCAGCATCAAGGCCTGGCTGGCGCGGGGACCGGGGCCCCAGGCGATCTGGCCCTGCAGTCCGCTGTCATGCTCGCTGTCGGGACGGGCGGCCCGCACTAGGGACAGGATGGCTTCCATCACCTGCTCGCCCACCGGAATGCGGCGGACCAAAGCCTGGGCCTGCACCAAATCTTCCGGGACACAGACTTGCGCCGCTTTTTTCTCGTCGCCCATGGTGGTGGCGAGCAGCATGCGGCGCTCGGCGTCCAAGCCCGGATAACCCACATCGATCTGCAGCAGGAAACGGTCGAGCTGGGCTTCGGGCAGGGGATAGGTGCCTTCCTGCTCCAGCGGGTTTTGAGTCGCCAGGACATGGAACAGGCCCGGCATATCGTGGCGGACGCCGGCCACGGTGACGTGATGTTCCTGCATGGCTTGCAGCAGCGCCGATTGGGTGCGGGGCGAGGCGCGGTTGATTTCATCCGCCATCAACAGCTGGGTGAAGACGGGGCCGCGAATGAAGCGGAAAGCCCGCTCCCCGCTCATGCTCTCCTCCATCACCTCCGAACCGGTGATGTCGGCGGGCATCAGATCGGGGGTGAATTGCACGCGCCTGGTATCCAGTCCCATCACCACCGCCAGGGTGTCGACCAGCTTGGTCTTGGCCAGACCGGGCACGCCGATCAACAGACCGTGACCGCCCGCCAGCAATGTAATGAGTGTTTGCTCGACGACCTCTTCCTGACCGAAGATCACGGTATTCAGACCGGCCCGAACCCTGGCGAAGGCCTCGGCCGAGGCGGCAAGCCTTCTGGCGGCGTCGCGTTCGTCCAGAATGTCGATCTTGTTCATCTCAGGACCTGAAGCTTGCAGGGGTGGGGCGTTATGTTGCACCGTTGGACGTGAACGGTGCAACCCCGGTCAGGGGCCTATTCCTCAACGAAAAAGCATGAATTGTGGCTTCATGACGGCAAGCTTTTTTGCCACCGGGGCGGGGGAGTCCGCCCCATGAATGTTGCCATGGAGCAGCTCAGGGCCCGGCTGGCGCAGCAGCCGCCGGAACTGGCGGAACATGACGATTACGACCCGCAACTGCGCGCCGGCCTGACCGATCCGATCAAGGCGGCGGTCTTGTTGCCGGTGATCCAGCGTGCCGCCGGCGAACCTGTGTTGCTGTTCACGCGCCGCACTGCCAGCCTGGCGCGGCACAGCGGACAGGTGAGTTTTCCCGGCGGCCGCCGCGAAGCCGGGGACCGCTCGGCGATCGAAACCGCTTTGCGCGAAACATTCGAGGAGACGGGCATCGCCCCCTCCTTTGTCGCGGTTGCCGGATATCTCGATCGCTACCTCACCGGCACGGGGTTCGACATTCAGCCCGTTGTGGGCTTGGTGGCGCAAGGCTTCGACCTGACGCCGGACCCGCGGGAAGTGGCGGAGGTGTTCGAGGTGCCGCTCGACTTTCTGTGCGATCCCGCCAATGTCCGGCGCGAGAGCCGCGACATCGGCGGCCGCCGGCGCAGCTTCTATGCCTTTCGCTATGGGGAGCATGAAATCTGGGGCGCCACAGCGGCGATCGTGGTCAGCCTGGCCCAGCGCCTAAATGCTATAATTGAGTCGTGAAGATCGATCCCCGACAGCATGGTTGGATGACCGCACCGGAAACAGTCGCGGTGATGAATGCATTGGGCGAGGCCCGCTTCGTCGGCGGCGCCGTGCGCAATGCGCTGTTGGGCGCGGCCGTGGTCGATATCGACATCGCCGTGCCGATGACACCGCAAGATTCGTTGGCGCGGCTGAAAGCCAAGGGTATCCGAACCGTCGAAACCGGCTTGGATCACGGCACCATCACCGCGATCGCCGGTACCCATGCCTTTGAAATCACCTCGCTCCGGCGTGATGTGGAAACCGACGGACGGCACGCCAAAGTCACCTTCACCGACGATTGGGCATTGGACGCGGCGCGCCGGGACTTCACCATCAATGCTCTCTATGCCTCGCTCGATGGCGAGATTTTCGACTATGCCGGCGGCGTGGAAGACCTGAAGGCGGGCAGAGTCCGTTTCATGGGCGATGCGCGGATTCGCATCGCCGAGGATTATCTCAGGGTGCTGCGTCTGTTTCGCTTCCATGCCTGGTATGGCCGGGGCGACATCGATGCCGAAGGCTTGCGGGCGGCCGCAGAGGCCAAGGACAAGCTCAACAGCCTGTCGGCGGAGCGGATCGCCAAAGAGCTGCTGCGCTTGCTGGAAGCCGCCGCGCCCGGTCCGGTGCTGCGGGTGATGGCGGCGACGGGCATTCTGTCCCAGCTCTTGCCGGGAGCGCTGCAACTGCCGCGACTGGAAAGGCTGATCGAGTTGGAGGCTGAACAGGGCTTTCCCCCGCACCCAGTGTTGCGGCTGGCAGCATTGTTGCCCGATAGCGAAGCGGCGGCGCAGGCCTGCGCCGACCGTTTGCGGCTTTCCAACGCCGATCGGGTCCGGCTGCAACAGGCTCTAGGCGGCGAGAGAATCGCCCAGCGGCTGAGCGCGGCGGAAGCGCGGCGCTCGCTTTATCGCCTGGGCGAGGCGCGGTTTCGCGACAAGATCCTGCTGCATTGGGCCGGTGAACCGGCAAGCTCGGGGGCTTGGCGCATGCTTTTGGAGATGGCGGAACGTTGGCAGCCTCCCCGTTTTCCGCTCACGGGGCGCGATGTGATGCAGGCAGGCATAGCGGAGGGACCGGACGTCGGCCGTGTGCTGGGCGCCTTGCAGGACTGGTGGGTGGAAGGAGATTTCACGGCGGATGAAGCCGCCCTGCGCGATCGCCTCAAAAATTTGGCCGGCCGGGTATGAGTTTGTTGCTGCTGGAGTCCCTGTCGTTGCCCGGGGACCCGGCCAAACCCAACGAGGACGCTTTCGGGCAAAAGGATGGCGCTGCCGTCGTGATCGACGGTGCCACCATGCTTGGCGAGGGCCTGATGCCCGGCGCCAGCGACGCCGCCTGGATCGCCCAATTCGGGGCGCGACGGCTGATGGCCCATTTGGAAGCCGGCGATGGTGCCCGCAAAGCGTTGCGGGCCGCGCTGGCGGACACGCAAAAAAGTTTTAAGGCCCTGCGGCGCCATCCGCCGGTCGACGTGTGGCAGACGCCTTGTGCCTCGATGATGCTGGCGGTGCAGGCTGAGGCAGGCGTGGAATTCTTGTGGTTCGGCGACTGTGCCGCGCTGGTCAAGCAGGGCGACGCGGCCGTGACGGTGGTCGGCGAGACTTTGGACAAACGCGCCGCCGAGGCGGAGCGGGCGCGTGCCGCAGCGCGTGAGAAGGGCGTGTCGCCCGCCGGTGCTCTCAACCGACCGGAATTCCTCGATGCCCTGCGCGCCACGCGCAATCGCATCAACAGCGGAAATACCTGGCTGTTCAGTCCGGAGGTGCGGGCGGCGTCCCATGTTTCGCGCCGCACGATCAAGGCCGCCCCCGGCTGCGTGCTGCTGTTGGCCAGCGACGGCTTTCTGGCGTTGGCCAGCGATTATGGCGCTTACAGCGTCGACGGATTGATGGCGGCTGCGATGGACAAGGGCCTTGCGGCCCTGGGCGCCCAATTGCGCGCCATCGAAGCCGGCGATGCCGGCGGCGATACGTTCCCGCGATTCAAGAAAAGCGACGATGCGACGGCGCTATTATTGCGCTTTGCTTAGCCGCGCAGCCTTATCCGACGACTTTGGCGACCTCTTCCCAACCGTGATAAATCATCGACAGCGCCACATAGACCACGATCGCCAGTCCGATATAGGCGATCCAGCGATAGCGCTCGAGCAGACGGGCAATGAAATTCGCCGCCGCTCCCATCAGGCCGACCGACATCAACAGGCCGATGACCAGCACATCCAGATGGTCGCGCGCCGCGCCCGCCACCGCCAGCACATTGTCCAGCGACATGGAAATGTCGGCCACCAGGATCTGGATGATGGCGCGCTTGGCGGAAGCCGCGCTTTCGATCTGTGGGGCGATATGGTCCTTATCGCCGGCGATATCGCGCCACATCCGCCAGCAAACCCAGAGCAGCAGGATGCCGCCTGCCAGCGTCAACCCGATAATGGCCAGAAGCTGCACTGCCACCGCCGCCATGGCGATGCGCAAGACCACGGCGGCGATCAGGCCCCAGAAGATGACCTTCTTGCGCATCTCGGCCGGAACCCGCGCCGCCGCCAGGCCAATCACCACGGCATTGTCGCCTGCGAGCACAATGTCGATCATCAGGACTTGAGTGAGAGCAAACAGGCCGCCCTCTTGGAATAGTGTCAGTTCCATCATCCCTTCCCTGGAAAGCCATTGGTCTGGCGAAGCGCTTCGCCCAGCACCATCGCGGCGGCTTGCGCCACATTCAAGGACCTCAGGCCCGGGCGCAGGGGAATCAAGAGGCGGGCGTCGGCTGCATCATGCACAGGCCCGGGCACGCCCGCGCTTTCCCGCCCCAGCAAAAGCGTGTCGTCCGGCGCAAAACGGAAATCGCAATAGGGCATGTCCGCCTTGGTGGTCAGCAGCACCAGCCTTCCGCCTGTCTGGGCCGGCCGGGCTGAAAATTCGTCGTAAAATTGCCGCCAGGAGGGATGGCGGCGAATATCGGCGCTTTTGAGATAATCCATGCCCGCACGGCGAAAATTGCGGTCGGTGAGCAGAAAGCCGCAAGGTTCGATCACATCTATCCCCACCCCCAGGCAGGCCCCCAGCCGCATCAGGCTGCCCGCATTTTGCGGAATATCGGGCTGATACAATGCCAGGCGCACCAAATCCTCCGTGATCAGCCCGATTGCCCAAACTAAGTCGCGGGCGAACAAGGCATTTTCTGCGGCATCGTGCCGCAAGACCCTCGAAATTCGACTCTCTATTTTACCGCGCGGACGGGCGCGTTTCGGGCTATTCCGTGGGCCGGGGCTTGCATTCCCGCCACGACTATTTTCCTTACGCCAGTCTCTGACTGCTTTTAAAGAAGGTGATCCCGGTGACAGCAACGACAATGGATGGAACACGCCGAGATTTTCTCTACGTGGCATCGGGCGCCATGGCCGCCGTCGGCGCCGCCGCCGCTGCCTGGCCCTTCATCGACCAGATGAACCCGTCCGCCGCCGCGCTGGCCTTGTCCACCGTGGAAGTCGATCTTTCGCCCGTCGCCGTCGGTCAGCAGATCGTGGTGAAATGGCGCGGCCATCCGCTGTTCATCCGTCACCGCTCGCCGGCCGAAATCGACTCGGCCAAGAAGGTCGAGATCAGCAGCCTTCCCGATCCCCTGGCGCGCAACGCCAACAAGCCTGACACCGCGTCGGCCGCCGACGAAGATCGCGTGATCAAGCCGGAATGGCTGGTGCTGATCGGCGTCTGCACCCATCTGGGTTGCACGCCCACCGGCTTCGAAGGTGATTACGGCGGCTGGCTCTGCCACTGCCATGGCTCGCAATACGATAC
>Ga0207648_10006382_pt1 | contig 11722 bp, 14 predicted proteins | sample KBSMisM32_FD_184310 | JGI IMG/M metagenome (GOLD analysis project Ga0207648, IMG submission 184310) | Miscanthus rhizosphere microbial communities from Kellogg Biological Station, Michigan, USA - KBS Miscanthus M3-2 (SPAdes) (version 2) | ecosystem: Host-associated > Plants > Roots >... | reverse complement strand
TGCCGTTCGCGTTGATCCGCTGACCAGCTGACGTTTGTGGACACCTGCAGACGGCCAGAAGCGGTCGGTCGCGAATGACCGATTAGGGAGATGAATTCGCGAGAAGCTGCGCCGTAGTTCTCTCGTGGACTACCCATCCATCAAACCCTATTGCCGAGCCCAGCCGTTCGCTCGCGATGCGCTCGGGGGTACTATGGGTAGACGGCGTTCGCTCATAGATGGGATGACTAAGAGTGACGGATCGGCGCAGGTTTGTTGGGAGCATTGCGGTTGGACTCCTCGCCGTGCCGATGTCAGCGCGTGCGCAGCAGCCGGCGAAAATCCCACGAGTCGGTTACGTGTCTGTACTCCCCAGAAAGGACCCATGCCCTTTGGTTGAGTGGATATGTTGGGTCGTACTGGTAAGACCAAGCAGCATCGTGAACCGCTCTTACAACCTCACCATCCGGTTTGTAGTCTTCCTGATTTGCTTCCCAATTTGTATTTTTGCCTAACGTCGTTCCCGTCGCTAGTGCCCAATCATCGGGGTTGAAGAAATTTGTCAGCGTGCCGGTCACCGCGTTGAGATAACCGCCATAGCCAAGTGTTAGCTGATTATCAGCCGGATCGACGTGATAGGCCGGCGTGTGGTAGGACTGATCCTGAGTTACAAGCGTCGCCAACTGCGGAGCATTCGTATCATAGCAACTCATGGGAATGGCTGCCTCCATAAGGAGGTAGTTTCTTACCCGCATCCCCTTCCGCAGCGCCTCGCCGCAGACGATGTTACCCATGCTGTGGCCAACGATGCTGACTGTGTAGCTGCCGGAAAGGTTCGTGACCAAACTGTTTAGGGCCGTTCCATACACAAAGGCGCGATTCTCACTCCAGTTGTATTCGCCGGTATCGAATGGCCCATCCGATTTGCGAGGGTCCCATCGGAACGCGGCAAAGTGGCCTTTGTATCCTTGTTGCCAAAGACGCTTAAACATGATTTCGCTGAAGCTGATATAATCGTCGTAGCTCATATTCCAGCCATGGACGAAGACCACACATTGCTCGCTCTGGTCCCATGGCTTTTGAAATTCGTGTCCATTAGGATCGGGCACGTAATTCACAGGACCGGTAAACGGCGGGTTTAAATCGTAGGGTGCGACAATGTTCTCAGGCTGCGCCTTGGCTCGCTCATACATGTCTTTGATGTTCTTCAGATCCAGCCAAACGCTGCCGCCTTCGGCGAGCTCATTGCCGTGGACGGCGTGGACTTCGACCTGAAACGGGGTGAGGCCTTCGGGTTCCTCGGCCCGAACGGGGCGGGGAAGACGTCCACCATGCGCATGATCGGGTGCGTCTCGCCCGTGACGGAGGGGACGCTCCGCGTGTTCGGGCTCGACCCTGCGCGGGACGGCGTCCAGATCAGGGGCCGTCTCGGCGTCGTGCCCCAGATGGACACGCTCGACATGGAGCTGACGGTCCGGGAGAACATCGTCATCTACGGGCGCTACTTCGGCCTTCCCCGGCGCGCGCTCGGCACGCGGGCGGACGAGCTCCTCGAGTTCGTCCAGCTCACCGAGCGTGCCAACGACAGGGTCGAGCCGCTCTCGGGGGGTATGAAGCGCCGGCTCACGATCGCGCGCTCGCTCGTCAACGACCCCGAGGTGATGCTCCTCGACGAGCCCACCACCGGGCTCGACCCGCAGGCGAGGCACGTCGTCTGGGACCGTCTCTACCGCCTCAAGCAGTCGGGTGTCACGCTCGTGCTGACGACGCACTACATGGACGAGGCCGAGCAGCTGTGCGACCGGCTCGTCGTGATGGACAAGGCGAAGATCGTCGCGGAGGGGTCCCCCCGCGCGTTGATCGAGCAGTACTCGACCCGTGAGGTCACCGAGCTTCGCTTCCCGACCGGGGTCCAGGAGACGCTCGACGGCCAGCTCGACGGGCTCGCGGAGCGGGTGGAGCGACTGCCCGACCGCGTCCTCCTGTACGCCGATGACGGTGAGGCCGCGGTCGCCGCGGCCCACGAGCGCGGCCTCAAGCCGGAGACCGTGCTCGTCCGTCGGTCGACGCTCGAGGACGTCTTCCTGAGACTCACCGGGCGCTCCCTCATCGACTGATGAGCGCCGGAACCGCCCCGCCACCGGTCGCGCAGACGTCATCGATCGCCGGGATCGGCCGCGTCTTCGAGCACCGCTTCCTGTCGTACCGGCGGACGTTCCGCGCGAGCCTCTTCAGCTCGTTCCTGACGCCGCTGCTGTTCCTCACCGCGATGGGCGTCGGGCTTGGCGGTTATGTCGATTCGTCGACCCAGGACGCGCTCGGCGGGGTGCCATACCTCGCGTTCCTCGCTCCGGGTCTCCTCGTCGCGACCGCGATGCAGGCCGGCTCGTTCGAATCGACATTCCCGATCATGGGCGGTCTCGTCTGGAACCGGACGTTCCACGCGATGTACGCGACGCCGTTGACGAGTCGTGACGTCGCCCTGGGCAATCTGCTCTGGATCGCGGCGCGGCTGACGCTCATCTCGACCGTCTTCACCGCGATCATCATCCTGTTCGGCGCCGCCCTGTCGCCGCTCGTCGTCTTCGCGATCCCCGTCGCGGTGCTGACCGGTCTGGCGTTCGGAGCCCCGATCGCTGCCTTCTCGGCGACCCAGCGCACGCCGGATCGGTTCGCGGCGATCTTCCGGTTCGTGATCACGCCGCTGTTCATCTTCTCGGGCACGTTCTTCCCGGTCGAGGGTCTTCCGCCGTTCCTCCAGCCGCTCGCGTGGCTGACGCCGCTGTACCACGGCGTCGTCCTCGCGCGGGGCCTGTCGCTCGGGACGTTCGGGACGAACCCGACGATCGAGCTCGCGCTCGTCCACCTCGCGATCCTCATCGGCTTCGTCGCGGTCGGGACGTTCGCGGCGGTCAAGACCGTCGACGCGAAGCTGGTTCGGGGATGACCGCCCTTCCGCTGACCTCGGTCTTCCTGATCGGCAGCCGGCGATCGTTCCGGCTCGTCGAGCGCAATCTCTACGTCTACCGGCACGGCTGGCTCGTGCTGTTGTCGGGGTTCTTCGAGCCGCTCTTCTACCTGCTCGGGGTCGGGTTCGGGATCGGGACGCTGGTCGGCACGGTCGCGGGGCCGGGTGGTCAGGAGATCCCGTATCAGCTGTTCGTCGCGCCGGCGTTGCTCGCCAGCGCGTCGATGAACGGGGCCATCAACGAGAGCACCTTCAACTTCTTCTTCAAGCTGCACTACGACAAGACATTCGTGTCGATCCTGGCGACGCCCCTGTCGTCCGGCGATATCGCGGTCGGCGAGCTGATCTGGGCCCTGATCCGCGGCGGCCTGTATGCGATCGGCTTCCTCGTCGTGATGTTCGTCCTCGGCCTGGTGGTGTCGCCATGGGTGATCTTCGCCTTCCCCGCGGCGCTCCTCGTCGGCTTCGCCTTCGCCTCGGTCGGGATGGCCGCGACCTCCTTCATGAAGTCCTGGCAGGACTTCGACCTCATCCAGCTCGTCGTCCTGCCGCTGTTCCTGTTCTCGGCGACCTTCTACCCGATCGAGACGTATCCGCCGGTCCTGCAGGTCATCGTCCGGCTGACGCCGCTCTACCAGGGGGTCGATCTGATCCGCTCGCTGACCGTCGGCTACATCACGCCGGTCATCCTGTTCCATATCGCCTACTTGGCAGTCCTCGGGTTCGCCGGGCTGTTCGTCGTATCGCGCCGGCTCGACAAGCTGCTCCTCACGTGACCGACCGGGCCGCGCTCGCGGCCCTGACCGCCGAGGTCGTGGTCTGCCGCCGCTGCCCGCGTCTCGTCGCATGGCGTGAGCAGGTGGCTCGCGAGAAGGTGTCACGTTTCCGGGACGACGCGTATTGGGGTCGACCGGTGCCGGGGTTCGGCGATCCAGATGCCCGCATCCTCTTGATCGGCCTTGCGCCGGCGGCGCACGGTGGGAACCGGACGGGACGCGTTTTCACGGGGGACGCGTCCGGCGACTTCCTGTTCGCCGCGCTCCATCGGGTCGGCCTCGCAAATCAGCCGGTCTCGCACGACGTCGATGACGGTCTCGCCCTGATCGATACCTATATCGCGGCGGCGGTCCGCTGCGCGCCGCCCGGCAACAAGCCACTCCCCGTGGAGCGCGACGAGTGCGCGCCGTACCTCGAGCGTGAGCTTGCCCTGCTCGAGCGGGTCCGCTCGGTGGTCGCGCTCGGGGCATATGGCTGGGATGCCGCGCTCCGGGCGATCGCGGCCAACGGCCACCGCCTGCCGGTCAAGCCCCGGTTCGGTCACGGGGCAACGGTGGAGGCTGGGCCGTACCGGCTGTTCGGCACGTACCACCCGAGCCAACAGAACACGTTCACCGGTGTCCTGACACCGGCGATGCTCGAGGCGGTGCTCGCCGCCGCCAAAGCCTGGGCTCTCTCGTAGACTTTCGGCTCGATGGCCACCGCTGAGCGCGATCTCTATAAGGTCCTTGGCGTCCCGCGCGAAGCGACCGACGCCGAGATCAAGCGCGCCTTCCGCAAGCTCGCCCAGCAGTGGCATCCGGACGTCAACAAGGACCCTGAGGCGCCGGCACGCTTCAAGGAGGCGAGCGAGGCCTACCAGATCCTGTCGGACCCCGAGCGTCGCCAGCGCTATGACATGTTCGGGCGAGCCGGCGTCGACGGCGGACCCGCCGATGCCGGGTTCGAGGGTTTCGGCGGCTTCAGCGACATCTTCGATGCGTTCTTCGGCGGCGCCGCTACCGGGACGGCTCGGCGCGGCAGACCCCAGCCCGGCTCGGATCTGCGTTACGACCTGCGGATCACGTTCGAGGAGGCGGTCAAGGGGACCGAGAAGGAGATCGAGTTCCGGTCGCTCGCGCGCTGCGACACCTGCGCCGGGACGGGCGCGGCGCCCGGCACCGAGACGACCACCTGTCCGCAATGCGAGGGCCGCGGCGAGATCCGGAGCGTGCGCCAGACGATGCTCGGCCAGATGGTCAACGTGTCCGCGTGCCCTCGGTGTCGGGGCGAGGGCAAGGTGGTCGAGGACCCATGCCCGAAGTGCCATGGCGACGGTCGCCTCGAGGCGAAGCGCACGTTGCGGGTGACCATCCCCGCCGGGATCGACGAAGGCCACCAGATCCGACTCACCAATGAGGGCGAGGTCGGGCCCCGTGGCGGCCCACCCGGCTCGCTGTACGTCGTGGTCCACGTCGCGCCGCATCCATCGCTTCGGCGCGATGGGACGGAGCTCTACTACGAGGCGACGATCTCGATCGCCCAAGCGGCGCTCGGCACGACCATCACCGTGCCGACCGTCGACGGCGAGGAGGAGGTCGAGATCAAGCCGGGCACGCAGCCCGACACGGCCATCCGGCTGCGCGGCAAGGGTGTGCCGCATCTCCGCCGGTCTGGGTCGCGCGGCGATCTCCACGTGATGATCGACGTCGAGGTGCCGAAGAAGCTGACCAAGAAGCAGCGTGAGTTGCTGGAACAGTTCGCAAAGGAATCCGGCGAGACCGTCCCGCCCCATAGCGGCATCCTCGACAAGCTCGGCCTGGGGTGACGTCCGCCACCGACGACGCGAGCCCGCCGACCGGCTACGCCTGGCTCGAGCTCGCGGTCGAGGCAGACCCCGAGGCCGTCGAGGCGGTGAGCGAGATCCTCGGTCGCGTCGCGACCGGGGGCACGACCGTCGAACCGGCATTCGACCTCGTCGACGAAGGGCTCGGTGCCCGGATCGATCCCACGCAACCGGCCGTGGTGCGCGGGTATGTCCCGGTCGACGAGGGGCCAGGGGGAGCCGCCGCGGCTGAAGCCGCAGTGACCCAGGTCGCCGAGGCGCTCGGGCATCTCCAGGCATTCGGGCTCCGGCAGATCGGCGAGCTGGGCACGCGGACTGTGCAGGCCGCGGATTGGGCCGATGCCTGGAAGGCTTTCTTCCCCGTGATGCGGATCGGGCGCAGGCTCGTTATCCGCCCCACCTGGCGGGAGCACACGCCAGGACCCGACGATGTCGTGCTCGCCCTCGATCCGGGGATGGCCTTCGGGACCGGCCTGCATCCGACGACGCGTCTCTGCCTCGCAGCGCTCGAACGTGTCGCCGATGACGGCCGGCTCGCCGACCGGCGGTTGCTCGATGTCGGCTGTGGTTCGGGCATCCTCGCGATCGCCGCCCTCAAGCTAGGAGCCGCGACGGCCGTCGGAGTCGACACGGATCCGATCGCCGTCGAGGCCACGGTCGCGAACGCCTCGCGTAACGACCTCGCGGGCCGGTTGGCGGCACACGAGGACTCCCTGCCAAGCGGCGCGCCGCCGTTCGATGTGGTGCTCGCCAACCTCGTCGCCGGCGTGCTCATCCCGCTCGCGTCTTCGCTGCATGCCGAGCTTGCGCCCGATGGCACGCTTCTGGCCTCCGGCATCTTCATCGACCGCGAGGCGGAGGTCACGGGCGCACTGGAGGCCGCGGGTCTGCGGACGGGTGCTCGGACGGCCGAGGGCGACTGGGTCGCTCTCGAGCTTCGACGGCCCTAAGGGCCGCCGCTGGTACGATCGGTTCGATGCCGAGCCCCCTGCTCCCGATCCTGCTCGTCACGCACATCACGCTCGCGATCCTGCTGTTCCTGCCCTCGATCCTGCTGCCGTTCGCCCTGCGCACGCGGCGCGCGACGGTGGACTCCGACAGCCGGGTCGTCCGCGGCCTGTTATGGGGTCAGTCGCACGGGACGATGATCATCGGAGCGGGACTTGCGCTTACGGGTCTCGGGCTTGTCGCGGCGCTCGGGCCGACGCTCCTCCAGCAGCCGTGGCTCCTCGTCGCGCTCACGATCTACGCGGTCAACCTCGGGCTCGCGTTCTTCATCCAGCGCCCCAACCTTCGACGGCTCATCGGCGTGAAGGCGACGCCCGACGACCAGGTCTGGCGCGAGCGTGCGATGCGCCAGCGTTACGTCTCGTACCTGATGGCCGGGCTCGTGGGTGTCATCGGCTTCCTCATGAGCACCAAGCCCACGCTGTGATGGCCACCGACTGCCTGTTCTGCCGCATCGTTACGGGCGAGCTGCCGTCGACGAAGGTCCACGAGGACGATCTCGTCCTCGGGATCCGCGACATCGCGCCGCGCTCGCCGACCCACATCCTCTTGATGCCGAAGCGGCACATCGCATCCGCCCTCGACCTGACCGACGACGACGCCCCGCTCGTGGGCCGACTGTTCGCGGTCGCCGCAGACCTCGCTCGCTCGGAGGGCATCGCCGGTGCCGGCTACCGGCTCGTGTCGAATGTCGGCGCCTGGGGCGGCCAGTCGGTCGATCACCTGCACATCCATCTGATGGGCGGCCGCGCCTTCGAATGGCCGCCCGGCTGACGCTCCCGCGCCGGACCGCGCTCGCGCTCGCCGCCACGCTGCTGGTGGCGGGGTGTACCGGGTCGGCCGGAGAGGTCACGCCATCGGTGGGAGCGGTCGTGCCCGAGGGGCCCACGGGGACCGTCGGGCCCGCTGTCGCACAGACGAGGATCGAGCTGGTCCAGGCGCTCGGGACGAAGAACCTGGTCCTCCAGGATTCGCAGGCCCAGTTCCGCCCCCCGGAGGACCCGACGTTCACGACGACACCGCGCGCGCTCTATCAGGTGATCCTGCCCAAGGCGCCGCTGGAGGGGTTCATCGTGGTCTACGAGTTCGCGGACCCGATGACGGCGGCGACCGCGGCCGCCGCACAGGCGGCCTATCTCGCCACCGGCCCGGCCAAGGTCCAATCGCCGTTCGGGGCGCGCCACATCATCCGGCTGGTCGGGTCGACCGTCGTGCAGTACACGTGGGTGCCGGAAGGCGCCGAGGACCCGCTCCAGCCGGATATCCAGACCGCCCTCGAGACACTCGGGACCGGGGTGCAGGTCCCGTCCTAGCGCGGCTCGGCAGCGACCCACTGCCGGATCGGGTCGCGCTTGATCTTGAGCGTGTGGGTCCGCGGGAAGTCCTCGCCAGGCCAGAGCCGCCAGGCGGCGATGCGCTGGTTCGGACCCAGCGTCCCGTTCGCCGCCTTGACCGCGGCCTCGATGCGCGTCTTCGTCTCGGCCGGCTCCTCCTTCTCGAGGGCCAGCACGATCGCCTCGATCCGGCCCGGATCGGTCTCGAGGACCACAGCGTCGCGAACGCCGGCGATGCGCAGCGCGTTCTCGATGTCCTCGGGATACACGTTGAACCCGTTTGGCAGCACGATCATGTCCTTGAGGCGGCCGCTGAGGATGAGCCGGCCTTCGTCGTCGAAGCGCCCGAGGTCACCGGTCCGATACCAGCCGTCGTCCGTGAACGCGGCCTCGGTCAGCTCCGGCGCGTTCCAGTAGCCCTTGAACACCGTCCGTCCGCGGAACTGGATCTCCCCGTCGGGCGCCAGCCGCATCTCGATGCCCTCGGGGACGCGGCCGACCGTGCCCAGTCCGTGGTCGTCGAGGGTCGTGCATGACCCGGTCCCGGTCTCGGTCGCGCCATAGCCCTGCAGGACCGTCACGCCGATGTCCTCCCACGCCTGCTGGAGTGCGGGCGGGAGGAAGGCGCCCGATGAGAGGAATAGCCGGAAGTGACCGCCGAGCTGCTGGTGGACGCTACGGAACAGCAGCCGTCGGATCGCGACCGGGAGCCGCCGCGCGATGCCGCGCAGCCGCTCGAACGTGGCGGTGCGCCCGCGTTTCGCCACTTCGCGCTCGATGGCACTCCAGAACAGGTCGAGCACCTGCGGGACGACGACCATGCTCGTGACCTGCTGATCGCGCAGCGCGTCGAAGATGACCCGCGGGTTGCGGCTTCGCACGTAGAGGATGTCCGCTCCAACGTCGAGCGCGTAGTAGAGCCCGACGGCCTGCTCGAGCAGGTGCGAGAGCGGGAGCAGCGAGACGAGCCGGTGGTCCATCGGCGGGATGATCCGATGGAACGATTCGATCGAGGCGACGACGTTGTCGTGGGCCAGCATCACGCCCTTCGGCGTCCCGGTCGTCCCGCTCGTGAACACGAGCTCGAACGTGTCACCGGTATCGGGCCGCCCCCAGGACGCCTGGCGCGCCTCCCAGTCGGCCGGGAAGAGCGGGTCGTCATCGGCCGGCTCCGCACAGAGGTCCTCGACGCTCGTCGTCGGGAAGTCGGTGAGCCCTGCCTCACGCGGGTCGGGGGCATCGCGGCCCGTGCCCAGGATCAGATGCCGCGCGCCCGATGCGCGGACGATCATCTCGACGGCATCCATAGACATGCGCAGGTCGAGCGGGACGAGGACCAGCCGCGCGTGCATCGCGCCGTAGTAGGCCGCCGGTAGCGCCGGGGTCGACGGGCTCCACGTCAGGATGCGGTCCCCGGGCTCCAGATCGAGCGCGCGCAGTCGCCATGCGGCGATCCGAGCACGACGATCGAGCTCGCGATAGCTCCACTGGGTCGTGGTGCCATCGTCGTGACGCAGCCCGAGCGCCGGCCGCTCGCCGTACCGCGCGACGGCCGAATCGAGCAGATCGAGCAGCGTCGTCATGTCCCGCGGATGCTACCCGCGGCGGGTCAGCCGGCGTCGATCGCCCTGAGTCGCTCTCGCTGCGACATCGTCTGGTTCGTCAACGCGCCGCGGGAACAGATCAGTCGCGAGGAGCGTGCGAGCACGACCGCTGAGGCCTGGCAGCGCTGGCTCGTCAGCCTGTTCGAGAAGGATCGCTGGCCGGCCGCCGAGATCATCCGACCGGGTCGGCTCGAACTGGCGGGCGACAACACGTACGACCTTGGTCACGTGCCGATGTGGCACCGCGACCGGATGGTGATCATCGGCGACGCCGCCCATGCCCCTGCGCCGAGCTCCGGACAGGGAGCATCGCTGGCGATGGAGGATGCGGTCGTCCTCGCGATGGCGCTGCGTGACGCGCCGTCGATCGACCAGGCATTGGTCGATTACGAGGCCGCGCGTCGCGGACGCGTCGAGAAGGTGGTCGCATACGGCGCCCGGAGCAGCAGCGCGAAGACCCCCGGCACGATCGGTCGAGTCGCGCGCGACACGTTCCTGCGCGTCGCGTTCCGCTACCTCATCACGGATCGAGGTCTCGACTGGATGTACGGTCATCGGATCGACTGGGATGGGCCGTTGCCGACCGCTCGACGGGCCCTCGCGACCGTTTGACCGGTCCATACCCCTCGGTTAGACTCCGGCGGCTCTGCGGGCCCAGTCCGTGGAGTCGCCCCATCCGGTCGGTCGGCCGCGCCGGAGGAGTGCCTCGAGATCCTGGTCGGAGGAGGTGAACACCGATTGGCTGAAGTCCGAGTAGGGGAGAACGAGACGTTCGAGAGCGCCCTGCGCCGCTTCAACAAGAAGATCCAGCAGAGCGGCATCCTCGCCGAGGCTCGCCGGCGCGAGCACTACGAGAAGCCGTCCGTGAAGCGGAAGCGCAAGGAAGCCAAGCGCAAGAAGAACGCCCGTACGCAGGCCGGCTGAGCGGAACCACCGCAGCCGACATCTGCGGCCCCACGGGCGTCTGCGACGACCGCCCGAGGTAGCCAAGACCGGTGTCCCTTCGAGATCGCATCCAGACTGACATCACCGCCGCGATGCGCGGCCGTGATGTGCTGCGTCGCGACGTCCTGCGGATGGCCTCGAATGCCGCCTACAACCTCGAGAAGCGCAACCAGCGCCCGCTGACCGACGACGAGTACCTGGGCGTCCTGACTCGCGAGGTCAAGACCCGTCGCGAATCCGTCGAGGCGTACGAGAAGGGCGGCCGTGCCGATCTGGCGGCGAAGGAACAGGCGGAGATCGACATCCTCAGCGAGTACCTGCCGCAGGCGCTGTCCGACGCTGAGGTCGACGCCCTCATCGACGAGGCGATCGCCGAGACGGGCGCAACGAACGCGCGCGACCTCGGCCAGGTGATGGGCTGGCTCGCCCCACGGACCCGTGGCCGGGCCGATGGCAAGGTCGTGAGCGGGAAGGTCGCGAGTGCCCTCGCGCGCGCGGATCTCGCGGTCCACGACGAGACGGGTCACTGATGCTCCCCCAGCGCGCGCCGGTCCTGGCGCGATTCACCCGAAACGACGCATCCCGCGCCGCCGTCGCCGCGACCGTCCTGATCCTCATCCTCACGGCGATCCTGGCGGTCGACCTGTTGCCGTCGGCGCCGGTCGACTACCGTGTCGGCGAGCTCGTGCGCGAGGACATCGCCGCGCCCAAGGCGATCTCGTTCACCAGCAGCACGCTCACCGACCAGGCCCGCACGGCGGCGCGGGCGGGCGTTCCGCTCCAGTTCGACTTCACCGCCGACAAGGCCATCGCGATCGCGAACGAGCAGGCGAACGCCTTCAACGACCGGGTCCGCCGCGTGGACACGGCCTTCGCCACCGACCTCAAGGCAGCTGAACGGATCGCCCTCCTCGAGACTGCCGTCCCCGACCTCAGCGACACGACCCAGGCCACCCTCGAGAAGATCGACGCGCCCCGCTGGGCGGCGATCCGCACCGAGGCAGCCCGCGTCCTCGACGCCACCGAGCGGACCGAGTTGCGCGATACGCAAGCGGCTGAGACGCGGGCCACGATCGAAAGCCGGATGGGCGGCGACCTCGACGAGGCCGAGCGGATGCTCGCGGCCGAGCTCATCGCGCCGCTCGTCGTCGCCAACTCGTCGCTCGACCTCGAGCTGACCGAGACGGCCCGGGCGCAGGCGGCGGCCGAGGTCGCCCCGGTTCGGGTGGCGATCCGCCAGGGCGAGGTCATCGTCCGCAATGGCTCACCCCTGACCGCCATC
>Ga0207648_10006381_pt1 | contig 11722 bp, 13 predicted proteins | sample KBSMisM32_FD_184310 | JGI IMG/M metagenome (GOLD analysis project Ga0207648, IMG submission 184310) | Miscanthus rhizosphere microbial communities from Kellogg Biological Station, Michigan, USA - KBS Miscanthus M3-2 (SPAdes) (version 2) | ecosystem: Host-associated > Plants > Roots >... | reverse complement strand
ACGGTGACGCCATATGCGACGGGTCACCGCCCAGCACATCGCCATCTGCGACGGGTCACCGCCCGGCACATCGCCATCTGCGACGGGTCACCGCCCGGCACATCGCCATCTGCGACGGGTCAGCGGTCAGGCATCGCGGCGGCGAGCTGTCCGCAGGCGCCGTCGATCTCGCGGCCGCGGGTGTCGCGCACGGTGGTCGGTACGCCCTTGGCCTCCAGGCGTCGCACGAACTCGCGCTCGTCGGCCGGGCGGGACGCGGTCCACTTGGAGCCGGGCGTGGGGTTCAGCGGGATCAGGTTCACGTGCACCCAGCCCCAGTCGCCGTACGACGTCAGCACGTCACCGAGCAGGTCCGCGCGCCACCCCTGGTCGTTGACGTCGCGCATCATGGCGTACTCGATCGAGACCCGGCGCTTGGTGGTGCGCGCGTAGTTCCATGCGGCCTCGACCGCCTCACCCACCTTCCAGCGCGTGTTGATCGGCACCAGCTCGTTGCGCAGCTCGTCGTCGGGCGCGTGCAGGGACAGCGCCAGCGTGACCGGGACGCCCTCCGCGGCCAGCTGGTTGATCCGCGGCACGAGGCCGACCGTGGAGACCGTGATCCCGCGGGCCGACATGCCGAGGCCGCTGGGCGCCGGATCGACCATCCGCCGGACGGCGGCGATCACCGCCTTGTAGTTCGCCATCGGCTCGCCCATCCCCATGAACACGACGTTCGAGATCCGGCCCGGTCCCCCGGGCACCTCGCCCCGCGCCATCGACCGGGCACCGGCGACCACCTGCTCGACGATCTCGGCGGTGGACATGTTGCGCTGCAGGCCGCCCTGACCGGTCGCGCAGAACGGGCAGGCCATGCCGCACCCGGCCTGCGACGAGACGCAGATCGTGGCGCGGTCCGGGTAGCGCATCAGCACCGACTCGACCAGCGCTCCGTCGAACAGCTTCCAGAGCGTCTTGCGGGTGGTGCCCTTGTCGGCCTCGAGCGTGCGCAGCGGGGTCATCAGGTGCGGCAGCAGTGCCTCGACGAGCGCCTCGCGCGAGTCGGCGGGCAGGTCCGTCATCTCGGCCGGGTCGTCGACGAGACGGGCGAAGTAGTGGTGAGAGAGCTGCTTCGCGCGGAAGCCGGGCAGTCCCGTCTCGGTCAGCAGTGCGGTGCGCTCGGCGAGGTCAAGGTCGGCCAGATGACGCGGGGGCTTGCCTCGGCCCTTCGGCTCGTCGAAGACCAGCGGCAGGCTGCGGGCGGGTGCGGGATCCGTCATGTCCCGTCAATCATCCCATCGCTCCCGAGCCGACCAGCGCCACGCAGACGCCCGGCATCACGATCGCGCCGATCGCGATGCCCATCACCAGCCCCGCGCCGGCGATCCGGGTGCGCCTGAACGCGAGCAGGAACACCGAGAGCCCCAGCGGCAGGATCTGCGGCAGCGCGATGTACAGATCGCTGTTGGCGCCCAGACCGTCGTAGAAGAGCGCACCCATGAGGCCCATCGCGACCGAGGCGACGAAGCCCACCAGCAGCCCGACCGCGAGGCCGCCCAGGAGTGGTCCGGGGCGGACGCCCGGCTCCGGCTGCTGGTACGGCCAGGGCTGGTCCGCGGGTGGCCCGGACTGATGCGGGTACGCCGGCACCTGCTGCGGGTCCGACGGTGGCCGTTCTCCCTCTGGGGGCTCCTCCGGACCGCTCATGTCACCACCACCTCCAGGGACCGAGGTCGAGCACCAGGGCGATCGATCCGGTGAGCACCAGCGCGCCCAGCCACACCAGCACGAGCCGGGTGTCGCCCAGCTTGCAGCGCGACCGGAGCAGACCGGCGCGACGTGCCCGCGCGTAGCCGACGAAGCCGAGCCCGGCAAAGAACACGAGCGCGACCGGGCCGAGCAGCCAGCCCAGCAGGGCGACCGTAGCGAACACGCAGAGCCGCAGCGGGTCGAACGGCGGCTCGACGTCCGGCGGGTCCTCCCGCACCACCTGCCGCGGGTCGCTGCTCATCGTGGGGCCCCGGTCGCGGTGGAGATGCGGGAGCGGCTCAGCGGTAGCCAGGCCTGGACCGCGCAGAACGGCGCGCATTGGTGGCTGTCGTCGGCGTCGACCGTGGCGACGTGCACGCAGCACTGGGTGAGCCGCTCCTCGATCATCGTGTTCATGTCCATGAACGGTTTCACGGTGACCCGCAGGACGCGCTCGCCGAGCATCCTCCGCAGCCGCTGGTGCTGACCGGGCAGCCGCGACGACGCAAGCGTGGCCAGGGTGCCGATCCCGATGTCGCAGTTCTGGCAGATGTCGCTCCAGATCGAGGACATCGACGGGTGCGACAAGGACGACTGCTCGCTCATCAGGTCGAGCAGCGAGTCCTTCACCACCGCTCGGAGCTGTCCGGGGATCGCGTCGTCGGCGATCCGGTTCGCGAGCGTGTCGGGCTCGAGCTCCAGCCACTGCTTGAGCCGGTCGTGACCGATCAGCGAGACGAGCGACCGCCATGAGCCCGAGTCGTCGCGCAGCAGGTAGCCGACCGAGCAGCAGTGCGGGTGCGAGCAGGGCAGCGCGGTGAGGTCGCGCCAGGTGACCTGCCCGGCGGTTTGCTCGTCGAGCCGGGCCAGGACGCCCGTGTGCGTGAGGCGCTCGAGGGGGTCGAGGCCGGCCGAGCGGCCGGAGCCGAACACCGGCTGGACGGTGACCCCGCCGACGTACGGCGTGTCCAGCGCCCGCTTGACCACGAAGCCGATCTCGTCGTCGTTGACGCCCAGCGCCGCCGTCATCGTGAGCGTGGTGAAGACACCCGCAGCGGACAGCCGCTCGATCGCGCGCTCCTTGAACCGCCGGATGTCGGCGCCCCGGTGGTGGGTCGAGGCCGCGGCGGACTGCCCGTCGTACTGGAGGTAGACCTCGACCCGCTCGCGGTGTTTCCTCAACAGGGCAAGGAGATCGTCGTCCTGGGCGATGGCGAGGCCGTTGCTGTTGATCAGCACCCGCACGATCGGCCGGGCGGCGACGGCGTCGAGGAGCTCGGCGAGCCGCGGGTAGAGCGTCGGCTCGCCGCCGCTGAGCATGAGCACGTCGATCCGGCCGTTCTCGCGGGAGAGCCGGGTGTCGATCGACGCCAGCACCTGCTCCAGCGGAGCCACCGATGCGAGTGCCGGCGCGCTCTCGGCGAAGCAGGTCGGGCACTTGAGGTTGCAGTGGTCGAGCAGGTCCTGCAGCAGGATGCACGTGTGCTGGGTCTGCATCTCCGGCAGCCCGTGCTGGTACGCCGCCGGCACCGGAAGGAAGTTGCCGCGCAGGTCGGGCGTGTGCACCTTCGTGGGCGCGGTCCACGCCTCCAGGTAGCGGAGGATCTCCGGGGACTCGTCGTACAGCGTGCGCACGAGCCCGTGGTCGGGACACCCACGCTCCAGCCAGATCCGGTCGTCGCGCTCGACCAACCAGCCGGAGAGCCGACGCACGTCGGCCAACGGGCGGTCCGGCTTGTCCTCGTGGCACAGCGGGCAGAAGGCGTTGACGTACCGGTGGATCCGGTCGCCCCGGAGCGGCATCCCCGCCTGCTTGCTCATTCGCGACAGCCTAGGGGCTGACAGGGAGGCTCTGGTCGTGACCACCCCGCGAGCCACGCAAATGCGGAGTTGTTGGGGTTCCCACCGCGTCGTCGACCCCGACAACCCCGCAAGTGCGAGCTTCCGCGGCAAGCAGGCTCACCCCTGCGTGACGTATCCCCCAAGCCCGTGGTGCCGTCGCGGCCCCTGCTCCAGGGCACGTTGTGGCGGACGGGGCGGAGTGCTGCCGGGGCCTCCCGAGGCGCAACCGCGCGTCAGCCGGTGCCGACCGAGAACAGCAGGTCCCCTGCCGCGACGGTCTCGACCTTCGGGTCCGGCACCGACCCCTTCGGCTGGTCCATCGCGACGACCGGTACGACGCTCGACATTTCCTCGTCGGTGATCGCGGACGGGTCCCAGCGCACCATCGGCGTGCCGACGGTGACCGTGTCGCCCTGCGAGGCGAGGACCTCGAAGCCCTTGCCCTCCAGGCGCACGGTGTTTATCCCGAGGTGCACGAGGACGCCGACTCCGTCGTCGCCGAGTACGACGAACGCGTGAGGGTGGATCTTCACGACCTTGCCGGCGATCGGCGAGACGACGGTGGTCTCCCCTGGGTCCGGGTCGATGGCCACGCCGGGTCCGACCATCTCCTGCGCGAACACGGGGTCGTCGACCTCCGTGATCGGCAGCAGTCGGCCGGGACAGGGTGCGAGAACCTGGATCACATCAGGTCCGCGATGTCCTCGGAGAGCGTGTCCGCCTCCGGGCCCACGACGACCTGCACCACGTTCCCAGACTTCATGACCCCGTGCGCGCCAGCCTTCTTCAGCGCGGCCTCGTCGACCTTTGACCCGTCCTTCACCTCGGTACGCAGCCGGGTGATGCACGGCTCGATCTCGACGATGTTGTCCGCACCCCCGAGTCCCGCGAGGATGTCGTCGGCCTTGCTCATGGTGTCCTCCTTGATTGTTCGGTCTCGACAAGCTCGACCACCGGTTCGTCAGTCTGGGTCCGTGGTGGTCACCTTGGCCAGACCTCGCGGGTTGTCAGGGTCGAGCCCGAGGGCGAGTGCCAGGGACTCGACGACCAGCTGCGCCGGCACGATCGCGCCGAGCGGGGCGAGTGCCTCGGGCAGGTCCGGCCCGGGCACGTGGTGGGCGCAGGTATCGATGAAACCCTGATCTCCGCCGATGCCCACGGTCGTGGCGCCACGGTCCGCGAGGTCGCGCGCGAGCTCGACCATCGGCTCCCGCAGCGGTCCGTCCTGCGCGGCGACGAGCACCGCGGTCATCCCGGTGGTCACGACCGAGATCGGCCCGTGGCGCAGGTCGGCGTACGAGTAGCCGCGCACCGGGCGCAGGCAGGTCTCCTCGAGCTTGAGCGCGGTCTCCAGCGCCGTCCCCATCAGCAGGCCACGCCCCGAGACGACGGCGTACGACGCCTCGCGCAGGGCCTCGACCGCCTCGTCGACGCCCGCGCGGGCGGCCAGCAGCCGCTCGACCTCACCGGCGACCCGGTCGAGCTCGGTGTCGAGAGCGAGCGGATCCGGCGCGAGCGCCGTGCCCAGCACGGCCATCGCGACCAGCTGGGCGAGGTAGGTCTTCGTGGCGGGGACGGCCACCTCCGGGCCGGCCTGCGTGACCAGCGCGAGGTCGGCCGCCGCCACCAGCGGCGAGTCCGCCACGTTCGCGACCGCGACGGTGGCGGCACCACAGTCGCGCGCCCAGGCCTGGGTCGCGACGATCTCCTCGGTCGCCCCGGACTGCGACACGCTGACCACGAGCGCGTCGGAGAGGTCGAGCCGCGTGCGGTAGTGGGTGGCGACGCTCGGCGAGGCCAGGCCACCGGCGACACCCGCGTGCGTCTCGAGCAGATAGCGGCCGTAGACGGCCGCGTTGTCACTGCTCCCCCGCGCCACGAACAGCACGCGGCGGCGGCCGCGGAAGAGTCCGGCGACCGCGTCTCGCTGCGGCACGAGAGCAGCCAGGGTGCGGCGTACCGCCTCCGGCTGCTCGGCGATCTCCTCCGCCATCCGGGTGCCCATCGATCTCCCTTCGATCCTGCTGCGAACCCTTGACACTCTTCGTGACGGATGTCATGGTTCCACTGGTCCGGACCAGACCGTACCAGCCTTGGCCAGCTCCGTCGAGAGGTAGAACGCCTTGACTCCTCGCCGCACTCCTCACGAGAACCGTGTGATCACGGACGGCCCCCGTCCCAAGCACGCGCAGCTCTCCGACGAGCTGGCCGAGCTTGCGGCGCACCATCTCGGGCCTGACGCTACGATCCCCTCCGAGCGGGAGCTGATGACGACCTACGACGTGTCCCGGTCGACCGTGCGCAAGGCGATCGAGAGCCTGATCGCCGACGGGTTGCTGCACCGGATCCACGGCAAGGGCACGTTCGTGTCCAGGCCCCGGCTGGAGAGCCGGCTGCACCTGGCGTCGTTCAGCCAGGACATGCGGCGGCGCGGGCTCACCCCGTCCACGACGCTCCTCGGGGTCGAGGCCGACCGGCCGCCGATCGACGTCGCCAAGGCGCTCGACCTGGGCGCCGACGGCGTGGCGTGGCGGATCGACCGGGTGCGCCTGGCCGACGGCCAGCCGATCGCGCTGGAGAACGGCTGGTACCCGCGTGACCTCCTGCCCGGGCTCGACCGGCAGGACCTCGGCGGCTCGCTGTACGAGATCTTCCGCACCACCTACGGCCACGCCATCGACAGCGCCGAGCAGACGCTGTGGGGCGAGGCCGCCGACGCGGCGACCGCCCGCCGCCTCGACGCCCCGCTCAACACCCCACTGCTGGTCTTCCGCCGCGTGTCCGCGGCCGCCGGCCAGCCGCTGGAGTACGTCGTCTCGCGCTACCGCGGCGACCGCTACCAGCTCCACATGTCGCTCCAAGGCAACTCCACAGGAACAGGCACCACCGAAGGGACGAAGCAGTGACCACTTCCGACACATCCGTGGACCAGCAAGGACCCCGGTTCAACCTCGCGCCGATCCAGAAGTTCGGCCGCAGCCTGATGCTGCCGATCGCTGCGCTGCCCGCGGCCGCGCTCCTCCTCCGGCTCGGCCAGCCCGACCTGCTGGGGGCCGACGGCCTCGGCTGGGACCGGGTCGCCGCCGTCGTCGGTGCTGCCGGCAACGCACTGTTCGAAAACCTGCCGTTGTTGTTCGCAGTGGGTGTCGCGATCGGCATGGCGAAGAAGGCTGACGGCTCGACCGCGCTGGCCGCGGTCGTCGGCTACCTGGTGTTCAAGGGCGTCGGCGACGCCATGTCGCCGTTCGTGCTGGACGCTCCACCCAAGGGCGGCACCCAGGAGCTGATCAACTACGGGGTGCTCGGCGGCATCGTCTCCGGCCTGGTGGCGGCGTACCTCTGGCAGCGGTTCTACCGCACCAAGCTGCCTCCGTACCTGGCCTTCTTCGGCGGCCGGCGCCTCGTGCCGATCATCACCGCGGTCGCCATGATGGTGATCTCGGTCCTGGTGAGCTTCCTCTACCCGGCCTTCAACAGCGGCCTGACCAACCTCGGCGAGTGGGTCACCAGGAACGACGTGCTCGGCGGCTTCGTCTACGGCACGGCCAACCGGCTGCTGATCCCGCTCGGCCTGCACCACATCCTGAACAACCCGCCGTGGTTCATCTTCGGTAACTTCACGGGCACCGACGGGGTCGTCTACCACGGCGACATCCAGCGCTTCCTGCACGGCGACCCGACCGCGGGCACGTTCATGACCGGCTACTTCCCGATCATGATGTTCGCGCTGCCCGCCGCGGCGCTGGCGATCTGGCAGGAGGCCAAGCCGGTCCAGAAGAAGGCCGTCGGCGGCATCATGCTCTCGGCAGCGCTGTGCTCCTTCCTGACCGGCGTGACCGAGCCGCTCGAGTTCGCGTTCATGTTCGTGGCCTGGCCGCTCTACCTGATCCACGCCGTGTTCACGGGCACCTCGCTGGCGCTGGTCAACGCGCTCGGGATCAAGGACGGGTTCGGGTTCTCCGCAGGGCTGTTCGACTACGCGCTGAACTTCAACATCGCCACGAAGCCCCTGCTCCTGATCGTGATCGGACTCGGCTACGCGGCGATCTACTACTTCACGTTCCGGTTCGTGATCCGCAAGTGGAACCTGCGCACGCCGGGACGCGAGGAAGAGGGCGAGGAGGCGATGTCGCTCGTGGATCAGGCTCCCTGAGGGTCGCCGTGATCATCACGGCAGGACGTGTGGTCACCCCGGCGCGAGTCTTCGCGCCGGGGTGGGTGCACGTGGAGGGCGAGCACGTCACGGACGTCGGGCCGGGTGCACCACACCGCCCCGCCGACGTGGAGCTCCAGGGCACGACCGTCGTGCCCGGGTACGTCGACGCGCACGTGCACGGCGGCGGCGGGGCGTCGTTCGACACCGGGACCGCGGAGGCCGCCGAGACCGTGGCCGCCGTGCACTTGGCTCATGGCACCACCACGATCATGGCCAGCCTGGTCACCGACACCACCGCGGAGCTGGACCGCTCGGTCCGCGAACTGGCGAAGCTCGCAGCCGCCGGCACGCTGGCCGGGATCCACCTCGAGGGCCCGTGGCTCAGCCCGAAGCACGCTGGCGCGCACGACCCCGCGCTGCTCGCCGACCCGAAGCCGGCCGAGGTCGACCGGCTGGTCGAGGCGGCCGACGGCCACCTGCGCATGGTCACGCTCGCGCCCGAGCTGACCGGCGGGCTCGACGCCGTACGCCGGGTCACGGCTGCGGGAATCGTCGCCGCGATCGGCCACACGGACGCGTCGTACGACGTGGCCCGCGCGGCGCTGGACGCGGGTGCCGGGGTCGGAACCCACCTGTTCAACGCGATGCGCGGGCTGCACCACCGCGAGCCCGGACCCGGCGCCGCGCTGCTCGAGCACCCGGACGCCTACGTCGAGCTGATCGCCGACGGCGCCCATCTCCATCCCGCCGTGGTCCGGCTGGCCGCGCGGGCCAAGCCCCACCTCACGGTGCTGGTCACCGACGCGATGGCCGCCGCCGGGGCCGAGGACGGCGACTACCGGCTGGGACCGATGAGGGTGCAGGTACGCGGCGGGCTCGCGACGCTGGCCGACACCGGCGCGATCGCCGGTTCGACGCTGACCATGGCCGCTGCGGTGCGCTACGCGGTGCGCGTCGCCGGGCTGCCGATCGAGGACGTCGTGCGCGCCGCGACCGCAACTCCCGCCGCCATGCTCGGCCTCGACCGGGTGGGCGCGCTGCGGCCCGGGTACTTCGCCGACCTGGTGGTGCTCGACGACGCCCTCGACGTCACACGGGTGATGCGGCGCGGTCGTTGGGTGTAGCCACACGGGCATAGACGCCTTGGTGCACCTGCCACACGATTCGCGCCAGCAGCAGCGGGATGGTCACGGCGAGCACCAGCTGGGGCCGGGTCAGTCCCTCCCACGCCACCTCGTTGCCGCGCACGAACTCGACCAGGAACCGGAACACTGCGTAGCCGGCGACATACAGCGTGAACGTCTCCCCCGGCGGCAGGTCCTTCCTCCGCAGCCAGCACCACAGCACCAGGAACGCCACCAGGTGGAATGCGATCTCGTAGCCGAACGATGGGTGCAGCGGTACGCCGGCCGGAGCATGCAGCCGATGTGCCGTCGCCGGGTCGAGCGTGATCCCCCACGCGTGGCCGGTCGGCGTGCCCGGCTCCTCGGCCAGCAGGCAGCCGACCCGACCGACCGCCATCCCGAGGGCGACGGCCGGCGCGAAGAGGTCGCCGGTGCGCAGCCGGTAGCCGGTCAGGCGCTTCGCGACGTGCACGCCCGCCCACGCGCCGAACAGGCCACCGAGGATGCTGCGGTTGCCGTAGAGCCACTGCTCGGTGATCGACGCGTTCTCGCGCAGGTCGACGTGCTGCAGCCAGGTGCCCATCCGCATCAGGACCGCGCCACCCACGAGTGCGCCCATGACCACGAACACCAGCCGCTCGTCGCGGGCTCCCCTTCGGCGCGCCTCCAGCACGAACACGACCGCCGCCACGAGCACGCCGAGTCCCACGAAGAGGCCGTGGGTCGGGATCGGCCCGAGGGACGGGTACACGGGCGTCAGGATTGCACGGACGAGGCGTCCAGGGCCGGTGCTGTCGACATGGTGCACCATGCTGAGCCTGTCCACGTCGCGGGGAGTAAGCATGAGCACAGAGATCGTCGTGGGAGTCCTGGCCTTCCTCGGAGCCGGCGCAGGTGCCGCGCTCGCCTATCTGGCGACCCGCAGCGCCACGAAGGCGGAGCGGGAGGCGCGTCGAAGGGAAGAGTGGGGGCGACGTTTCACGGCATCGCTCGAGGCCATCACCTCCTCGGACGCCCGACGCCGGGCCACGGGTAGAGCGTTGCTGGTCGAGCTGATGCGCAGCGAGCTCGCCACCGACGACGACCGTCGCGACGCCGCTGCGGTCCTCACCGCCGCCGCGACTCATACCGACGACGCAGACCTTCGGCGGATCGTCCCCACCATCGAGGATCTGGACGACGTCGAAATCGTGCTGGACACTGGGGACGTCGAGCCGGACGAGGAGGACGAGCGATGACGCGCCGCATCGTCGTGAGCGACGAGCAGGTCGAGTCCGCCAAGGCCCTGGTTGCCATCTCCGGCGGACCGGACAAGGTCGAGCCACTCATTGCCAAGATCGCCTCGGCCGAGCCGAGGCGTCGCAAGGACGCCGACCCCAGCGCCTCGTGACCAACAGGCACGAGGCCGAAGATCCGGGGCTGGACCCCGCGCAGAATCGCGGATGGCGGGATGCCGCCACGTCCTGGACCGGAGGGCAGGTCAGGTACACAGTGAGCCCATGACCGGACCCTCTGCACGCCGCGCGCATCGGCTCGCCCTCGCCGGGACGGCCACGCTCCTCGGCTGCACCGCACTCGGGCTCGCGCCGACCGTCGCCCAGGCCGACCCCATCGCGGCGGCGCCCGGTCACCGCGCGAAGCCGTTCGACCTCGACGGCGACGGCCACGGCGAGCTCGCTGTCGGTGAACCCTGGTCACGGGGGGGCGGCAAGGTGAGCATCCTGCGCGGCACCAGCACCGGAGTCACGGCCTCCGGCAGCAAGGAGATCACCCAGGCCACCCCGGGCGTTGCGGGCGCCGACGAGGACCGGGACCACTGGGGACGCGCGGTCACCTCCGGTGACTTCGACCGTGACGGCCGTGCCGACCTCGTCGTCGGCGCGCTGCAGGAGAACTGGGTCGACGACGACCCCGCACAGGGCGCGGTCACGATCATCCGCGGTGGACCGGGAGGGGCTCCCGGACACGGCAGCCGCGTGGTCGTGGCCAGCAACGACGACGACATCTGGGGCGGCGGACTGGCCGTCGGTGACCTCGACGGGGACGGGTACGACGACCTCGTGGTCAGCGGCGGGTACCCCGACGACCCGAGCGAGCGCGACGGCTCGGTCTTCAGCGCGCCCTTCCTCGGCGTCAATGTCCTCTACGGATCACCGACCGGGCTCCAGACCTCGCGCCTGGTTCGCCTGACGTCGGCGAACGGCACCCCTGATCGCGTGCACCACGGCGGCCAGTTCGGCGAGGCGATCGCGGTCGGCGACGTCACGGGCGACGGCAAGGACGACCTCGCGGTCTCGTACGGCGACGACACCGGTTCGGGCGTGTACATCTACCGTGGCCGCACCGGCCAGATCCTCACCAGGGCGGACCAGGTCGTGGAGGGTCTCGGCAGGATCGCGCTGAGCCTCGGCGACTTCGACGGAGACGGGTTTGCGGACCTGGCCGGCAACAGCGCCACCGAGCGCGCGAAGGTCTACGTCTACCGGGGCACCGCCTCGGGCCTCGATGCGGCCAACCGCCGGGTGCTCGACGATCCGACCGGAGACCCGGTCAACCAAAGCGAGTACGGCCGCGCCCTGGCCGCCGGTGACCTCGACGCCGATGGTCGCGACGATCTCGCGGTCGGTGCGTCCAGTACCCGCGGCGGCGCCGTGTTCGTGTACGACGGCACCAGCACCGGCGTGAGCAACGCCCAGCGACACCAGTGGTCCCAGCAGTCCCCCGGTGTGCCCGGCACGTCCGAGACGGGCGACCAGTGCGGGATCGATGTCCGGATCGCCGACGTCGGCCGCTCGGCGGTGCCGGACCTGGTGGCCACCTGCAACGGCGAGAACTCCTCCGCCGGAGCGGTGATCGTGATCTACGGGCACGC
>Ga0207648_10006380_pt1 | contig 11723 bp, 10 predicted proteins | sample KBSMisM32_FD_184310 | JGI IMG/M metagenome (GOLD analysis project Ga0207648, IMG submission 184310) | Miscanthus rhizosphere microbial communities from Kellogg Biological Station, Michigan, USA - KBS Miscanthus M3-2 (SPAdes) (version 2) | ecosystem: Host-associated > Plants > Roots >... | reverse complement strand
CAGCACGCCCACGGCGTGGCGACGATCGAGGCGCTCGTGAACGTCGGCCTCGCCCGCGGCTGGGTTGGTCGCGAGAAGGTCGGCCTGATGCCGATCCGCGGGCATTCCGGTGTCCAGGGCGGTGCCGAAGTCGGGTGTGCGCCCGGTTTGGAGGAGCCGCAGAGCACGCGCTTCGCCGAGGTGTGGGGATTCCCGTGCCCGTCCTTCAAGGGGCTCACCGCGGCGGAGATGGTCGACGCCGCCTATCGCGGCGGGCTCGACGTCTTCTGGATCGTGGGCGGCAACTTCCTCGAGACCCTCCCCGACCCCGCCGCGGCCACCGCCGCCTTGCGGCGCGTGGGCACGCGCATCCATCAGGACATCGTGCTCACCTCGATGATGCTGCTCCCTCCCGAAGACGCGGTCATCCTTTTCCCGGCCACGACGCGCTACGAGTCTCCCGGCGGCGGCACCGAGACCTCGACCGAGCGCCGCATCATCTTCTCGCCCGAAGTGCAGGGACGGCGCATCGGATCGGCGAAGGCGGAGTGGGAGGTCTTCGGCGAGGTCGCGGCGCGCGTGCGCCCCGATCGCGCTTCGGCGGTCCGCTTCCGATCGTCGCAGGAGATCCGCGACGAGATCGCGCGCGCGGTCCCTCTCTATGCCGGCATCGAGCGCCTCTCTCGCCGCGGCGACCAGTTCCAGTGGGGCGGGCCGCGCCTCTTCGCGGACGGGCGGTTCCATACCCCGGACGGCAAGGCCCGCTTCTCCGCGGTCGAGCTGGTGGACCGGGGACGGCCGGAGGGGACGTTCCGCGTCTCCACGCGGCGCGGCAAGCAGTTCAACTCGATGGTGCAGCGTGACCGCGATCCCCTGACCGGAGCCCGGCGTGACGACGTGCTGATGGCGGCCGAAGACGCGTCGCGGCTGGGGATCGGAAGTGGGGACCGGATCCGCCTCCGCTCGCGGACCGGGACCTACGAGGGGCGCGCCCTCGTCGACGCCATCAAGCCCGGGAACCTCGAAGTGCATTGGCCGGAAGGCAACGTCCTGCTCAGTCGCGACGAGATCGACCTTCTCTCGCGCGAGCCGGATTACAACGCGGTGGTGACGCTCGAGCGGGTGGCGGGCCCGTCGTGAGGCGCGTCACCCGGCGGTCCCTTTCCGGCCACGCGGCCGGTTAGAATCGGCGCCGTCATGGGCACCGTGACGAGCGAGGCGACGGAGCGAGCGGAGGCGGTCCTCGGCGAGATCGTCCTCTACCACGCGAAGGACGGCGACGACGCGGCGGAGCTGGTGCCGTTTCCGCTCTGTCCCGATATGACGACGTTCGCGGCCATCGTGACCCGCAGCCATGCCCGGGGCATCGTCGACCTGATGATCCTGGATCCGTCGCGCGGGCCGATGCCGCGATGGAAGGTCCCGTTCTCGCGCGAACCGCGACCGGGGACCTGGACCGCGCGCGAGGGAGAGGGGACCCGGGACGGCGCCGCGTCGAGGTCCGCGCACTCCCAGTCGGACTGATCCTTTCCGCCGCGTCCGCCTCTCCAGCCCCCGCGCCGGGCCGTCATCGTCCTGGCGGCCGATGGATCCTTCGGAAGCGTGCCATCACCACCTCGCCGTAGTCCTTCGCGGCCAGATGCGCGTTGTGCGTGCGGCACATCAGGCGGATGTTGTCGGGAGACCGGTCGCCCCCTCTTGCCCACGGCACGACGTGATGGAACTCGAGTCGATGGAGTGAGCGGCACCGTCGTCCTCCCGAGCTGACGAATCCGCAGCGGCCCTCCTCGGAGGTGTGGGAGATCCGGCGCACCGGAGCCGGGATGTACCGAGACGAAGAGGCGGCCGTGTCGACGTCCGCCAGCGTCTTTCCCGGCGTGTTGGTCTTCGCGAAGCGGCGTGCCTCCCGCCGGCGCAGCGCCTCCGTCACCGCGGTCTCGAGTAACTGGGCCAGATCGCCATCGGGCACCGACGAAAGCATCAGGGCCTTCAGCCGCTCGAGCTTCTCGCAGAACGCCGCGCTGGCGGTGAACTGCACCTTGAAGCGGCCGGCGCCCAACGGATCAACGTCCGGGCGCGCGGAACGGCTGCCGTCGTGACGTAGAGGCGGAGCCGACGGCGCCGCCGGAACTCGGTCCGGACCGAGTTCGAGGCCGTGGTCCGATCGAACGGCGATCGGCGTGGCCCGTGCCGCCGCCGCCTCACCCGCAACCGCAATCGGCGCCGCCGTCGTAACCGGCATGGTCGCAGCGCGATCCGGGAGCTTCCGGATGGACGCCGGGACATCGGGTCGCGGCGCCAGGTCCGCCACGAGTACTTGGATCTGACGCTTCGATTTGTGCGTCGCCCGCGCGAGCAGCGTCGCTCGGTTCGCTACGGTCAGGTGCGGCGCCAGCTTGCCGATGCCGCTGAGGTGCAGCCGCCCGTCGCTCAACATCGTCAGGAGCATCGGATGGTCCCGCGCCGCCCGCGCGGCAGCGATGCGCAGGTAGGCCTCGTGCTCCGACAGATGCAGGATGTCGGTGCAATAGACGAACATGGATTCGCACGCCTCGCGGGCGAACAGCCGCCGCTGTTCCACTTCGCCGATGTGCGCGACCAGCTCCCATTCGATGCGCCGCGACTGGCCGAGCAGCGCGGATAGTCGTCGCAGGAGCTCGTCGTCGGATAGCGCCCTCAGCTCGTCGGACATCGCATCACTCACAATCCCGTCCTTTGACTGATCAGATGAATCGTCAACGACATGACAACTCTAATCTGTCAATCTGTCAGATCAGGACCGATGGCGAAAGAAAAGAGAAAAGGAAGCGCGTCGAACTCGGTCCGGACCGAGTTGACCGCGAAGAGCGAGCGGGGAACTCGCGAGTGAGGCGGGCAAGACCACGCGCCCCGATGAGACCACCACGATCTCACCGGGGCGCGAGCGACGAAACGCGCAGCAACGCGGGCGAACCGCGAGACGTCTAGGCCGGTACCACGTCCTCCACCGGCGTCACCGCGGACTGATCCTCCTCGCCCGTACGGATGCGATACACCTTCTCCACCGGCACGACGAAGATCTTCCCGTCCCCGACGTCGCCCGTGCGCGCGGAGGCGATGATCGCGTCCACGGTCGGTTTCACGAAGTGGTCGGACACGCCGATCTCGAGCCGCACCTTCTCGGACAGCTCCATCTTCACGGTCGTACCGCGATAGTTCTCGACCCTTTCCAGCTCGCCGCCATGTCCCTGGACGCGGCTGATGGTGAGGCCACGGACCTCGGCGCGGAACAGCGCCTCCAGGACGTCGGAGAGCTTGTCGGGACGAACGACGGCAACCACGAGCTTCATGCGCGGCCTCCTTGCGGTTCGAGACGAGCCACGGCGGGCGCGGCGGCCGGCGTCGCCACCTCCGGCAGCACCAGGATCGCGCCCTCGTCGTGCGCGTACGCCTCCTCGCCGTGCTGGGTGACGTCGAGGCCCATGCCCTCGTCACGGCTGTTCACGCGCAGCGGCGCGAAGAGTGAGACCAGCTTGAGCAGGACGAAGGTCCCGACGCCGCTGAAGACGATGGCGGCGCCCACGGCCGCGGCCTGGATGAGGAGCTGCTTGGGATTGCCGAACAGCAGCCCGTCGGTGGCGCCGTTCCACGTCTTGGTGGCGAGCACGCCGGTCAGCAGCGCGCCCACCGTCCCGCCCAGGCCGTGTGCGGCCACCACGTCCAGAGAATCGTCCAGCCGCGTGCGCGCGCGCCAGATGAGCGCGTAGTAGCTCGGGAAGGCGGCGAACCCGCCGAGCAGGATCGCGCCCAGCGGCGAGACGAACCCGGCGGCGGGGGTGACGGCCACGAGGCCGACCACGATCCCGGTGGCGGCGCCGACCGCGGTCGCCTTGCCCGTCCGCTTGAGGTCCAGCAGCGTCCAGACGAACAGCGTCGCCGCGGGCGCGAGCATCGTGTTGGTGAAGGCGAGGGCGGCGGACGCGTTGGCGGCCAACGCGCTGCCCGCGTTGAACCCGAACCATCCGAACCAGAGCAGCCCGGCCCCGAGCACGGTGAAGGCCACGTTGTGGGGCACGAAGGCGCGGCGGCCGTAGTCCTTGCGCGGCCCGAGCACCATCGCCGCCACGAGAGCGGCCACGCCCGCGTTGACGTGCACGACGGTGCCGCCCGCGAAGTCGAGGGCGCCCATCTTGGCCAGGAAGCCGCCGCCCCACACCCAGTGCGCGATGGGGGCGTAGATCACGAGACCCCAGAGGGTGATGAACGTGATGTAGGGGCCGAAGGCCATGCGCTCCACCACCGCGCCCGAGATGAGGGCGGCGGTGATGATGAAGAACGTGCCCTGGTAGGCCATGAACAGGACGTGCGGGATCGTGCCCTGTACCTCGAGGCCGACGTGACGAAGGCCGACGCGCGAGAGGTCGCCGATCCAGTCGTTGCCGGGGGCGAACGCGAGCGAGTAGCCGAGCATCGCCCACGCCATGCCGAGGAAGCCCAGCGCGGCCACGCTCATCATGATCGTGTTGAGCGCGTTCTTCGACCGCACCAGCCCGCCATAGAAGAACCCGAGCGCCGGGGTCATGAGAAGCACCAGCGCCGTCGACATCAACATCCAGGCGGTATCCGCGCCGTTCATCGTCCCTCCTTCGCCGCCCCAAGCGGCCACGTCGTCCACACCATCGCTCTCACGCACTCGACCGTCATGACACCTCCCCGTCGGAACGCGGTGCTGCAAAGCAAGAAGCGTGCGCCCTCGCGTCGAAGCCGCATGGGACCCGCGAAGTACCAGGAACGCAGCGAGTTGGAAGGAAGGAGGCCGCCGCGAACGGGCGGCGCGACGGCCACAAGCCTGAAGGACGGCTTGATGCCCGCGACGTTTTCGTCGGAAATGTGGACCGAGGACCGGCCGTTTCTTAACGGAAACCCAACATCCGGGGCAAATGCTCAGGCCTTGAAGCGGTCCTCGTCGATCGCGTACTTGGTGACCTTGTAGCCGACGATGCGCTCGGTGGAGTCGAGCAGGCGCGCCGCGCGCGCCCGGTTTCCCCGCGCCGTCTTGAGCGCGTCGAGGATCATGTCCTTCTCGTAGGCGGCGACGGCGGCGGCCAGGCCGAGCCGGGGCATGGTGCCGGAGACCTCGGCCGTCTGCAGCGTCGGGGGGAGGTGGTGGCCGTGGATGACGCCGCCCTCGCACACGAGCACGGCGCGCTCGATGCAGTTCTCCAGCTCGCGCACGTTGCCCGGCCAGTGGTAGCTCATCAGCATGTCGATGGCGGTGGTGGCGATGCGGCGGACGTCTTTGGCCTCGCGCGCCGCGTATTTCTCGACGAAGTGGTCGGCGAGGAGGGGGATGTCGGGCTTGCGCTCGCGCAGCGGCGGCAGGTAGATCGTGAACACGTTGAGCCGGTAGTAGAGGTCTTCGCGGAACGTGCCCTGCGGCACCGCCACCTCGAGGTCCTTGTTGGTGGCGGCGATCAGGCGCACGTTCACCTTGATGGGCTTCACCCCGCCCAGGCGCTCGAACTCCTTCTCCTGCAGCGCGCGCAGCAGCTTCACCTGCGTGGCCGGCGTCAGCTCGCCCACTTCGTCCAGGAAGAGGGTGCCGCCGTCGGCCAGCTCGAAGCGTCCCTTCTTCTGTGCCCGCGCATCCGTGAAGGCCCCCGGCTCGTAGCCGAAGAGCTCCGACTCGACCAGGGCCTCGGGCAGGGCGCCGCAGCTCACCTTGATGAAGGGCCGGTCCGCGCGCGGCGAGCCGTAGTGGATCGCGTGCGCGACCAGCTCCTTGCCCGTGCCCGATTCGCCCCGCACGAGCACGGTCGTGCTCGAGGGAGCCACCTGGGCCACCTGGTCGTAGAGCTGCTGCATGGGACGTGAGTTCCCGATCAGGCTGCGGATCTGGTAGCGCTCCTTGAGCTCGTGCCGGAGCTTGGTGTTCTCCTCGACGAGGCGCGACCGTTCCGCCTCCACGAGTCGATGCACGCGCACGGCCTGTCCCAGCATGGCGCCCACGATGGAGAGACGCGCCGTCTCCTGGTCGTAGCGGCGGTCCTTGCGATGGGGAAGGGCGACTCCCAGAGTTCCCACCGTGCGGCCGCTGACCGTCACCGGCACGCACACGTAGGTCAGCTCGCCCTTGCCGTGAGCGCCGAGGACGCCGGTGCGGTTCAGGAACAGAGGCTCGCGGCTCACCTCCGGCACCACGATGGGCCGGCCGCTCTCCACCACCCGGCCCGTGATGCCCTCGCCGGGCTTGTAGTGGGCGCGGCGCGCCTTCTGCCATCCCGCGCCCACCGCCGCCTCGACCGTGAGCTCGTCGCCGTCACCATCGCGCAGGGCCACGGTGGCGCTGACCGCTCCCAGGCTCTGCTCGATGTGCTCGAGCACGCGGCCGAGGGCGGACCGGATGTCGAGGGCGGAGGCAAGGGTCTGGCTGATCTCGAGGAGGTCGGCCAGTACCTTGGGCTCGGCGGGGGGCATGGGAAACGAGAATCCTACAGAATTGTGGCCAGGATCTCAAAAACAGACAACCGCAGCGGTCGGGCTAAAGGGACGGAGACGGAGACGGGGAAGGGATCGGAGACCGGGACTCCGTCGACTCCACCGAGAAGCGCCGGTAGTTGCCGTAGGTCCGGCGGAAACGCCTCCGGAACTTCTTGAAGATCAACGCCCGCCCGGAGACGAGCGTCTCGTCCTCCGCGGGCAGCCAGACCGCATCGTCCACCTTGCGGAAATCGATACGCGTGGACAGGGACGACACGGAGGCGCCGAGCACCGAGCCCACCTTGATCGCCGCGAGGTTCGTGATCTCGGTCCGCACGACCTCCTGCTCGGCCTCGTCCACCCAGATGCGGCCCCCCAGGCGGCGCAGGTAGCGGTCGCCCTCCAACCCGAGGTCCCCCGGCCGGGGCTGGAACTCGAGGACGATGGCCGTCCGTCCGGCCACGTCCTCGCGTGCGACCGCCCGGAAGTCGTAGCGGTCGAGGATCGCGGACAGCCGCACGCGCGGCTGCTCGGTCACCGCCCGGCCGGAGCGCACCGCCTCCGCCATCTGGCGCGCCTCCCGGTCCTCGCGCTGCTGCCGCGCGGCGGAGAGGGGCCGCCCATCCTCCTCCACGAGACGCCGGACGGGCCGGCCCTTCACGAAGAAGATCTCGTAGCGGCGGGTCTCGCGCTCCTTCACCCGCCCGGCTTCGTCGAGGTCCTCACGCACGGAGGCGAGGTCGTAGGTGTACTGGTCGAGGATCTCCTCGCGGTGGCGCTGCTTCTCCACCAGGCCGCGCACGTAGGCGTTGCCTTCCGGCAGCGGCGCGTCGGCGCGCCAGAGGAGCAGCGCCGCCGCCACCGCGGCCGCGCGCATCAGAAGGGAAGGATGATCGTCGCGTAGGCGCGGGCCCGGGTCTGCCCGGGGAGCGGCCGCAGCGCGTACGCGCCGTCGACGCGAAAGCGCCCCTCGCCGCCACCCGGCCACTCGACGCCGAGGCCCACGTCGTCCCGATATCCGCGGCCGTCGACGTTGCTCGTCCAGACCGCGCCGCCGTCGTAGAAGCCGATGAGGTCGGGCCAGCGCCGGGGCAGGCGCAGCCGGCCTTCCAGCGTGCCCAGGGCGGTGTTCTGTCCCCGGAAACCCTTCAGCGGATATCCGCGCAGGGTGCCGATGCCGCCGAGGGCGAAGACGCGCTGCGGGGGCAGGTCGCTGCCGAGGCCGAGGAGGAGGCGGCTGTCGAACGAGAACACCGTCGTGAGCCGGCGCCGCGTGCGCAGGTGACCGACGAACCGCTGATAGGACGGGCTGCCTCCGGGAACGCTTCCGCCGATCTCGAACGAGGTGTCGACGCGCGCCGACTGGCCCTGGTGGAGCCGGTCCCCGTACGGCTCGCGCACGAGGAAGGCCTCGCCCTCCTTCACCGGCGTCGGGTAGAGAGGTGCGCCCGCGGCCCAGCGCGCGGTGAACAGCACGGAATCCCGCGTGCCCTCGTCGATCTCGGGGTTGGGTCGGGCCGTGCGCTTGAAGAAGAAGATGCTGTCCTTGGTGACGACGGGAAGGCTCTCGAAGAGGTCGTGGCGGTACGAGACCCCGAGGTGGAGCCGAGGAGACGGGCGCAGGAACGCGTAGGCCTCGTGTCCACGGCGCCGGAAGTACTCCTCGGAGATGGCCGCGAAGCGCACGATTCCCGGCCCCAGCTCGATCGGGTACTTCCGGAAGGCGTCGTCGGTGTCCGTCATGTCGTGGAACTCGTACCCGAGCACCAAACGGTGACCGGCGAACGGGCGCTGGGCGCCCAGCGCGAAGCGCCAGGTCTCCGAGGCGAATCCATAGGCGACGCGGCCGTACACGCGCGCGTGATCGAGCGCGGCCGGATCGAACAGGGTCAGGTCGACGCCTGCTCCGGGAGAGAAGCCCTCGACGCGGTTGCCGGCGGGCGAGAGATCCGGCCCCTGGATCCGCACGCGCAGCTTCGTGCGGACGGTCTCGACCGACACCTTCAAGCGCACGCCCTCCGTCAGCGGCTCGACGGAATACGGCGGCTCTCCCGCGCGGCGGAAGGCCCCGCCCGATCCGTCTTCCAGGCGGCGCAATCCCGCCCGGACGTTCCTTTCGGTGAGCACCTCGCCGATCTTGAGGGAGAGCAGCGCGCGCGCCTGCGTCTCGGCCGCGCCGTCCACTCCGGTCACGTCCAGCTCACGCAGGCGTCCCTCGTCGGCGCGCAGCGTCAGCACGCCACGATCCGCGTCCCACGTCGCGCCCACGCGGGTCCCGAGGTATCCGCGCGCCTGGTAGCGCCGTTCGAGATCGGAGGCATACGTCGCCGGGTCGCGCTTGAGGCGCCCGCCGGGACGCAGCACGATCGCGCGGTACACCGTCTGGGGCGTGTACGCCGTGATCCCTTCCAGCACGATCTCGCGCACGAGCGGCGCCTCCGGGGACTCCGGCCCGGGCGAGGCGGACGAGGGAGCCGAGCTGGCTCCCGGCGCGGACGGCTCCGTCGCCGGCGGACGGCGTACGGCGCAGCCACCCGCCGCGGTGAGGGAGAGGATCAGGATGAGGGCGGTGGAACCGCCGCGGAGCTGCACGCTCCCATTGTAGCGGGGCGGGCCCGTTCGTCCGGGCTCAGACGTCGGAGATCAGGCGGCGCAGGAGCGGGAGGGGCGGATCGCCCGGGTCGGCCAGGAAACGCAGGCCGAGGTCGTAGAGCACGCGGCCTTGCGATCCGTGCGCTTCGATACGCACCACTTCTCCGCGGACCCCGACCGGATCCTGGCCGCGAGCGCGCAACGTGAGGTCGAGGGGCGTTCCCACGGGGACGGGGCGGGCGAACGAGACGAGCAGCAGGCCTCCCTCGGACACGTTCTTGGCGCGAGCGGCGGCGGCGGGCCCGTCCGCGCGCACGGTCACGCGATGGGTCACGCTGACGCGCGGATGCTGGCGCCGCTCGCCCCCGATCACCGTGACGCGGTTCTTGCCCTCCGCCTTCGATCGGTAGAGCCCCTCGTCCGCGCGCTTGATGAGCTGTTCCAGGTCGCTGGCATCGTCGGGGAACGTGGCGACGCCGCCCGACATCGTCACCGTGAGCCCGCCCTTGCGGCGCCGGAAGTGGTCGTCCACTCGCTTCCGGATACGGTCCGCGACCACGAGTGCGCCCAGTCGAGGAGTGTCGGGCAGGATGAGCGCGAACTCCTCGCCCCCATAGCGGGCGGCGATGTCCACCTCGCGCAGGCTCTGGGTCATGAGGGAAGCCGTCTTCACCAGCACCTCGTCGCCCATGAGGTGGCCATGGGTGTCGTTCAGGTGCTTGAAGTCGTCCAGGTCGAGCATGGCCAGCGAGAGCTTGAGGCCGTAGCGCTTCGATCGCTGGGTCTCCCGACGCAGCGCGCTCAGGAAATACGCGTGGTTGAACAGGCCGGTGAGGCCGTCCGTGACCGCGGAGCGCGCCGTGCTCTCGTAGATCGAGATCTCGATGACCTTCGGGTTCTTGAGCTCGTGGCTCACGTTGACGAAGTAGTCGAGCAGGGCCACGCGCAGCCCGACGTCGCGGTGCGTCTCCTTGCGCAGGGCCTCGCGGTGGCGTCGGATGCGGCGCCAGTGACGCTCCGCTTCCGCCTCCGAGAAGCTCAAGTGGGTGAGGATGTAGAGGATGGCGGAGTAGACCGACTGTCCGTCCTGGCGCTGGGTTTCGAAGCGCGCCAGGAGCGTTTCTTCGTCCGGAGGGTTGGCCTCCAGGAGCTGAAGCAACGCGTGCCGGATGCCGTCGTCGTCTGGGCTCGTCATCACACAACCCGTTTCTCGGGCGGTCGAGGGGGGACAGGGTATGATAGCGGCCGGCCCCTGTCCAGCCCCCCGAAAACATGATCAGTCTTGCCCTTTTCGCCCTCCTGGCCGCGCCCGCGGCGCCCACGCCGGACGTGTATTTCGAGCAGTCGACGGTCGTGCTCGAGGACGGGCGTCCCGCGGGGCCGGGAGTGGTCTCGCGCGTGTGGTACGCCGGACGCCGCATGCGGCTGGAGCCCGGCGACACCGCCGACGGGCCCGCCCTGATCCTCCGCATCGACCAGGGCAAGGCCTATCGCGTGGACCCCGCGGCCAAGCGCGCCATCGTCCTCGACCTCGAGCGCCTCCGCGCCCGCGCGCAGATGGACCTCTCGCTGGCCGGCGACCTGATGGGAGCGGGGGAAGACGCGCGCGTGCGTACCTCGGCCCTCCGCGACAGCAAGACCATCGCCGGCCACGTGTGCCGGGGATTCCGGATCAGCGGCGGCTCCGCGGTCCTCGACCTCTACGTGGCCACCGACCTGCCCATCGGGATCTCGGCTTTCACGGACTTCCTGGAATGGTCGGGGGCGTCGCAATCGCTGGCCGGCTTCGTCGAGGAGATGCGCAAGCTGCCGGGGTTCCCCCTGGAGACGCGGTCGCGGGTCACCGTCCTCGGGGAGATGCAAGAGACACTGTCGACCGTCACGCGAGTGAAGGTCGGCCCGGCGGAGCGCCGGCTGTTCGAGCCTCCGCCCGGCTATCGCCTGGAGCCGGACACCGAAGAGGCTCCGTAGGAATTCACGATGCGCATCCTGCTGTCGATCGTCTTCAACGCCATCGCGCTCTACGCGACGGCCATGATCGTCCCCGGCATCACCTTCGGCGGCAGCCTGGGCACCCTGCTCGTCGCGGGCGCGGTCTTCGGGCTGTTCAACCTCATCGTGCGGCCGATCGCGCTGCTCCTGTCGCTGCCGCTGCTGATCGTGACCCTGGGCCTCTTCTACTTCGTGCTGAACGGCATCCTGCTCTGGGTGGCGTCGTTCTTCCTGCCCGGCTACAACGTGGCGGGGGTCCTCCCGGGCATCGTGGGGAGCCTGGTGTTCGCGATCGTGAACTGGGCGCTGCACGCGCTGTTCGCGCCGAAAGACTAGCCGGACGCTGTCTTTCTAAGTCAGGGGGGGCACTCACACGACACCCCGATGGGTGTTCGCGACCCCCCCTGAAACCCCCCTCGCACGTCGCCGCGGCTGCGCAGCGCCGCCGTGCTCTGCGGTCGGCTGTCGTTCGTTCTGATGGCAGACCGACCTGGCCACAACCCCTATTCTGCTAACCCAGGCCGATCGAGCTTCTTTTCTTTCCAAGTCAGGGGGGCACTCACACGACACCCCGATGGGTGTTCGCGACCCCCCCTGAAACCCCCCTCGCACGTCGCCGCGGCTGCGCCGCGCCGCCGTGCTCTGCGGTCGCTTGTCGTTCGTTCTGATGGCAGACCGACCCGGCCACAACCTCGTCTCTG
>Ga0207648_10006379_pt1 | contig 11724 bp, 9 predicted proteins | sample KBSMisM32_FD_184310 | JGI IMG/M metagenome (GOLD analysis project Ga0207648, IMG submission 184310) | Miscanthus rhizosphere microbial communities from Kellogg Biological Station, Michigan, USA - KBS Miscanthus M3-2 (SPAdes) (version 2) | ecosystem: Host-associated > Plants > Roots > Rhizosphere... | reverse complement strand
GTTTTTCTCGGCGCAAGACGTCGGCATCAATATTTTTCAGTACCTGCCCAAATACACCAGCATCACCATGACCGGCGGCTTCAACACCGGGGGCACCACGGGAGGCCGCGCGGCCTACGCGACCGTAGTCACGCAATTGGGAGACGACGTAGGCATCACCAAAGGGAACCACCAAATGGCATTTGGAGCGAACCTGCTGGCTTGGCAATCGAACTCCAACTCCAATACGTTCACCTCCGGCATTATCAACATCACTGGCTCGGCTACCGGCTTGTCGCTGGCCGATTTTATGGCCGGGAAGGTGACCAGCTTTACACAAGGCGCGCCCAACAAGACCTATCCAGAAGAATGGTACCTCGGATTGTACGCGCAGGACAGTTGGAAAATCCGCAGAGGCCTGACCTTGAGCTACGGTTTGCGATGGGAGCCATATTTCCCGGCGCAGCTCGGCCAGAACATCATGAGCCATTTCGACATGAGTGGCTTTTTAGCAGGCACCAAGAGCCAGGTGTTCGTGAACGCGCCTCCCGGAACTTATTATCCCGGCGATCTGTTGTTCGGTCCCAACGGCAGTTCGGGCATCAACAAACGCTGGCTCCAGTTCGCGCCGCGAATCGGAATCGTATGGGATCCGACTGGGAGCGGCAATACTATCATCCGCGCCGGTTACGGAATCTTCTACGACCAGAACAGCGTCGAGCTGTTTATCCAAACCGGTCAAGGACCGCCCTGGGGCGGCAAGGTGGCCCTGACCAGTCCCGCGGGTGGACTCGCGAATCCTTGGGCCGGGCAGGCCGGCGGCAATCCGTTCCCGTTTGCGCTGAGCAGCAATGTCGCCTTTCCGCAAGCCGGCACGTTTGACACCTTCGACGCGAATACTAAACTGCCGTATTCACAGCAGTGGAATTTCGGTGTCCAGCGGCAGGTGGGTAAGGACTGGCTGGTGTCGGTCAGCTACATCGGGAATGAAATTGTCCACCTGTACGGACAGCGTGAGCTGAATCCCGCGGTGCTGATTCCGAGCACGTTGCCTCTGGGTACTTGCCCGCTTGGGCAAACCAAAGGGTGCAATGCGACGTCGAATACCAATCAGCGGCGCATTTTTGCTCTGCAGAATCCAACCGAGGGTTCGAAGTACGGCTTCGTCGACATTTGGGACGATGGCGGGACCAGAAGTTATAACGGTCTATTGCTCAGCACCCAGAAGCGTCTCAGCCGCGGCTTTACGATGAGCGCGAACTACGCGTGGTCGCATTGCATCGGAAATCCCATCAACACCTTCCCCAACGGCGGCACCGGCGACTATTTTGCGACCACGCGCGCCGGCGACCGCGGCGACTGCACCATTTCCGGCAGCGACGTGAACAATGGCGGTACCGACCGCCGTCATATCGCGAACTTCACCGGTCTAGCCAGCATGCCGCGATTCTCCAACCGCGTTGTCCGTTTTCTGGCGAGCGACTGGAAAGCCTCCGCCACCGTGAGTATGTACAGCGGCGGCCCCATCACAGTGGTCTCGGGCGTCGACAATGCACTGAACGGAATTAATGCCGCCACACAGTATGCGGATCAACGGCTGCCCAATGTATACGGCGCCGGCGGCGTCGGCACGTGGCTAAATCCCCTGGCGTTTGCCGCTCCCGCGTTTGGAACTTTGGGAAATATGGCCCCAGGCACAGTGCGCGGTCCCGGAGCATTGATTTTCAATGCAGGCTTATTGCGCTTGTTCCGCATTCGCGAGCGGCAGGTGATCGAGCTGCGCGGCGAGGCGCAAAACGTGTTGAACCGTACTAATTTCGGAGACCCGAATGCCGTGCTCAATAGCAGCACGTTCGGGAGAATCGTCTCCTCCGGCCCCGCCCGGATTATTCAACTCGGCGCTAAATACGTGTTCTGACGGCACTACTTTCTGACGTATTTCGTAACGCCCCGTAGTTGCGCTTCCGCCGTATAGACGTTGCCCGCGGCGTCGATGGCAATGCCTTCCCCCATGGCCCCGTCCGCGGAATTTGGCGTCATGTGGGGCGGAATGAACGTCGTCACTTTCCCGTCTTTCAGACTCCCGATGCGGATTCCCCGCTGCCAGCCTGGGTGAACCTTTTCTGTTGACTCCGAATCCGCGGTGTAGATCACGTCGTTCTTGTCGATGGCCAGCCCGCTGATGCGGCCGAAGTCGTCGTATTCAAGGATAAACTTCCCGTCCTTCGTCAGCACTTGAATGCGATGATTGTGGCGATCGGCAACCACCAAGCGGCCCTTAGAATCGAACTCCAGCGCGTGCGGCGTGCGGAACTCACCCGGCCCGGTTCCTGTTTTGCCGATGACTCTGAGAAACTTCCCGGTCTTGTCGAACACTGAGATCCGCCCGATCAGGTTAGGATCTGCCACGTCTGTATGGCTCTCGGCAATGTAAACATCACCATTGGCCGGGTCGGTCACAACGTCCGTCGGGTCAGTCAAAGCGTCGGGAGGGTTTCCCCTCACGCCCGGCTTCCCCAGCGTCATCAGGACCTTCCCTTCAGGACTGAACTTGACGACCACGCTCCCTTTCTTGTCTTCTCCAGGAAAGTTCTTGAGGTCTTCGGCACTAGGGGCTCGCGCGTCGGTCACCCACACGTTACCCTCGCGATCGACATGAATCCCATGCGGCCACACGAACATTCCGCCGCCAAAGTTCCTGATCTCCTTACCTGAATCATCAAAGTGGTGCACCGGATTCGCTTTTGTGCCCAGGCAGCCCGGGGTAGTCCCGGGCGAGCATCGGTCCGTCGCCCATACCGACTTGCCATCCCGGTCGATGGCCACGCCGTTAGAGCCGCCCCACGGCCTTGCATCACTCAGATGTGCCCAGTCTTTGATGACGCGATAAGGGTTGGCGCCGCTGTTCACGGGCGCTACCTTGTCCGTCTGCACGGTGCCGCCCCGCTGCTGCGCGTGAGCACCGATGACAAAAATCAACGCCGTGAACGCAAACCTCACAATACCCGATACAGACATCTCGATCCTCACTTACTTCCAGTTCTGAATGGCCTTGTAGTGCAAGGACTCCGGAGTGAGTTCAGTCAGCTCAATGCGGCCCATGTAAGGGTCCGTGATGTTCGCGAGAATCGCTTTGGTAGGACTAGCGTTGGTATCACTCACCATGACCCCGCTCTTCCGGAACGTCGCAACGGCCTGTGCCGCGTTCTCGACCTGGAGCCCATAATGCGTAAACCCCGCGGGCCGCTCCGCGGTTGCCGGATTGAGCTCCAGAAACGTATTCTTGCTGATCTGCAAGTAAACGATCCGTGGCTGCCCCTTATCGTCGTTGACCCGGAACGCTTCCCGATACCCCATTTTCTGGGTGTAGTATGTAACCGCCTCAGCGATATTGGGCACATTGATTCCAACGTGGTTCATCATGACGACACCACTGTTGGCGTACTGCGCCAACCCTACCTGTATTGCCAACCCCGCGAACAGCCCAGCCGCAAAAAGCATTGCACCACGCATACCGCCTCCTCAAATGGATTGATCAATGGCCAATCCATTCTGCAACAGGCAGCGAGTCAAAACAAGCGAGGGTGCCGTGGTAAACGGGCTATTTGGAAGCGAGCTTCTGCACGATCTCCAGCGCTTTTTCCACGTGCTGATCGGGCGAAATCTTGTCGTCGGCCGACGACATGGTGGCGATGATCTTGTGATCCTTGCCGATCACGAAGGTTACACGCTCGATGAAATCATGGCCGATCTCTTCGCCGCGCACATCCTTCATGCCGGGCTTCGCGCTGTTCGCCGTCAGATTGTAGGATTTGGCGATCTTGCCGTCCGCGTCGGAGGCCACTGGAAATTTTCCCGCGCAATAGTCCGGGTCCGCCGAAAACACATTGAGTCGCGCAATGCTATCGGCCGATACGCCAATGATGGTAGCGCCTGCGGCATCGAATTTTTCCTTCTCCTGCGCGAAAGTATGAGCTTCCAGATCGCAGCCTTTGGTATAGGCGGAGGGATAGAAATACACCACGACCGGGCCTTTCTTCAGCGCATCCGGCAGTGAAAAGTTGAATTCCTTTCCTGCTAAAGAAGCCCGAGCTGAAAAATCGGGCGCCTTCTCGGATACTTTGAGCGCCGCCACAAGTGGCAAGCCGACCAGCACCGCAAGCACGAGTCCTAGATACAAGTTCCGCATGGCAATTGCCTCCTCGGAGTGAACTAATCCGAAGCATATCACAAGCGACAGAGCAGGATCCGGGGAGGCAGGAGCCTATTTCATTTCCTTCGAGGCCGTTTAGGAACGAATGCCAGAAACCTGCGCGGGTTGTCGACCATGATCTGGTGCAGCACCTGGTCGCTCACGCCGGCTGCTTTCAGCTTCGGCACGAATACCGTCAACGTCTTCGCGTAACCGCTCGATGCGTCGGCAGAGAACATCAGATGGTCGGCGAAACCCGCCTCGATCAGCGCCATGACCATCGGAACGTCCGGCGCATCGTTATTTCCGCCCTGCCGGTCGAAACCGACGAACGCCCCGCGTCTGCAGATCGCCTTGTGTACATACACATTCGCATCGACCAGGTTTCCCAGGTGTCCGATGAGAACACGATCTGGTTTCACGCCCGCGTCCTCCAGAATGTCCAATTGTTCGAGCGCCGACTTGCCGGGGATTCCAGTGTGCGTGAAGATCGGAAGGTTCGTCGCCACGTGCGCCCTGCCAACGGCGCGGAAGACCTTGCGTTCATCCGCCGTGATTTCGTCCCACGAGCCGATTTCGCCGAACGCGCCCAGAGTGTCGTCGTCAGCCTGCTTGAGGAGCGCCTTGAAGATTTGATCTTCGCTCATCGTAGAGATTTCTTTGGGATAAAACGGCTGCGAGTAGAACCCGCCTCCGGCCACGATGGGGACGCCAGACTTCATGGAAACCTGACGCACAAAGTCGATGTTGCGTCCCATGTCCGCATGTCCCGCGTCAACAATGCAGGCGACGCCTTCGGATTTCGTCTTAGCGACTTCGGTAGACATGAGATCAACGTCGTGCATGATGTCCGGGCCAGCGGGAACCGCGTTACGCGGAGGCGCCGGCGGCAAACCATTCGCGGCTCGTGCCGCCGCTGCGGCCGCCGCAAATCTCGCACCGAAATCCGGGGCCAGTTGCATGTGCTCATGGAAAAGCGTGGCGCCGCCTGCCAGTTCCTCGGGCGCGTAATCTCTCAGGATGGTGCGGATGATCGCACCTTTCGGAAATATGGGCTGCTGCGCGAATACACTCCGTGGGACTACAGCGGCCGCCGCACTGATCCCCAAAACCTCCAAAGCCCTCCGGCGGGTTAACCCGTGTGTAAGAGAAATTGACATGGTGGGTTTATTGTACATTTGCCCGGCCTAAATCCACGCTAGGATGGTCCCATGCGACTGCTTCCTTTTTCGACAATCCTTGTTTGCGTGACTTCCCTGGTATCTGCTCAAGAGGCAGCCCGCCCCGCGGCTCCCCCGCCGGCCATGATTTTGACGATTCCCGGATTTCCCGATGGCAGCCAGATTCCCGTGAAGTTCAGTCAGGCCGCTCCGGGCGTCGCCGTCGGCGAAGGTACGTCGCCGGCTATGAACTGGACAAACGTGCCGGCTGGCACGCAGAGTTTCTTCCTGAACATGCACGACATGGATCTTGCCCGCAACAAGACGACTGACGATCAGGCGCACTGGGTTCTGTGGAATATTCCGGCAACCGCCACCGGCTTGCCCGAAGGCGTGCCCAAGGGATCGCAATTGCCTGACGGAAGCTATCAGATCAGCGCTACTGGACCCATGTATCGCGGCCCCGGAGCGGGTGCGAATGGTCCCTTTCATCACTATGTATTTGAGCTCTACGCCCTGGATATCAAGCTGGATGTGAAGCCATCGGCCGACGCTTTCGAGACGCGCGCTAATGTGATCAAAGCGATTCAGGGTCACATCCTGGCAAAAGCGGTCTATGGGGGCCTGTTCCGGCGCCCGCAGTGATCACCGCAAAGCCCGCCCGGTTAGGTATCGATTGCAAGTCGTTCCCGCCCGGCAAGAGATACTCGACGGCAAAGGTCGTAGTTCTAGAACATTGGTAAATACTAAAGCCAGAACTTGACGCCCTTAAGCCACCGGCAAGCGTGGAGGAGCCAGGCGCGAGGCCCACGATTCCACGATTTCAGCTACCGTCTGCTTTAGGCTTTTGGTGATGCCCCACTCGGGATAATGAGCTTTCATCTTAGTAAGATCGCTGTAGTAGCAGATATGGTCGCCGGTGCGATTGCCTTCGAGATAGGTCCAAACCTGTTCGCGTCCGGAAAACTCCGCCGCTAACGCGAAAGCTTCTAAAATCGAGCAGGAATTCTCTATTCCGCCACCCAGGTTGTAGACTTCACCGCAGCGCGGCTTCCGCGCAAAGGCCAGCATAAAGCGAGCGACGTCTTCCGAGTGAATGTTATCGCGGACCTGCTTGCCCTTATAGCCGAATACTTTGTATTCCTTACCCGTCATGTTGCAGCGCACCAGATAGCTCAGGAATCCGTGCAACTCTACACCCGAATGATTCGGTCCGGTAAGGCAGCCGCCCCGCAAGGAACAAGTGGGCATGCCGAAATAACGCCCGTACTCTTGTACCATGACATCGGCTGCTACTTTAGACGCCCCAAACAAGGAGTGCAGCGATTGATCGATCGAAAAACTCTCCGGAATTCCCAGCCGGTATTTGGGATCCGCGTAATCCCAGCGCGTTTCCTTCTCCACCAGCGCCAAGCGATTGGGCAGGTCGCCATAGACCTTATTCGTCGACATATGAATAAAGGGCGACTCCGGCGTCCAGCGGCGCGCAGCTTCCAGTAAATTTATCGTACCGGCCGCGTTGGTATCGAAATCATCGAACGGAATCTGAGCAGCGCGATCGTGCGAGGGCTGGGCCGCTGCATGTACGATGACACCCGGCCGTACACTCTCGACCAGGCGAAGGATGCCTTCACGATCACGGATGTCAATCTGCTCGTGCTCGTATCCGGGAATTTCTCGGCGCAACCGTTGCAGTGACCATGAGGTATCCCCATCCGGCCCGAAGAAAACGGCGCGTTGGTTGTTGTCGATACCCAGAACCGAGTAGCCAGCCCGATGAAAATGCAGGCACACCTCGGACCCGATCAATCCACACGATCCAGTGACTAAAATGCGCAGTTTTGTCACTTGCCTGCCAGTTTCAACACCGCCGGCGCGCCGGAGCCCTGCTGACCATTCGCCGCCGGAGTGCCGGAAGAAATAATCAATAATAGCGATCCCATGTCACTCCGATTTTACAGTAGGAGCTTCATTTTTCGTGCGGTCTAGTAGCGCTTCGAGCCGGAGTCATTAGGTTGTAACTTAGTTGTGCCAAGATCAAAAAATTCCGCAACACTTGCGGCATGTCGTCGTGGGCCCACTGGACCTGTTTTGTTATCGGAGGGGAACAGGTCCAGTGTTTACGCATTCATTGTGAGGAGCATGCTGCGCGCTCGCAGTAATGCACTTTTTGCACTTCGAAGCCCAGCGTGCACTCAAAATATTCTGAGCCGAAGTTTCCGCGCAAATCCTAAGCGAATCCTCAGGCTACCGAGCATATACTTGCCTCGATAGCAGGTGGGAGAGCCACTCGTGAAGGCCGGCGCATTCTCATCCACGAAGGACCAATCTAGCTCTGGCGATCGAGTGTCAGATTCCGTCCAGCACAGGCTTCCGAACAAAACGACAAAGGAAAGGGGATATTTTTCAATGCCGATTTCTTTTTCTCATTGGCGCATCTATTCCGGGCTGCTGCTATGCGCGGCCCTGAGCCGAGGTGCGAATCTACAGAACTCGGGACTCCAGTTGGTGGGAACCATTCCTGTACCGAACTGGAGCATAGGTAAAGGCAGCACGGATCTATTCGGATTTAACCCGGTCACGAGGACCATGTACTTGGCGGACCGCACGAACCATGCGATCACGGTGATCGACACGCACACCAACAGCGTCGTGGGGCAAATACCTTTGGCCGCCACCACCGTCGTGAACCAACCGCTGATTGCTATCGATCTGCAGCAACTTGTAGTCTCCGACGGTGTCAACTCGGTTCTCGTTTGGGACCTACGCGCGCCTCTTGGAACCGCCCCAACAATTTACTCCGTGCCGAATGTTCCCGACGGCATGGATTACGACACCATTAATCAAACCGTTTACGTGGTAAACGATACCGCACCCTATAATTTGACCGGGATCAGCTTGACCAAAAAGTCGATCGTGAGCCAAACCCAGATACCCTTCAGCGCCGATCTGATCAAGTTCAACCCACGCGATGGCAAGATTTATATCGCGATGGAAGATGCCGACAATAACAACGCGTCAGCCGGAATTGCCGTTTACGATCCGGCGACCAACACCATGTCGACGCCTGCAATGTACAAGGTCGGGTCAATCTGCCCGGGCCACGGAATCGACATCGATCCGATCTCCAACGTAGCGGTGATGGGGTGTTTCCAGGGAACTTCAAACGGTAACCTGGGCATCGATTTAGCAACCGGGAAATTCGTTCAATTCACCGACGTAGGGGGAACCGATTCCATCGTGTTCAACCCCAATCTGCGGCGCTTCTATTCCGGCTCCGGCCTGAATACGGCTACCAGCAGCGGCTGCCCCACAACTCCCAATGCGCCTCCCTTCGGTTCGCTGGTTCCGGTGGTCGGTGTCTTCGATGCAAAACACCCGACCAATTCTGCCCCGGCAAAGCTGGACGGAGTGGCCTGTACCGGCCGAGGGAACCACATTGCCGGGGTCGATCCGATCACGGGAGATGTGTATGTTCCGGTCGCGCAATTTCCAGCCGATCCCACTAGCAACACCACCGGCACCGCCGGTATTCTGGTGTTCCACGACACCACCCGCCCAGCGCAAGATTCCGATGGCGAATCTGTAACCAATCTGAACGGTAGTGGAGCCCTTTCAGGCACCGTGCGCACAAAATCCGACGGCGGCCGACGCACCCGTCTGCAGGCCAACATCAACGGTGTCGCCGGGACATCCGCTTCGCTCACGGTGCCCACGACAGTGGCAATTGAGTTGGTCCATTGCGCCGTTACGACCAGTTCCGCCAGTGCCAGTTGTGATGATTTCTTGCTGGGAGATCCGCTCATCGGCAGCGTCATGACGCTGTCGGTAGATGAAAGCGCAGTGACGCGTGGGACAATCTGTGGCGGGGAAGGGAATTCCTGCCCTGGCGGTTCCGATCACGAGGATTAAGAACTCGATCTCGCAGATCAGCCGCCGCCGCGCCCGGCCCGGACAGGTGTCGAGATGAGCTTGCTCTCCTCGGCATCGCCATTCACCACAACTCCAAAGAAGGGAGTCATCATTTCTTCCCAGGTCATCTGACCGAAGTAGACGGTTTTGTTCGGGTTGGGGTTGAACTTGTTGTTCGGCGAATTGTCGAAGTGAGCGTCCACCCGGAGCTTGGTTCCCTTGGGAATGCGGATCGCGGCGTTGTAGCCAATCTGCCAGTTAAAATCGTAACGCGGCACATTCAGCACTACTTGCTTCCGCCCGTCTGGATACTCCAGCGTCCAGGTTTGGTCCTTACCGCGGACATGCATGTGCGGCATCATGTAGACCAGTTCCGCGTCCTGCTGGAACGTCGCTTCGGCATGGGGGCTTTCCCAATTGGGATCGTTCGGTGGAATGGCGAACTGCTTGGGATCGAATGGCGAGGAAATCAGCAAGGATACATAGCGCCGTTGCGGCGGCTCCTTCGCAACCGTGAAAGCGATCTTCACATGATCCGTAACCGCGGTCCCATTGGGGTTGTAATGGACCACGAAAACGATGTCGGAACCAGCGCGGATCAGCTTAGCGGCGTTCAAAACCCGGTAATCCGCGGCAACATTTCCCGGCAGGTAACAGTCCTGCGCACCACCGCCGGGGAGCGCGCTTTCCCGCAAAATGGCGGCAGCATCAGCATCCAGGCGATTGACATCCTGCGGAAGCGCCGCGAAGGTGGACCCTTTCTCCGGAATCGCCGACCCGTCTTCGTCGCGCGGCTTGTCCATCCATACCCCGAGCCCGTACTTCACACCCGCTTGATGAGGCACATAGCCGGTACAAATGTGATGCGTCACGGCTGGGAACTCCGGTTTGATCTGCACCGAAGTAACCCAGGTATCTTTTGTGAAACCCGTGGGAATGATGACCGTGGTCCACTCGATGACATTGTTCTTCGGGTGTGCCGCTACGTCGGTTACCGGCCCGTTGATGACAATGTCCGGTTGAATCATCCAGCCCTCGGCCCATTGCACCGGATGTGGCGCGTCTTTCGAATCTCCTTCGAGAGCCCCGCTATCGGCCCATTGTGCGATGGTGTCGATTTCGTTTTGCTGGAGGGATCGATCGTTCAGGTAAGGACCGTAATGCGGATCGGCGTTCCACGGCGGCATCTTTCGCGTGGTCACGGCGGCCTTCATCGCTTTGGCCCAGGGTCGCGTGCTTTGGTACGTGAGGAACGACATCGGCGCAACCTGACCCGGCCGATGGCAGCTTTGACAGTTTTTCTGGAGAACCGGAAGTACGTCCTTGGTAAAAGTAACGGGGGAGGATGGATCGGCCGCCACGCCAGCCACTCCCATTGCCAAACCCGCCACAAATAAGCGAAGCATAATCATGGTCCTTCCAATCGCCACCGACAGACTATATCGGATTGAGTTAGCTAAGTCTAGCCGCTTTGCTATTCGCTCTCAATGTTAACCGCGTAATAGGCGACCGTCTTGGTAGGGACTTCCTTGAACCAGTGGGGCGTCTTGGCCGGAATCGTAATTACATCGCCCTTGCCGAGATGGTAAGTCGTTCCTCCTTGGACCGAGGGAGCCCGCATTTGATCAGCCGCGGTCCGCTTGGGCTCGACCATTGTGCCTCCCACTATCAGCGTCGCCTCGCCTTCGACCATGATGAACACGTGGTTAGTATGGTCGTGGTATTCAACCTCACCAGATGTCCGGCGATTTGCCAAAACGACCAAGCCTGGATCGCTCACGATAGGCCCGCCTTTGGACATGACTTCCGTGACCTTGTCGTGGCCAATGTAGTGAACCGCCGCCGGTACGCCGCTACCGAGTAAGACGGCAGCCGCGACCAAGAAAACTGTCGTTGTTAACAAGGTCATTCGCGTCAGCAGAGTCTTCATGGTGTTTCTCCTTTGAGTTGCTTTCAGCGCCCCTAGGGAAGGGCGTAAACAAACATAGCATTGACCGCCTTGGGCGGCCGGACTTCGCCCGCGAGTGATGCCGGTACAGAGGTCGCCCAACTCCCACCGCCAGTCCCAGCGGGGACGGCGACGTACTGTTTCCCTTTAGCCATATACGAAATGGGGAATCCCTGCGCCGAAGTTAGCAAGCGGGTCTGCCAGAGAATCTTTCCCGTCGAGACGTCATAAGCGAACAAGTGGCGATCCCAATCGCCGCCGAAGGCCAAGCCGCCCGCGGTGGTGAGGGCGGCGGTATTAAACGGAGTAGGCATGCGCTGGCGCCACAAAACCTTGCCCGACTTGAGATCCAGCGCCAGGAACTCGCCCAGATTCCCTCCTCCCGCGGGGAATTTGTAATCGATGCGCCGGACCGGACCGTTGCCGCCCTTGCCTAGCACCTTTTCCACTTCACCAAAAGTCGCTCGTTCGCATGTGAGCGCCATGGGGATATACAGCGCATTCTTCTGTGGGCTAAAGGCCATCGCGCGCCA
>Ga0207648_10006377_pt1 | contig 11726 bp, 11 predicted proteins | sample KBSMisM32_FD_184310 | JGI IMG/M metagenome (GOLD analysis project Ga0207648, IMG submission 184310) | Miscanthus rhizosphere microbial communities from Kellogg Biological Station, Michigan, USA - KBS Miscanthus M3-2 (SPAdes) (version 2) | ecosystem: Host-associated > Plants > Roots >... | reverse complement strand
GGCGGCGGGACTGTTGGAGTTATACAGGCATACGTGGCTGACTCCACCGATCCTAAGGATCGCGCCCGCGCCCTCGGCTGGCTTTCTGCCACTACTAACCTGGGTGTTGCGCTAGGCCCGGTGCTCGGTTCATTCGCAATTACTCTGGGCAAGTATGACCTGCTGCCGGGACCAGCGAATTTACAAATGGGACGCTCGGCGCCGGGAATCCTCGCCGCGGCGCTTTGTATCTTGAACATGATCTTCGCCGCGCGTTATCTGACTGAGTCCCGCGTGGTAAACGAACCACTGAAAGAAGGTGAAGAAAACCGCACATCGTTCCAGGCTATCGGACGCGTTATCTCTCACGCGGGCGAGCCGGCATCGCGTCTCATCTGGATCTATGCCATCTCCATCGGCGCCTTTCAGGGAAGCTTTTCGGTACTCGCGCTCTTTTTGAACGCGCGTTTCCAGGTAACTGAACAAACCATCGGTTATTTTTTCATGTACGTCGGCTCTATCTCTGTATTCACACGCGTGCTTCTACTGGGAAGAATGGTCGACTGGCTGGGCGAAGCGAATCTCTCGCGCCTTGGTCTGGTGCTTCTGGCCGCGGGAGTTGTAGGCATGCCGCTATCGCGAAACCTTTGGATGCTGGCAATCGCGGTAGCGCTTATTCCGTTGGGAACGGCGTTCACATTTCCCTGTGTGACCGCGCTCCTTTCGCGGGTGATTGCACCAAGAGAGCGTGGGCTCTACATGGGAATGCAACAGACATATGGTGGCGTCGCCCGTATCATCGCGCCGTTGTTTTTCGGATGGTCTTTCGATTCGTTGGGTGTTTCTTCGCCCTACTTTTTCTCAGCTGCCTTTATCCTCGGCACGGTGTTTCTTGGTTTCGGTTTGGATCAGTATGCACGACCCACGCCTTCTCCCACAGTTACGGAACCAGTTGTACCGATGGTTAGCGAGGCCTCCAGTACAGGGGAACAGGAAGCCTAACCTGGCATACGGACATGTGCGGCCGCTACACACTTCGATCAGTAGACCGAATTAGAATCGCACTAGCGAATCGCCCTCATCTAGACGCGCTCGTTCCTCGTTACAACATTGCCCCAACTCAGCCGGTAATCGCGCTGACAACTCCTGAACACGCCGAGGAACTTGTCTGGGGATTGATCCCAAGCTGGAGCAAAGAGCGTAAACCCATCATCAATGCGCGCGCGGAAACACTCGAAAGCAGGGCGAGCTTCAGCGAATCGTTCCAACGACGTCGTTGTCTAATCCTGGCAGACGGTTTTTACGAATGGCGGAGGGCAGGGAAGGCAAAGCAGCCCTTCTTTTTCCAACTGAAGGACGGCAGAGCATTCGCTTTTGCTGGAATCTGGGACCGTTGGCGTAATGGTGAGACATCGATCAAGTCGTGCGCGATCATTACGACTGACGCGAATGAACTGCTGACGCCCGTTCACGATCGCATGCCGGTGATTCTGCGCGAGGAATCGTATGAACTGTGGCTTAATGAGCAGGTATCGACGTCAGAGTTAAAGAAGTTGTTAGAGCCTTTTCCCAGCGAAGATATGAAAAGTCATCCGGTTAGCAGCCAGGTTAACTATAGTGACATCGATAACGAGGATCTCGTGAAGCGAGTTGATGCGGAAGTAGGAACTACACCGAGTCTGTTTTGAAAAAGCCGGGGCCACCTTGTTGGGCGCCCCGGCTTGCTGATTGATCTCACCTCAGCGTTCTATCCATTGCAATGTTCGAGTATGCTGAATTGCCCGCCCCATTGAAGGCGCGTACTCGATAACGGTACCTCGTATTCCGTGACAATCCAGTGTTCGAGAACGTGGTTACGTTTATTCCCACCTGGGCAATCTGAACGAAGTTTGAACAATTATTGCCCTCGCAACTCTCGATCTTGAATCCAGTCTCGTTTGAGGAGTTGTCAGTCCAGCTTAAATTAATCTGACTACTTGAGACTGCGTTAGCGTCCAGGTTGGACGGAGCGTTTGGCACCGGCGTTGGAGTTGGTGTTGGAGTAGGTGTCGGTGTCGGAGTGGGTGTTGGCGTTGGAGTCGGCGTGGGTGTCGGAGTTGGAACCGAACCGCACGTCGGGAATCGGAAGGAACCGATTCGAGTATGCCAACTGAAACTTGTCGTGGTTATGTAGTACTCGTTTGTGTACCAGAAGGTGCAGTCATCAATCGGGTCGACCGTTAACGCACTGTAGTCTCCCCAGCGACTGCTTGTGCCGGTCTGGCTTCCAGTTCCCGAGAATAGCGTTCCTTCACCCTGACCGAGAGTATTTACAGGATCAGTAGCGAGCCTTCCTGCGTAGCGCAGTTGCGGAAAGATGGAGGCGCTTGAAGCACTATAGCCAAGCGCGAGATTTCCGTCTTTGTCCATTGCCGCACTGCCCATCCAACGCCAGGTCGTGTCGGGTTGGTAAGTGCTCTCCTGGAATACGCTAACCGGGCCTGCCGTGACATTCCGGAGTTCAAACCAACGAACTCCGGCAACACTACCCGAACTTACAGAGTAGTTGCCGACCACTGCTTCGTGATCGCCGAAATTTCTATAGGCCAACCTGAACATCAGGCGGTCGCCGATTCCGTCTAACTTGGAAGTGGTTCCCGATTGAGGAACGCAGCTACGAGTTGCCGCACAGAGAGCTGAGAATCCCGCCGCAGTTGGACTCGCGAATAACGTAAACGTCGAATTCGCAGGTGTCACAAAATCCGCGTGGAAGTGAAAGAGCCTATATGAACCTCCACCAGGAAACTCGACGAACGTTGCCGGAGCACCAGGTGGCGGAGGAATTGATCCGTCGAGATCGGCGGGAAGATAAACTTCTTCACTTGCTCCTCCTGTAATCCCGGTTGTAATGAAGGTGGCTGGCAAACCAGCAAGCATCTTGGTTCGATCAAATGCAAACGGTTGAGGACCCAGGAACGCGGTGCCTGACGAATTAAACACGTTCATGCTCATGTAATAGCCGTCGGGCCAAACGCTGAGATGTGGGTAGTCGAAAAAGTTTGAACCAAGGTGGAAATCGTAACGGTGATAAGAGCCCGTCGCATCGCCAGTTGTGGACACGGCAACACACTCGTCTGTTGGCACTGAGACGCCGGCAAACTGAGAAATAACCCATCGGTCGGCAAGCTGATCGTAAAGAACAACCGGATCGCCATTGCCATTGTTCTGACAGACACCACCAAAACCGCTCCAGATCGTGCTGATTCCGGATGGCCCAAGCAGGGAAGCACCGGTAGTCTTATCAAAAACCTGGAAGCCTTCGTTTACAATTTGAACGTATTGCGTTGCACCAACTTCTCCGTTTGTATCAGGCGGTGCACAGTTGCAACTGACTCCAGGAAAACCGATGCCTTCGAAATTCTGATCGACGCTCGGCATGTTGGGCGTAAAAATGTTCGGACCCGTAAGTGAACGTTGCACCGATGCATCAGGACTATCCTTGTGCACGTGTTTTATTTTGGGGTTCTCATTAAGTTCGCGTTCCCCTTTCCGTTCGATGGGTTTTTGCTTCATTTCACGGACGGGAATCGACGTATCATTGCGAACCGAAACATCGGAAACCACATCGCTTTTTCCCTGCATCAATGGTTGAACCATCGCCGTCGGCTCAGGTACAACTGCATCCGGATGGGCGCGTTTGGCTTCGATTATTTGTGGAAGAATTACAACGGTGGTGAGTACCAGCACGAGCGCCAGTATCGGAATGAGAGTTAAGCGAGTCTTCATATTTTGTCCTCCAAGTTCACGTACAACGACGACAAGTAGTAGTTAAGAACCACACAAAACACGGTTGCCTGGGTGAGCCCAAAGCGGTCGAGGGGGATCAATCTGTCGTATTGGATAAATCCGAACAATTGGACGCTAACATAAGGCAAAGTTCACGAGCAAGAGCATTTCCCGTTCCTGCCAGACTGCTTGCGACCTATCGTTCCTACCCAATTGGGTATTGGCAGCAAGGCTCAGCCCCATTAGAATCCGCGCCTCGAAAGGAACCCCGTCATGAAACGTAGAGATTTCCTAAAACAAAGCGCAGCCGTGGCAGCCATAACTTTGCCAGGGTTGATGCCAACGAGGCTTCTAACAGAAACACTTCAACGGCGCGGAGTGACCAAAAAGGTGGTCATTATCGGCGCTGGATTAGCCGGGCTGTCGGCAGGTTACGAACTAACTCAAGCGGGGCACGACGTGACGATCCTTGAAGCGCGTAACCGGCCAGGCGGACGAGTGCTGACCTTACGCGAACCTTTTGCGGATGGTCTTTACGCAGAAGCCGGGGCCATGAATGTCTTTGACAATCACTCGTGGACTTTAAAGTACATAAGATTGTTCGGCCTCATCCTCGATCGCTCTACCTCGCCCAACCTGGCTTCGATTGCATTTATTCGGGGAAAGAGAATTACGATCAAAGCGGGTCAGGCCGTCGTGTATCCACTTCATCTGTCAGCTTCCGAAACAAATGTTGCGCGTCGTGAGCTATGGGACCGCTACGTTGGTCCTGTGCTGAAAGATCTCGGAGACTATACCGCCGCCGGATGGCCCACCTCGCAACTGATGAAGTACGACGACATGACCTTTTACGAGTTTTTGCGCAAACAAGGGGCGTCGGCCGACGCAGCAACACTCTTGGGTCTCGGCGCATATGGTGGTTTGGGAGATGGAGTTCGGAGTGTCTCCGCACTGGTTCTTCTTCGCGAGGCTGCTCATCGTTCTGGAATGACTAGCAATTCGTATATTCGAGGCGGCACGGATTCATTGCCGAAGGCGTTCGCCGCCAAACTTTCGGACAAGATTCGATACGGCGCACCTGTTGTCAGTATTGAACAAGGTGCAACTCAGGTCCGCGTCAGTTTTGTTCAAGCCGGAGTGCGCACAAACATCGCGGCTGATCGAGTGGTCTGCGCCATTCCGTTTTCAGTGTTACGAAGTATCGCAGTGTCTCCGGGATTCTCTGTCGAAAAGCAACGAGCAATTAAGGAACTGCCGTACACGTCGGTCACTCGGACGTATCTGCAAACCAAGCGAAAGTTTTGGCTCGAAGAGGGGTTTACGGGATCGGCAACTACGGACCTTGGAAATACGATGGTGTTTGATGGAGCACCAAACCAGGGATCAGATCAGTCGCGGGGTATTTTGGAGTCGTACATGGTCGGAGCGATCGCTCGTCAGACCACCTCCATGCCTGAGCCCAAGCGGATAGCCTGGGTGAAGGAGATAGTCGGGAAAGCTTACCCAAGCATTCATTCAAACTTTGAAGTAGGCACAACGAAATGCTGGGATGCTGATGAATGGGCCCGTGGAGGTTACGCCTGGTACAAGCCCGGGCAAATGAAGTCGTTGTTACCCTACGTCGCACGGCCTGAGGGAAGACTACATTTTGCCGGCGAACATGCTTCATCGCTGTTTGGATGGATGCAGGGTGCACTCGAATCAGGCAATCGAGTCGCACAGGAAATCAACGATGCCCAGTCGACCTAGTGCTTAAGTCTTTTCAGTTTCATCGCCTCGTGCAAATCGGAGGGACAAACACCCGTTGGCCCAGGCGAATCGATAAGCCATTCATACGTTGACTTTGTCGATGCCTCTTTCAGATACAGACCCACGAAGTTAAGTAGCGGACCAAAATCTGCGGAAGGAAGCTTTAGTGCAACGGCACCCCTGACGTTCCAATAAGTGGAGTAAGCACCCGCGTGAGCGCCGCGATTCCCTGAGCCGCCACTATTGAACGGTCGGGTTCCGGCGCCACAATCAAGATTTGTAAAAAGGCTCGAGTAGTTTGCCTCACGATGATGATCCATATTGAGATCCACACCCCGACCGTTAGCGAAAACCGTGTGGAGCGCATACCACTCAACGCTGATGTCGTGAACCAGCTTCGTGCGAACGTCAAAGTTCGTTACCAGATTTTCGGTGCCATGACTGATGTCGATTCCGTGATGACCATTACCGTCCTTTCCGCCTTCACCAACTGCCCGACTTTCGCTGGTTGTTAATGTAACGCTGTTAACGGTGCAGAAGTTTGTCGAGTTGAGATCGACACCAAAGTCACTGTTCTGAATCTCAACATCGTCGACCCAACATTGGGAAACGTTTTGATAAAAGATCGCGTTGTAGCCTTTTTCTTTGAAGTGACCAGGGTAAGGCGACCAGGGAAAGTGAATAGACAAATGCTCGATGCCAACTTCTGTAACGGTCGGACTGAACCGGTGGATTTCAGGCTTCCACTCCAAGCGCACTTCATACGGCAATGGACGCTCCAACTCAATTGTTTTCCCGACAACCCGCTTCACTCTCGACAAAAATCGAACCACTGACTGCGTTCCAAGTAGGTCCTCGCCCGGAGGCATTAAGTCACCGTACAGATACTTGATTAGCGAACCCGTATTTGGTTGACCTTTTGTAGGATCACTTTGCACCAGACGGATCCACTCTCCTTCCTTGATTGAAAGTGAGTTTGATAGTTCGAGTCGGGTCGTGCCTCGGGGCACAGGCGTAACTACGCTGGCAATGCGGGTCTGACTGTTAATTGGATCCTGTCCAGTCACGTTGATGAGTCCTGGACGAAAGGACCACTGAGATTGCTCAGTGCCTTTGGCGTTATTTCCGAAAAGGTCTGTTAGTGAATTTGGAAACAAAAGGACAGTCTCATTTGGACCAGCCCCGCGAATCACCAGGTTTGCTTTGTCGATATCAATCCGCTTCGAAATGACGTAAGTGCCCCTCGGAATGAAAAGCACGCCTCGTTTCATTGAGTTCAGTGCATTGATAAGGGCGGTTGAATCGTCTGTCTTCCCATCACCAACAGCGTGAAAGTCTCGTTTGAGATCGAAAGTGGCTTTGCGCTGCGGGAGTTGTTGTTCTCCGGCGTGATAACCGGAGTATGAAAAGTCAGGTAGACGTCCGTGCAGATCCCACTTTTCTCCGTTGACACCCCAGAGAGACGAGTAAGAGCAGGTTGGTGTCGTTGAGTGAGAATTAATGCTTAAGGAAAGAAGTAGCAAAGTGAATAGGGCACAGATGATTTTTGTTTGCATGAGTTGTTTGATCGACCGCAGGGAATATATCAAATCGGTTCGACGGGCCGATGAAGTCAGTACCATAACGCGTATGGCGCTGGACCGAGTAGAGTGATTCTCGAAATTCTGCGAGGCACGCGCTATCGCGTCGTGGTACAGACCTCGTCGCCCTGACTCAATAGGGCGAAGTACTCTCTTGTCTTCATCGTTGGTCCTGCGGCAAAGTAATAACGATGCTTAGAAAAGTCCTCTTGTTATCCGCTTCCGCAGGTGCCGGTCATATACGCGCCGCGCAGGCTCTTGAAAAGGCGTTCAATGAACTGGGCACTGTCGATGAGGTCCGGCACCTCGACGTTCTCAACTACACAAACAAGGTGTTTCGACATTTCTACTCCAAGGCGTACATCGATCTCGTCAACAAAATGCCCGAAGTGCCGGGCTGGATGTACGACAAGCTTGATCGTCCATGGAAGAACGAACGAAGGCGACTAGCGCTGGATAAGCTGAACACTCGCCCTCTAGTAAAGCTACTTCGTGACTATCAACCGGACATGATCGTATGTACTCACTTCCTTCCGGCTGAGATTGTTTCGTGGCTCAAAGCGAAGGAGAGATTAGCCAGTCGACAAGCAGTCATCGTCACAGATTTTGATGTCCATGCAATGTGGCTTGTTCATCATTATGAACAGTATTTTGTCGCAATCGACGAAGCGCGCGCCTACCTCGAAGCATTGGGGATTCCCGCAAACAAGATTACCGTGAGCGGAATTCCGATTGACCCGGTGTTCGCTGAAAAGAAAAGCAAAGTCGAAATGAGGAAGAAGCACGGACTTGAGTCAGACCGTGTGACAATCTTGTTGTCGGCCGGCGGTTTTGGTGTGGGCTCTGTCGAACCATTGATTGCCGCTTTGATGCCGCTTCAGCAACGAGCACAGGTCGTTGCGATTTGTGGTCGTAATGAAGAATTGCGGAAGCGCTTAACCAAAACGGCGGCACGAGCCAAAGCTGACGACAATGTGCTGATCAAACCCATCGGATACACCCAAGAGATGGATGAGTACATGACTGCAGCGGACATTGTTCTGGGAAAACCCGGAGGTCTGACAACCTCGGAGGGACTGTCGAAGGGGCTAGCATTCGCAATTGTCGACCCGATCCCAGGTCAGGAAGAACGGAATTCTGATCACTTGCTCGAAGCAGGTGTGGCAATCCGTTCTAATAATTTGCCAACCCTCGCTTATAAACTTGATCGGCTTCTTGCTGACGGTGACCGCCTCGCGAAAATGCAGTCCATTTCAAAAAAGATGGGGAGACCAAACGCAGCGCGAGACATCGTTCGCCGCGTGACTGAGATTAGTTAGCGTTTATGAGTGCCCGCGATTCTCGATTCGTCTGGGTGCCGCTATTCCTGACACGTTCGTTGGGAATGGTGGATCCTGGTAGGTCACGCTCTAGTCTGAACCTAGAGGCATCGGGTATCGTAAACGTCTCGGAGGTCATAGTCGATGTATTGTCCAAACTGTGCCAGCGAAAACTCGGAAGAACAGAGATTCTGTCGTACCTGCGGCCTTCATCTGCAAACCATCTCGCAGGTAGTTTCACACCAAATTAGATCGATCCAGAAAACTGATTCCGCAATCAAAGCTTTCTGTGAGCCCAAAAACATCTGGCAGAACCCGCTGCTCTATGGATTCTTCTTAGTTCTGATGGGCCTTTTGGTCGTCACAATCGGCAAAAAGATTATTGGTGAACAGTTGATCGCGGACATCGGCACACTAATATCCCTGTCTGGTATCGCTGTCTTCATACTCAAAGGAGTATTCCTGGTACAACGATCGCAACGATCGGGAAGCACTGAACCGACTCCAGATTTCACCAGAGCGGATACAACGACCGAACTTCCACATTTGATCGAAGCGAAAGAGCCACCAAGTGTGACGGAGTTCACGACTAGAAACTTCGACCCCGTTTACGTTGAGCGACATAATGCAGAAAGTTCTACCTCTCATCGCAACTCTCGTTCTTAGTTGGACCGTGGCCACAGCTCAGGAATGCAGTGCGGACAACACTGTCGTAAAGGCCGTGCGCCGCGTGGCCGACAACATCATCGCCGCTGACAACGCTCAGGAGATCGAGAAGGTAATTGCGCTTTATGCAACGGATGCAGTGCTCTTGCCGCCAAATGAGCCTCCGGTTTCTGGTCAAGCGGCGATTAGGTCTCGATACGAACCGCTCTTTGCCAACTTCAAGCCACAGATCGAGAGTCGTATTGATGAGGTGTGCGTTGATCAGAAAACGGCATTTGTGCGAGGTCACAATGGCGGCAACCTGGTGCCGATTAATGGTGGGGATTTTCGACAGCTCGACGATACATACTTGATGCTGTTACGACGTGAGAAGGATGGCGTGTGGCGCATTAGTCATCTCATGTGGCATCGAAGTCATTAACCTCTTCTTAAAGGAGCGAATGGTGTTGGAAGCAGGCGACAGAGAAGAGGCCTCGTTCATAGCGACTGATGGAGACATGGCTAAAGCACTGGCCGCTTCCACCGATGATGATTTTCCAGAAGTGTTTGCTACGTCGCGAATGATCGCGTTGATGGAGTTGGCCGGTGCACGTTTGATGAAGCGAATTGTTGGCCCTGGTCAGTTGTCAGTTGGAGTCGGCGTCTTCATCAAACATTTGGCAGCGACGCCAAATAACACCCGGGTCACCGCAGTAGCGACTTTTTTGGAGCTGGAAGGGAAGCTCTACAAGTTTAAGGTTGAAGCCTTCGATGCCGCTGGCAAGATAGGCGAAGGCGAACACACACGAGCTATTATCGATTCTGAAAGACTATTGAGTGGCGCCGCGAAGCGGCTCGCCAATGCAAGGTGAGGCATACCTGCGATGTGGCATTGTGTAAAATGTGGTGAAGACGTCGAGGATCATTTTGAGCTCTGTTGGAACTGCCAGGCAAATCGTCGCGGTCTCCGGCAGTTCAGTAAAAGCGACAATGGCGAGCTGGAAGATGAGCGCGTTAAGGCCATTGTTAATAAGCGCCACAAACCAATTAATTGCTTGCGCTGTAACCATGTGCTGACGCACGCAGGTACTAAGAAATTCCATCAGGGACCGAATCTCGGAGTTCTCGGGGACTGGGGAGAACTGCTGGTGGCCAAAGAGAGTCTGGACATGTATGTCTGTGCTGATTGCGGCCACGTCGAATTCTTTGCGTTTGGTGAGTAATAGAGGAGGCTATCGTGAGATATCAGTTACTGGGCCTGGTCGGGGCTCTTTTAGTCCTCTGCACATCTGTCGTTGGTCAACAGACCACTCTGGTCGTGCAGGATGATCGCCACGATCCATGCCGGCGTTTCAAGATGCGCGTATTAGTGCCCGAAGACACAGCGAAACAGATCGCCGAACGAACTCCGCAAAACACAATAGACCAGGGAATGGTTTGGAACCCCTGTCGAACCAATGGCGTTGAAATCGCTTCGACTTTTCCGGCAATCCCGCTGAAGAACAATTTTCTAGTAATCAATCTCAACGACAGTGAGCCGAAATTGGAAACCCGTCAGATACAGCCAGCATCCACGCCAACGACTGCGCCGCAAAAGCCACGTTTTAAAAGACGGCATGACTGACAAACGGGCGTTGCTCAAACATTTCTTAGCGGCTCTTGCTTATCGAACTCAAAAAGCTCTGCGAGATGCCCCTGCCGACTTTGGATCGTATCAACCACCGGCAGATGTCCGATCACCAAAAGAGTTAGTGCGTCACATGACCAGCGTGCTGGGTTACGCACGTACCTTTTTTGTGGGCGGCCAGTATTGGCCAGACCCGTTAAATTCTTTGAACGAAGAGGTGAAGCGCTTTCACGACATGCTTGAGGATCTTTCGAATCTTCTCGCCAACAAAACCGCGTTACGTGAAGGTATGACTGAGGAAGCGTTATTACAAGGACCCTTTTCCGATGCCATGACTCATGCCGGGCAGCTCGCCATGCTGCGACGTTTTGCCGGATCGCCTGTCGCTCCAGAGAACTTTATCGTCGCAGATATTCAAGCTAATGAGTTGGGAATGGACCAACCGGAGCCTGCGTCACCCGATGAAGTGTGGCCAGAAGCTCCAGCGAATTGGACGCCCCCTGGAAAACAAAACTGAATGCGCGCAAGAACAGTTCATCGAGTCGTCGGCATTATTCTTCTGATTCCGTTTTTTGGTTGGGCCTTCACAGGTCTGGTGTTCTTCATCAAACCTGGCTACGCAGGCGCATACGAACTACTGAGTCCCAAGACTTACCCTCTCAATACTCAGCTTCCCATCAGTCCCGCCCCAGGCTGGCAAGAGTTCAGGTGCATAAGCACAATTCTTGGCGATCACTTGTTAGTGCGCACCAGATCTGGATGGATTCACCTCGATCCGAAAAACAACCAACCGCGAAATCCACCGAATGATGAGGAACTTCGCAAGTTGCTCAAGGATGCTTTCTCGGCGAATCCAACTCGCTATGGCGATATCACTTCGGTAAATGGAAACACAGTTACCACGAGTACAGGCGTCGAAGTCACACTCGACTGGAATCGTATGACACTTCAACAAAAGGGGAGAGACACAGATCGGATTGATCTGCTTTATCGGATTCATTACCTACAGTGGACCGGAATAAAGAGCCTCGATCGAGTTGTTGGATTGGTCGGGCTTGCGTT
>Ga0207648_10006370_pt1 | contig 11737 bp, 8 predicted proteins | sample KBSMisM32_FD_184310 | JGI IMG/M metagenome (GOLD analysis project Ga0207648, IMG submission 184310) | Miscanthus rhizosphere microbial communities from Kellogg Biological Station, Michigan, USA - KBS Miscanthus M3-2 (SPAdes) (version 2) | ecosystem: Host-associated > Plants > Roots > Rhizosphere... | reverse complement strand
AAAAGCACAAGACGGAAGAGTTGCGCAACCTGCTCATGCTCGAATACATCGCGATGGTTAAATATAACGCGGAGCGCATCTACGCGAAGCTCCCGGACGAGGTTGAACTTGACGACCTCATGCAGGCCGGCATCTTCGGCCTGAAGGATGCGATCGAGTCGTTTGACCTGGAACGGGGAGTGAAGTTTGAGACCTTCTGCGCACCGCGCATCCGTGGGGCGATCCTCGATGAACTCCGCGCGATTGCCGGCCCAGAGCGCGACGCGGTCGCCCTTCTGCACGCCGAGCGCGGCGAGCGCGCCGGCAAGACGGCAAGCACGACCGTGCACCTCCGCGTAGGTCCAGGTGATGTCCTGAAAGATGACGGCCGCGCGCTGCGGGCGAGTGAGTGCGGCGCGAGTCAGGATCGCATCGAGCCGGGCGTTGCTGCCGTTTTCACCGCTCATCGAGATGCTGTTGTGGTTCTCTTTGGGGCCGCTGATCCGCGCGGCTCGTTGCAGTACGGCCGATCTTAGCCAAGCGAGTGGGCAGCGGATCTAATAGCTCTAATACGCGGCATAAGGCCACGTTAAGGCGACGACGGCAGGCGGCGCTGATAGCATCCCGCTGCGCAAACTCCTCGAGGGTCATTCGAGTGTCACACAAAGTTCGGCAGGTCGCCGTCGTCGGTGCGGGAATCATGGGCGGCGGCATCGCTTACGCGAGCGCGCTGGCCGGAACGGCGGTCCTCATGAAGGACATCGCGCAGCGTCAGCTGGACCGCGGCCTCGCAGAAGTCGATCGGCTGCTCGCCCGTCAGGTCGCTGCGGGCCGCCTGACAGATGCAGCATCGCAGGCCGTTCGCTCACGCATCACGCCGCGGCTCGACTATGCCGGCTTCGCGTCGGTCGAGCTGGCGATCGAGGCAGTGATCGAAAAGATCGAGCTCAAGCACGCCGTGCTCGCGGAAGTGGAAAAGGCCGTGTCTGCCGACGCCATCGTGGCGACCAACACCTCCAGCTTGCGAGTCGACGATCTGGCGGCCACGCTGGCGCGGCCGCAACAGTTCGTCGGGCTGCATTTCTTCAATCCCGTCCCGGTGATGCCGTTGGTCGAGGTGATTCGCGGCACGCGCACCAGCGATGCGACGCTGGCGACTGCTGTCGGCTACGCCCTGGCGCTCGGCAAAACGCCGATCGTCGTCCGGGACTGCCCGGGGTTCCTGGTGAATCGGCTGCTCACGGCCTACCTGCTGGGCTTCGCGCAGCTGGTGTTCGACGGCGCGGACTTCGTCAAAGTGGATGGCGCCATGGAGGCGTTCGGCTGGCCCATGGGGCCGGCGTACCTCGCCGACGTGATCGGGCTGGACACGATGAGCCACATCATCGAGGTCATCTGCGCCGGCTACCCGCAACGTATGACGACGTCAGCGCTCGAGCCCACCAAGGTCATGGCTACGCGCCAGCGCCTCGGCCAGAAATCCGGCGTGGGCTTCTATCGATACGAGACGGATGCCAACGGGCGCCGCAAGAAAGTGCCGGCGCCGGACAGCTATGAGCTGCTCGCGCCGAGCCAGGCAAATGGCCGGCGCGAATTTTCGGACGCCGCGATCGTCGAGCGCATGATGCTGCCGATGATCCTGGAAGCAGCCGTCGCGCTCGAAGAAGGCGTGGTCGAATCTGCCACCGCGCTCGACACCGCCATGTCGCTGGGACTGGGCTTTCCGAAAGCCGTCGGCGGGCCGCTCCATTACGCCAACCAGCTCGGTCTCGACAAGGTGATCGAGATGAGCGACCGCCATGCTCACCTCGGTCCGCTATACGTCGCCAGCGACGCGCTGCGTCGCATGGCCTCGCAGGGATCGAACTACTCGTTCTGAGCTGGAACGGCGATGCCCACGCGGCGCAACGCCTGTCGCAACGGCTCGACGTGGCGTTCATAGCGACGCCATCGGCCGGTGGATGAGCTGTAGATCGGACGACGGATCTGCGCCGCACTCGCGGTCGTCGACACCATCGAGCGGTTCTCGATCTGCAGAGCCTGCTCGCTCCATTGCAGGCCGCAGTACTCCGCGACTTTCGCGCCGGCCTGTGACGGATTGCTCACCAGGTCTTCGTAGGTGATTTCGCAGAGCGTATCGCCGAGACACGCCCGCCAGTGATTCACCAGGCCCTCATAGGCTGCGTAGTATCTCGCGAGATCTTCGACGGCGTAGCTGAACGGATAAGCCTCGCCGAACAAGGTGCGATACATGGCGAAGCAGCTATCGAGCGGTTCGCGCTTGACGAGCACCAGCTTCGCGCCCGGCAATGCACGATGGATGGCACCGAGGTACAGATAGTTCATCGGCAGCTTTTCGATGATGCTGCCAGGCTCCGCATCGCGCTGCGCCAGCTTCGCATAGCCGCTGGCGACCGACAGCGGATCCGCAGCCGCAGCGCCCGCAAACACATCGCCGCGATCTCGCAATGCCGCTGTCATCAGCGCTTGCGAGAAGTTTTCGGTCTCGCCGTTGGAGCGAACCCCGGGCAGTCCCAGCAGGATATGCTCCAGCAGCGTCGTGCCGGAGCGAGGCAGGCCGACGATGAAGATGAAGCGTGAAGATGCGCTCGGATCTGCCGAGGTTGCGCGCACGAGCGATGGCGGGAACACTTCTTCGATCCGTCGCAGCTTGCGCTCATCGACTGCAACGTCGTACTGCAGATTCCGCCGCCGGATGCGCGACGCTGCGTCGAGATGCTGGAACGCTTCGTCGTAGCGACGCAGATCGTCCAGCTCCTTGGCGAGCGCGTAGCCGAGAAACATCCGTCCGCGGTCATCGATGCCGGGGCGAGCGAGCTCGCGCTCCAGCTCCGCTACATGATTGTCATCGCTCGTCTGCACTCGCAGTTCAGAGCGCAGCTGGTAGTCGGCATAGCGCGTTCGATCGAGTGCGATCGCGCGATTGCACGCTTCTTCGGCTTCGCGCAGCCGCCCCATGCTGCGTTCGCTCGATGCCAGGTTGTGCCAGAAGCGCCATTCATTGGGCGCCAGCGCGGCAGCGCGTCGATACAGGGTGTTGGAACGTTCGTGTTGCTGCAGAAGCTGCGACACGTGAGCCAGAGCGTTGTAGGCCTCGCCCGATCCTTCCTGGCATTGCAAAGCCTGCGCGATCACGCGCTCGGCATCCTCACGACGTCCGAGCTGCACCAGGATCGTTGCGAGCATTCCATGTGTAGGCAAACAGACCTGTTGCCCACGGACCGCCGCTTCAGCCAGCGGCAAGGCCTCCGCGAACCGGCCCGCCGTCATGAGGTGGTAGGCCTGGATCTGCGGAGATGGCGGCGATGAATTCATCGCCGCCATTTTGTGCCACGCTCAGAACGAATACGAGGCCCGGAAGTAGATCTCGCGCGGTCGGGTCCCGGTCTCCTGATACGAGAAGGTGTCATTGGGCGAAGAGTGTCCCAGGATCGTCCGCTTGTTCGTCAGGTTGGTCGAATAGATGCCGTAGTTCCACGGGCCACTGGACATCGAGGCCGACGCATTCAGCAGTGTCTGCGATGGAACCGTGATCGGCCGTACCCCCAATATCGCGAAGATGCTGGTGACGATCTCCGAGGTGTAGGTGGTGTTCAATGTCAGCAACATGTTGGAGCTGGCGCCCAGACCGTGCGAGTAGAGGAGCGTAGCGGCCGCGCTCTTCTTCGGGCTGCCCGGCAGCTGCTGTCCCTTCTTGCCGAAGATGTCGCCGAGGATGTCGGGAATGAGATAGTCCTCGGTCAGCGTCGCATCCGCGTAGGTGCCGCTCGCCATCAGCGAGAGCCCCGGCAATCCCAGCGGCGTGTTCAGATCGAACTCGAAGCCTTTCGACTCGGCCGCCTTGGCATTCCAGACCGCAAAGTTGGCATTCGGCGTCAGGCCGGACACCTGCGGATCTTTCCAGTCGATGAAGAACGCGTCGATCGTGTAGGCGAGCGCGCCGACCCGGCCCTTGAAGCCCAGCTCGTAGTTGTCCACCGTGTCGGGCTTGTAGACCTGCGGCGCGATGTCCGCAAACGGACCGGTCGGCAGCAGCAGGCCGTTCGCGCCGCCGCGGCGGAAGCCTTGCGACCACAAAGCATAGACGTGCTGATCCTTCGTGTACTCCCAACCGATGGATACTTTCCCGAGCGTCTTCGACTCCGTCGAGTTCTTCTTGTTCAGGCCCGAATCGATGTTGCCGAAGGTGTAGAGAATGGATTGCGCCTCATCCGTGAAGTCCTGTTCGAAATGGCGGATGCCGCCGGTGAGCTGCCAGTTCGGTGCGAAGTGCCAGGTGAGCTCGCCGAAGATGGACAGGTCTTCGAATTCCTGCCGGTCAGTCTGGAAGTTCGCGGCATCGTTCGGGCCGGTGATCGGCGCACATCCGCCGAGCAGCACGGGCAGAGTGCAGCCCTGCGCTGCTGCCCGCTCCGAAGTGCCCGGGCTGAAGTTCGCGAATTGTCCGGCGCGCATCTGGTTCTGGTAGAACACACCCGCCACGTAGTCGAACTTCTTGTCGGGGCCGGTATTCGAGACCAGCCGGACCTCTTGGCTGAAGGAATGCGAGTTGTCGTCAGTATGGTTGGTGTTGATCCAGCGCGGGTTGATCGGCAACCCGGCGTAGTACGGCACGAATGCGACCAGCGCCGGTTGCATCAGCAGATAGTTCGTATCGGTGCGGAACGCGCCTTCGGTGTCGAGATAGGACGTCGTTGCGGACACGGTCGCGAAGCCGACGTCGTAACTCAGGTCGAGACTGCTCAGCCCGGTCGTGCGCCAGTAGTTCTGCTCGGTCGAGGCAAGCCCGGTGAAATCACCGCCCGGAGGCAGAATGATTCGGGGATCGATCTTGTTCGGCCCGCCCTGCCACAGCGAGTTATTGGTCGGATTGCCGTGACCATCGGCGTCGCTGTAAGTGAAGGCCAGCTGTGCACTGAACTTTTCGCTGGGCTGCCACAGCGCGCTGGCACGTCCGGTGAACGTCTGTTGATCGTTCCAGTCCTTCTTGCCGTAGTAAACGCCGGAGCTGTTGACCGGGTCGGAAGGGTCCGCCAGCACGGCCGCGCCGTCCGTCCCCTGACGTCGCATCAACCCGAAGACATCGATGTAGCCGGGTTGGCTCTCGTAGTTGGCGGCGACCCGGAAGGCGAACGTGTCGCCCACCGGGAGATTGATCACCCCGGTGCCGGTGTAGCTCGGATCGTCCGATTCTTCCAAAGTGCCGACGCGTCCGTCGACCGAGCCGGAGAACTTGCCGAGCTCCGGCGCGTTCGGAATCACGCGCAGCGCGCCACCCAGCGCGCCTGCGCCGTACAGCGTGCCCTGAGGTCCGCGCAGCACTTCGATGCGCTCGACGTCCTGCAGCTGGAAGTAGCCGCCGATCGGCGAGTTGTCGAAGTAGACTCCGACCGGCTGCTGCTCGAAGGTGCGGAAGCTCGCAGCCGCGGGACTGGCATTGAGTCCGCGAATGATCGGGAAAGTGACCGACGAGGTTTTCGCCCCGGAGCTGCCGGAAACGCCGATTTGCCGCATCAGCGTTGCGAGGTCGGTCACCGAGTTCATGGCAATCGACTCGGGCGCGACCACGGAGATCGCATACGGAACCTCTTCCGGCGTCTGTTCACGACGGCTCGCAGTAACGATGATCTCTTCGAGCCCGACCGACTTGGGTCCGGAAGCGTCTGCAGCGCGCGCCGCAGGCATGCCGAACAACGCGACGAGGACTGCCGCCGTAACCGGCGAGCTGACAGCTGACAGCGCGAGACTGGCCTTGGTACCCGTCGGGCAACGTGCAGGATTGTTCACTTGAGACCCCCAGTAGTGTTTGCTTTGCATCCTGCAAGGCTGTTGTAAGTCGGGAGAATCCTAGTCGAGCAAGCGCGAGTGGCGTTAGCCAATAGCTCTAATGGGATCTATAAGAATGCTTTATCGCCGAGCCTTCCCTGCTGCTTGGCAAGTCAACAGATGGTGGCATGCTGAGCAACATGAAGAGCAGCGAAAGCTTGTGGCAGGCTTCGGCGCCGCCAGCGCCGACGACAGCCACTTTGTCCTGTCCGACAAGCGCCGAAGTCGCAGTCATCGGCGCCGGTTACACCGGCTGCTCAGCGGCGTTGCATCTCGCCCTCGCCGGAGTCAGCGCGGTGATCCTCGAAGCCAGCGAGATCGGGTTTGGCGGAGCCGGTCGCAACGTCGGTCTGGTCAATGCCGGGCTGTGGGTGATGCCCGATGCGATTGCGACCGCGCTCGGCGAGGAACGCGGCGAACGATTACTCGCGCAACTGGGCGAGGCTCCCGCGCTGGTGTTCGATCTGATCGCGCGCCACGACATAGCGTGCGAGGCAGTCCGCGCCGGCACATTGCATTGCGCCGCCGGCAGCCACGGCGTCGAAGAACTCACCGAGCGAGCGCGCCAGTGGCGTCGGCGCGGTGTAACTGTCGAGTTGCTCGAAGCGCGCGAGGCGGCGCGACTGACTGGCAGCAATGCGTTTCCGGCAGCCTTGCTCGATCGCCGTGCCGGAACAATCCAGCCGCTTGCCTACGTGCGTGGGCTAGCGGCGGCGGCGATCCGCCACGGTGTGGATCCATGTGCAATCGCCGGCAATCGCTTGCGAAGATCGCGGACACGGCTGGCGAATCACGACGCCTCAAGGAAGCGTCGACGCGCGGTGGGTGATCGTCGCCACCGATGCTTATTCGTCCGGACCGTGGAGCGCGCTCAGTCGCGAGCAAGTTCCCCTGCCCTATTTCAATCTCGCGACGGCGCCGCTGCCGGCGGAGCTGCGCGCCCTGATTCTTCCCGAGGGACAGGGTGCGTGGGACACCAACTCGGTTCTGTCGTCGTTCCGCCTCGATGCGCAGAGTCGTTTGATCTTCGGCAGCGTTGGCGCGCTTCGCAACGGCGGCGCGCGCGTCCACGCCCAATGGGCGCGACGCGAACTCGCCCGCCTGTTCCCGGCGCTGGGCCGCATCAGCTTCGATCATGCCTGGTACGGCACCATCGGTATGACGGCCGACGCCTTGCCGCGGCTTCACCAGCTCGGTCGCAACATCATCTCGATCAGTGGCTATAACGGCCGTGGCATCGCGCCGGGGACCAGCTTCGGACGCGATCTCGCACGAGTGGTGCTAGGTGAGCAGCACATGGATACGTTGGCGCTGCCGCGGACGGCGGTGCGACCGGCACAGCTGCGTGCGCTGAAAGGCCTCGTCTACGAAGCAGGCGCGCAACTCGTCCACTTCGCGGCTGCGCGCTTCTGATCACCAGAACCGGGCTTGACCGACCGGTCCATGCCCGGCTCGTCGAACCCGAAAGTGCCGATCTGCGGCGCCGCCTGTGTGCTCCCGACCATGATGCTTCCAGCGAGCAATACGAGAATCGACAAGCTGCGCATCAGGGCGACACAGGTAAGCGGATGCGCGACAGGTACTTGTCGGAGTGATGCACGCTGTTGCGCGCCACGACCGGCTTGGACTCGTCGAAGTTGCTGCCGCCGGTGTTGAGGTTGCGGTCGTAGCGCGGGAAGTTGCTGGACGAGACCTCCAGCCGCACGCGATGGCCCTTCTTGAACGTGTTCGCGGTGGTCATCGGTGCGAATGTCAGCTTGTAAACTTCGCCGGACTTCATGAAGACCTGCTTGTCATAGCCTTCGCGATAGCGCGCGCGGAAGATGTTGTCGTCCAGGTTATAGGCGACGCCGTCGGGATCCACGTCGATGAGCTTCAGCGTGAAGTCCGTGTCTTTGGCATCCGAAGAGACGTAGATCTCCACTTCTACGAAGCCGGCGACAGTGAGATCTTTCTCCAGCGGGGGAGTCGAGTAGACAAGGATGTCGTTGCGCATTTCGAGCGTCGATTGGTCGAATGCGCCCACGGCTTTGATCGTGCCCATGCAGCAGGCACCGCCGCCCAGCGTCTGCACGGGTCGCAGCGGGTCGTAGACGAACGTGTCCGCCGCGGCCTGCTTTGGCCGCTCGACGCTCAACGTGCCATCGCCATAGAGAGTGTTGGCGCGACCTGAGCTGGTCAGATAGTAGTCGACGTACTTCGTGCCCTGCAGCGGGAAGCTGTCGCTGCTGACCCACTTGTTGGTGCCCATCTGGTAGTAGTCGACCTTCGGTCGCTTGAGCGCACCGTTATCGATGCCTTTCAGCCAGTGGTCGTACCACTCGAGCCAGCGTGCGAAGTAGTCGTAGCGTGCGTCGCCGAGGTCGCGATCGCCGACCACCGTCTGCCGCTTCTCGGCACCGAACATGCAATGCGAAGTCGGTCCGATGATCATCTGCTGCGCGTTACGCGCACGCTCTGTCGACGTGTTGTCGCGCGCGTAGTTGTAGAGCGAAACGTTGGGACCGACGCTGACGTCGTACCACGAGAAGCCCCAGAGCATCGGCACGCCGAACTTGTCGCCTTCGTTGGCGAGCGAGATGTCTTTCCAGGCTGGATCTGCAGGCGTACGCGCGGAGAAGCGCTCCCACTCCGTGAGTGGACTGTTTGACGCTTTGTTGAGGTCCTGCACCGGCAGATGCTGGTAGTACTTGTCGTAGTCGAAGCCCTTCGGTATCTGAACGTTGGGATACAGGCGGAACGCCTCGCCCATGCGCTCGCGCTGCTCGTCGCTCAGTCCTTCCGGATACTGCGGACGCGGATCGCCGTGCTTGGCGTAGAAGATGTAGTCGCGATACCAGGAAGCGAACAGCAATTGCAGCGCGCCGCCACGGTACGTGTTGCCCCGCTCGCTGTACGGGCCGATCTTGCCGATGCCCGCGCCGGGTCCGAGCGCGATCGCCGCGGCATGCGCGGGATGTGCCGCCGTGTTGAGCTTGAGCTGATTCTCGGCCGTGGACGAGCAGCCGAAGGTGCCAACCTTGCCGTTCGACCACGGCTGCTTCGAAATCCAATCGATGGTGTCGTAGCCGTCTTCGCCCGCGCCCGCGAGGTACTCGTATTCACCGCCGGACCAGTAACGCCCGCGCTCGTTCTCGTGAACGATGGCGTAGCCGTGCTCCAGCAGCGTGGCATTGAACTCGTTCATCGGCAGGGTGCCGGGCGTGAAGAAGATGTCGGTCGGATACGGCGAGCGGTACAGCACGACCGGGAACGGGCCCTTGCCGCGCGGCAGATAGATGTTCGCGTCCAGCTTCACGCCATCACGCATCGGGATGGGCCGATGCAGCATCTTCTTGTCGACCAGGTCGCCTTCGAGCTCGGCCCAGTCTTTGTAGCCTGCAGTACGCGCCGATGCCGGCACGCTGCCAACGACTGCCAGCGCCACGATCGTGATCTTGCAAAGTGATCGCATGGTCCACCATACGCAACGACGAGGGCGGCGATATTCCACGACGAAATGACGAAAGCCAAGCGATATAAGGCGCGTAAATGGCGGCCATTAGCACAATGATGTCTACCCCGCCGGTGTGAGGTGTTTAATCTCGGGCATGAAAATCAGAATCACCGTGCTTCGCTGCGTCTCCGTCATTGCATTCTCCGGCGTCATGACGACGGCGCCTGCAAACGACGATCTGCCGCTCAACGATATTCCGCAAGCGCTCAAACCGCCGACCGTCGAGCGCGATTACACGCGACGCGTCGAGATGCTTCCCATGCGCGACGGCGTGAAGCTGCAGACTTTCATCCTGGTGCCGAAGGGTGCGAAGGCTGCGCCGATCCTGTTGACCCGCACGCCCTACGACGCGGCACAACGCTCGAAGCGCGCGGCAACCGCTTCGATGTTGTCGACGTTGCAGCTGTCCGACGAGGAGTTCGTCAAGGCCGGCTACATCCGCGTGTATCAGGACGCGCGCGGCAAATACGGCTCCGAGGGCGACTACGTGATGGAGCGCCCGGCGCGCGGCCCGCTGAATCCCACGAAGACCGACCATGCGACCGATGCCTGGGACACGATCGACTGGCTCGTCAAGAACCTGCCCGAGTCCAATGGCCGCGTCGGCATGATCGGCTCGTCGTACGAAGGCTTCACGGTCGCGATGGCGCTGCTGGATCCGCATCCGGCGCTGAAGGCGGCGGTGCCGGAGAGCCCGTTGATGGACGGATGGATGGGCGATGACTGGTTTCACAACGGCGCTTTCCGTCCGCAAATGCTCGTGTACGTCTACATGCAAACCGCTGGACGCGGCGAAGGCATCTACACCGGTCTCGGCGAAGCTGGAGCAGCGCGCAACACTCACGACGATTACGAGACGTATCTGCGCGCCGGCTCGGTCGGCGACTTCGTCCGCAAATATGGTTTCGACCAGCTGCCATGGGCGCAGCGCACGATGGCGCATCCTGCCTACGATGCGTTCTGGCAGGAACAGGCGCTCGACCGGCTGCTGGCCAGGAAGCCCTACTCGGTGCCGACACTCTGGGAACAGGGCCTCTGGGATTCGGATGACATCTACGGCGCGAACCATGCGTGGCTCGCGCAGAAGGCAGCAGGACACATCGCCAACAACTGGCTGGTGATGGGACCCTGGCGTCACAGCCAGATCAACGGCACAGGCTATGAAGTCGGACCGTTGAAATGGGAAGGCGATACGTCGCGGCAATACAACCGCGACATGGTGCTGCCGTTCCTCGAGCACTATCTCCGCGACGGTCCCGCGCATAACCTTCCTCGCGTGAGCGTCTACAACACGGGCGCGAACCGCTGGGAGCACTTCGATAACTGGCCGATCGTCTGCGAGCGCGGCTGCCCGCAGAGCTCGAAGCCGTTGTACTTCGGCAAAGACTCCAGCTTGTCCTTCGACAAGCCTGCCGGCGCCGAGGGTCTGGCCGATACCTACATCAGCGATCCAGCCAAGCCGGTGCCGTACATTCCGCGGCCGATCGTCGATCCGTTCTCGAACATGGCGGGTGGATCCTGGTCGGGCTGGGGCGATATGCTCGTGACCGACCAGCGCTTCGTGGACGGCCGACCTGACGTGCTCACCTACGAAACTGCGATACTCACCTCGCCGGTCAAGGTGACCGGCATTCCCGTCGTGGATCTGCGCGCGATGACCACGGGCACCGACGGTGATTTCGTCGTGAAGCTGATCGACGTCTTTCCGGCGGACTATCCCAACAATCCGAAGCTGCGCGGCTTCCAGCTGCCGCTGGCGATCGACATCCTGCGCGGGCGCTATCGCAAGAGCTTCGAGCATCCGACCGCGATTCCGGCGAATCAGCCGCAGCAATACAAGTTCGAGCTGCCGAACGTGAACCACGTGTTCCAGCCGGGGCATCGGATCATGGTGCAGGTCCAGTCGACGTATTTCCCGGCTTACGATCGCAACCCGCAGACGTTCGTGCCGAATATCTTCAATGCGAAGCCGGGCGATTATCAGAAGGCGCAGGTCACGGTCCTGCGCTCCGCTGCGCAGCCGTCGGCGATTCTGCTGCCGGTCGTGAACTAGGAATTTGCGTGACGTCAGTCGCTGCAGCGATCGCCCGCTTCGTCGCAGGACAAGGCGTCAGCCGCGTCTACACGTTGCCGGGCTCGCACGTGAAGCCGATCTGCAGCGAGCTGGCGCGGTTGGGGATTCGCATCGTGTCAGCGCGGCACGAATGCGCCGCGGTCCACATGGCGCACGCGGAAGCGGATCTCACCGGAACGCTCGGTGTCGCGATCGTGACGACCGGGCCAGGACTGACCAACGCTATCACCGGCATCGCGAGTGCGTTTCTGTCGCGCACTCCCCTGCTGCTCCTCTCGGCGCGCGTGCCGGATGCACAGGCTGGCATGGGCGCGCTCGAGGAGGTGCCACAAGGCGATCTC
>Ga0207648_10006365_pt1 | contig 11740 bp, 8 predicted proteins | sample KBSMisM32_FD_184310 | JGI IMG/M metagenome (GOLD analysis project Ga0207648, IMG submission 184310) | Miscanthus rhizosphere microbial communities from Kellogg Biological Station, Michigan, USA - KBS Miscanthus M3-2 (SPAdes) (version 2) | ecosystem: Host-associated > Plants > Roots > Rhizosphere... | reverse complement strand
CTGTCAGCGTTGAGATACTTGCGAATCTCCTCGAGCGTATGCGTGGCCGCGATCAACTCAGAGCGGCGTGGCGTGTCCACACCGTAGAAGCATGGCGAAATCGTCGGGGGACAACTGATGCGCATGTGCACTTCGCGGGCGCCGGCACTGCGAACCATCCGCACGATCTTGCGGCTCGTCGTCCCGCGCACGATCGAATCGTCCACGAGAACCACGCGCTGTCCCTCGAGGATGCTGCGCACGGGATTCAGCTTCACACGCACACCGAAATGGCGTATCGACTGCTGCGGCTCGATGAACGTGCGACCGACGTAGTGGTTTCGGATCAGGCCCATTCGCATGGGAATTCCCGATGCATCGGAGAACCCAATCGCGGCGCACACTCCGGAGTCCGGGATCGGCACGATCACATCTGCTTCGACTGCGGACTCACGCGCGAGCCTCCGGCCAAACTCGGTACGGACCTCGTTGACGCTCTCGCCAAACACGTAGCTGTCTGGTCGCGAGAAATACACGTGCTCGAAGATGCACTGTGATTTCGGCGCAGGCGTGAACGGCCGTATCGACTTCAAGCCCTGCTCGCTGATGACGACCACCTCACCTGGTTCGACATCCCTGAGGTATGTCGCACCGATCAGGTCCATCGCGCACGTCTCTGAGCAAATCACCCACGCGTCGCCCAGCCGGCCGATGGCCAGCGGCCGGAACCCATGCGGATCGCGCGCGCCGATCAACCGGTCCTTCGTCATCATCACGAGCGAATAGGCGCCGCGAACCTGTGACAGTGCGTCGACGATCGCGGCCTCGACGCCCTCTTCTCTCGACCGCGCGAAAAGATGGACGATGACCTCGGTGTCGGTCGTTGCCTGGAAGATCGCGCCAAGCCGGACGAGGGCGTCGCGCAACTCAGTGGCATTCACGATGTTCCCGTTGTGCGCCACGGCAAATTGACCGTGCACGCTATCCACGAGAATCGGTTGGGCGTTGGCGAGACGGCTCTCGCCCGCCGTCGAGTAGCGGACGTGACCGACGGCCATGCGACCCGGAAGCTTCGCGAGCGACACCGTGTCGAACGCCTCGCTCACATACCCCATCGCCCGGGACACGCGCACGAGCTGCCCATCCGAGGCAGCGATGCCAGCGCTCTCCTGACCTCGATGCTGGAGCGCGTAGAGGCCGAGGTAAGCGAGGTTGCTCGCCTCGGGGTGCCCGAAGATTCCGAAAACGCCACATTCGTCGCGGAATTTGTCGAACATCAGAGGTGACTCATCGCTGTTAACAGTGTACGACGTCAGGCAATGGCCAGGCGCCGCTCGAACCATGACTCGATCGCCGTAGCCCAGATTCGCTCGGCCTCGCTCACCAGTTCGTTGACAACCTGCTTCCCATCCACCGAGAGCTGAATCCGACTCCCACCGACACGACCGATCTGCTTTGCAGGCAGGCCCTTGGCCGACGCCAACGCGAGAAGCGCAGCCAGCTGCGCGGGCGCGACCGAAACCACGACCCGCGATGCTGACTCGGAGAATAGCGCCGCCGTTTCTCGATAGACCGCTGGCGCTCCAGAGACTCCTGCGAGATCCGCCTCAACGCCCAGCGGTGTGTCGAAGCAGCATTCCGCAAGCGTTATGGCCACACCACCTTCGACGCAGTCATGGGCTGATCGGATCGCACCCGATGCGGCGCCTTCGACGAGAACCTGCTGAAGAGCTGCCTCGCGCGCGAGATCCAACTGAGGTGGCACGCCGCGAATCTGGTCGTGCACGACATGCAGGAACTCGCTTCCGCCCATCTCATACCGTGTTTCGCCAACCATGACGACGACATCGCCTTCGGAGCGGAACGCGCGCCCGACGACGCGGGTGGCGTCTTCGATCAGCCCTACCACTCCAATGACTGGCGTCGGCAGGACGCCACTGCCATCGGTTTCGTTATACAGACTGACATTGCCGCCCGTGATCGGAATGCCGAGCGCTCGGCACGCTGCGCCCATGCCTTCAACCGCGCGACCGAATTGCCACATGATCTCGGGCTTCTCGGGGTTGCCGAAGTTCAGGCAGTTGGTGGCGCCGATCGGCAGACCACCGGCGCAGGCGACGTTGCGGGAGGCCTCAGCCACAGCGAGTTGAGCGCCGACGAACGGATCGAGATACGCGAAACGCCCGTTGCAATCAACCGACATGGCCAACGCGCGGGGGGTTTCCTTCACGCGCACGACGGCGGCACCCATGCCGGGCAGCAGCAGGGTGTTGGTCCGCACCATGTGGTCGTACTGACGATAGACCCAGCGCTTGCTCGCAATGCCGGGTGATGCCAGCAAGCGTCTGAACACTTCTCGCGGCGCCGGCGGCGCACCCAATGCGTCGAGGTCGAGCTGTTGCGCCTTCTCGAGGTAGGCGGGTGTCGTCATCGGCCGCCGATACATCGGCGCTTCGTCAGTCAGCGCATGATTCGGAATCTCGGCAACCACGTGCCCGTGGTTTTTCACGCGCAGACGCCCATCCGACGTGACTTCACCGATGTGAACGGCGTGGAGATCCCACTTGTCGAAGATCCGCTCGACTTCCGCCTCGCGCCCTTTCTTGACGACAAGGAGCATGCGCTCCTGCGATTCCGACAGCATGATCTCGTACGGCGTCATGCCGGTTTCACGCTGAGGAACGAGCGCAACGTCGATCTCGACACCAGCGCCACCGCGCGATCCCATTTCAGAGGTCGAGCAGGTCAGCCCAGCGGCGCCCATATCCTGGATGCCAATGAGCGCGTCGGTCTTCATCACTTCGAGGCACGCTTCGAGCAGGAGCTTCTCCATGAACGGATCGCCGACCTGCACTGCCGGACGCTTCTCGTTCAGCGTGTCATCGAATTCTGCCGAGGCCATCGTGGCGCCATGGATGCCATCCCTGCCCGTCTTCGCACCAACGTAGTACACGGCGTTGCCAACGCCAGACGCCGTGCCCTTGATGATCTCGTCGGCCTTCGCGATGCCCAGACAGAACACATTGACGAGAGGATTGCCGGCATAGCTCTTGTCGAACCCGATCTCACCGCCGACCGTCGGGATGCCGATCGAGTTTCCGTACCCGCCGATGCCCGATACCACGCCGGACATCGTCCGTCGCACGAGCGGGTCCTCGAGCGAACCGAATCGAAGTGAATTGAGCAGCGCGATCGGACGCGCACCCATCGTGAAGATATCGCGGATGATTCCGCCGACTCCGGTCGCCGCGCCCTGGTATGGCTCGATGAACGACGGGTGATTGTGCGATTCGATCTTGAAGACCGCTGCGAGCCCATCGCCGATGTCGACTGCACCGGCGTTCTCTCCCGGACCCTGCAGCACGCGTCGTCCAGTCGTCGGAAGCGTTTTCAGATGCACTCGCGAGCTCTTGTAGCTGCAGTGCTCGGACCACATCACGGAGAAGATCCCGAGCTCGGTGAGATTCGGCTCACGTCCGAGCATGCTGACGATGCGGTCGTACTCCTCCCGAGTTACACCGTGCCGCTGGAGAACCGTGTCGTTAATCGTGTCAGACGTCATCGGTTGACCACGGTCTGATGTTCGCTCGTCGTCGTCGCCAGGTTCCCCTCGAGCAACGATTCCCGGCTCCACTTCAGGAGCGACTGAAAGACCACGAGGCCGTCATCGCTGCCGATCGCCAATTCACACGCCCGCTCCGGATGCGGCATCAGGCCGACGACGTTGCGTGCTTCGTTGCAGATGCCCGCGATGTTATTCACGGAGCCGTTTGGATTGGAGTCCTCTGTCATCTCGCCTGACGATGAGACGTAGCGGAAGACGACCTGACGATTCTGCTCGAGCCGCTGGACGACGTCGGGTTCGGCGTAGTAGTTCCCCTCGCCGTGCGCGATGGGCACCTTGATGCTCTGCCCCGAACGACACGCAAGCGTGAATGGCGTGGCAGTCTGCTCGACGCGAACGTGCAGGAACTCGCAGCGGAATTGCAGTCGGCGGTTGCGCAGCATCGCACCCGGCAGCAGACCGGCCTCGAGGAGAACCTGAAACCCGTTGCAGATGCCGAGCACCGGCCCACCAGCCGCAGCGAACTTCGCCACCTCCGGCATGATGGGAGAGAACCGCGCAATCGCACCGGTGCGCAGGTAGTCGCCGTGCGCAAACCCTCCTGGCAGAATGACGGCGTCCGCGCGACGGAGGCTCGTGTCTTTGTGCCAGATCAGCTCGGCGTCCTGACCGAGTACATCCTTGGCGACGTAATAGGTGTCGTGATCGCAGTTCGATCCCGGGAAGACGACGACGGCAATCTTCACGACGTCACCTCGATGCGATAACTCTCGATGACGGGATTGGACAACAGCTGGTGGGCGGCGTCCGCTGCGAGGCGACGAGCCTCTTCAGCGTTCGGTGCGTCGATTTCGAGTTCGAAGTACTTCCCTTGCCGCACATCGCGGACGGCGGCGTAGCCAAGCGTGTGGAGGGCTTCCGCGACGGTGGTGCCCTGGGGATCGAAGACCGACGGCTTGAGGGTCACGAACACGCGAGCCTGCATCAGACAACTACCTCCTGAAACACACGCCCGAACACATCGTCGACGTGTTTCAACTGATCGTTGAGGTCGAACGCGCGCTCGATCTCCGCGGGCGTCAATACGCGGGTGACGTCTGCGTCCGCCAGCAACAGGGCTTTGAAATCCTGCCGTTCGTGGAACGAGCGCATGGCATTTCGCTGCACCCATTCGTATGACTGCTCGCGCGAGACGCCATGCCTCGCCAGCTCGAGCAGCACCGTGCCCGAGAACACCACACCGCGCGACCTCTCCAGGTTCTCCCGCATCCGATCGGCGTAGACAACCATGCCGGTCACGATGCGCGTGAAACGGCGAAGCATGTGGTCAAGGGCGATAAAGCTGTCGGGAATAATGACGCGTTCAACCGACGAGTGAGAGATGTCGCGTTCGTGCCAGAGCGCGTTGTTCTCGAGAGCGGCGCCGGCATTGCCACGAAGCAGCCGCGCGAGCCCGACGATCTGTTCGCAGCCGATCGGGTTTCGCTTGTGCGGCATCGCCGACGAGCCCTTTTGCCCTTTGCCGAACGGCTCCTCGACCTCACCGATCTCGGTCCTCTGGAGTCCACGAATCTCGAGGGCGAACTTCTCGAGCGATGAACCGATGATGGCGATCACGGAGACCAGTTCCGCGTGGCGATCGCGTTGAATGACTTGAGATGCGACCGGCGCCGGTGTGAGACCGAGCGTTCGACATACGTCGCTCTCGATCGACGGCGGCAAGTGCGCGAACGTGCCGACCGCGCCCGACAGCTTGCCGACGGCGATTACTTCTCGCGCCCGCGTCAGACGCGCGACATCTCGTGTCAGCTCCGCGTACCACAGCGCGAGCTTGAGGCCGAAGGTCATCGGCTCTGCATGCACGCCGTGGGTGCGTCCGATCATCGGGGTGCGTCGGTGTTCCATCGCACGCGCATGAACGGCTCCCATCAGCGCGTCGAGATCGCGGAGGAGGAGATCGCACGCTTCGCGCATCTGGATGGCTTGCGCGGTGTCGATGACATCGGACGACGTCATGCCGAAGTGCAGCCAGCGCGCCGAGGGACCGACATGCTCGGCCACGGCGGTGGTGAACGCGATGACGTCGTGCTGGGTGACTTCTTCGATCTGCTCGATACGTGCGATGTCGAACGCGCCGCGTTCCCGGATATCGCGCGCGGCATCGGGCGGTACGATGCCCGCCCTCGACATGGCCTCGGCTGCGGCCGCTTCGACCTGCAGCCAGGTCTCGTACTTCCGCTGGTCGCTCCAGATGCGACCCATTTCAGGATGCGTATAACGCCGGATCATCTGAGCGAGATCACCCCCGCCTGACGAAACGTGCTACCGAAGTGCCAATCGTTCCCGCGGTATCTGGAGGCCGTTGACGGCACCAAGCACCGTGGCAGCCAGCGACGCGTCCCTGAACAGGTCCTGCGCCACCCGCCGTACATCGTCCGTGGACACTCGCTCAACGCCTTCGAGCGTCTCGTCCAGCCCAAACTGCCGATCGAAGTAGATTTCCTGCCGGGCCAGATGCGACATCCGGCTCGATGTGCTCTCGAGGTTCAGCATCAGGCTGCCCTTGAGATGATCCTTCGCGCGTCGCAGCTCGGACTCGGGCATCGATTCGTCTTTCAACCGCTGCAGTTCGCCGATGACGACGTCGATCAATTCTCCTACAGCGCCGTTCGCACAGCCGGCGTAAATCGTAATCGAGCCGGCATCGCGGTACGCACTCAGGCCGCTGAACACCGCATAGGCCAGGCCGCGCTTCTCTCGGACGTTCTGGAACAAACGCGAGCTCATCGATCCGCCAAGGATGGTGTTCAGCACGTAGCTCGAATAGCGCTCGTCGTGATCCTGACGGTAGCTTCCCGTTCCCAGGCACACGTGGCTCTGTTCGAGCTCCTTGTTGCGGATCAGCGTCGTCGGCACGACGTTCGGCGGGGCTTCGGCAACCGACTCGGTCTTTGAGTGGAGCTTGTCGAACGCCTTCATCACGAGATCGCGAACGCGCTCGTGCTCGATGTTGCCGACGGCCGAGACAATCAGATTCGGCGCCGAGTACGTCTCGGTGAAGTAACTGCGCAGTCCCTCTTGCGTCAGTGCTTCAACGGTGTCCTTCGTCCCAAGGATCGGTCGCCCCAGCGGATGGCCAGGCCACAGATTCTCGGTGAAGAGCTCATGAACGAGGTCGTCAGGCGTGTCCTCGACCATCTTGATCTCTTCGAGGACGACCTTCTTTTCCCGGCCGATGTCCTCGGCGCTGAACGCCGGGTTCATGACGATGTCGGCGAGCACCTCTACGGCCAGAGGCAGGTGTTCATCGAGGACTTTGAAGTAGTAGCTCGCGTATTCCTTGGCCGTGAAGGCATCCATCTGTCCGCCGATGGAATCGACGGTCTGCGCGATGTCCTCAGCGGTTCGCGTCGCGGTCCCCTTGAACAGCATGTGCTCGACGAAATGAGCGATGCCGCTCTGCTCCGCCGTCTCGTGACGCGAGCCGCGAGCAAGCCAGACGCCGATGCTGACCGAGCGTACGTGCGGCATCCGCTCGGTGAGGAGTCGGAGACCATTCGGGAGCACGTCGCGAACGATTGCTGGCTGTGGCACCGGATGCGTTTGAGGGCGGTTGCCGGGACGCGCCTGCCATGGTCTCGACATCAGCCGCAAACCATTGACAGACATGGAATTAGAAGAACGTGCCCATCATAGCACGCGCGCCTTGGCCGTCGCAACCTGAAACGGGAATGCTACAATCTGGTGCTCGCATCCTGCAGAAAACGCGAGAGATAGATGACTTCCCCCACCCACGACCTGGCCGAGCTCGACCTGCCCGAGCTCGAGCGCCTTCTCAAGGAAAGCGGCTCCGACGCCTTCCACGCCAGACAGCTGTATCGCTGGATCCATCGACATGGGGTCACCGACTTCGATCAGATGACGAACCTGTCGAAGGAGCTTCGGGGTGAGTTGAAGAGCGGATTCACGGTCGGGCGGCCCATGGTCGTCAGCGACCAGCTGTCTACCGATGGGACGCGGAAGCTCGTCTTCGAGCTGGGCGACGGGCGCCGGATCGAATCGGTTTTCATCCCGGATACGCCAGCCATGACCTTCTGCGTCTCGACGCAGGTGGGCTGCGCGATGGCGTGCGGCTTCTGCCTGACCGGCAAGATGGGGCTGGTCCGGCATCTCACTGCCGGAGAGATCGTCGGGCAGGTTGTGATGCTTGCTTCAGCGACCGGGTTGCTGGAGCAACCGTTCAACATCGTGCTGATGGGAATGGGCGAGCCCCTTCACAACTACGACAACACGATGAAGGCGTTGCGCATGCTTCACGCCGAAGAGGGACTGGCGATCTCACCGCGACGCATCACGCTCTCGACTGTCGGAATCGTCCCCGGTCTCGATCGCCTGGCTCGGGAGCCGCTGATGCCGAACCTGGCGATCTCTCTTCATGCGACGACCGAAGAGCAGAGAACCGCGTTGGTGCCGCCCAACGCCAAGTACTCACTCGCAGCCATCCTCGACGCGTGCCGGCGATTCCCGCTGAAGCGACGGAGCCGCATCACTTTCGAGTACGTGCTTCTCAACGGAGTCAACGACACTCCGGAGGACGCGCGTAGGCTCGCGAAGCTGCTGTCCGGCATCAAGGCCAAGGTCAATCTGATCCCGCTCAACGCCGCGCCAGGAATTCCGTTCGAACGACCGTCGGACGTGCGAGTCGATCGATTCGCGCAGATTCTGGCCGACCGGCATTTGACGGTTTCGGTGCGAAAGAGCCGTGGCCGCGACATTCGCGCCGCGTGCGGTCAGCTGATCGTTGAAGGCGGATCGAAGAAATCGGCCGCCCAGCAGATGGCGCTTCTCCTCAGTCGACCCTGACAACAACCCACTCGTTTCGCGAGTGACGCCGATCCAGCTTCACCTTCAGATAGTTATCCGTTACAGCCGACGAGCCATCGTCTACGGTCAGCGCGCGACGAGTGGTGCCGCGTTGCGATTCTCGAAATCGTGCGGCCATTTCGTGACCGATGTCGCGAACCCGCCGGCCACGCTCGCGAACAACCGCGCCATCGACTCGCCCGCCGAGCAGAGAGGCATCGGTCCCCGGGCGGTCCGAGTAAGGGAAGACATGTAAGTGCGTGAGCGGAAGGTCGCACAGGACACTCTCCGTCTCCGTGAAATGCGCGGAAGACTCTCCCGGGAAACCGACGATCAGGTCCGAACCAATCGATGCATGAGGAATCCGTGCACGAATCGACGATACGAGCGTCACATAGGCACTCGCGGTGTACGGCCGACGCATGGCACGAAGGATCTCGTCAGACCCGTGCTGGAGCGGCAGATGAAAGTGCGGCGCCAGGCGCGGCGACGATGAGATCAGATCGACGATCTCGGCCGTGCAGTCCATCGGCTCCAATGAGCTGATCCGGAAGAGCACGTCGGCATCCCACTCCGAGAGCACGCGCACGAGCGTCGTGAGTGATGTCCCGTCGTTGAGATCGCGTCCATACGATCCAAGGTGAACACCCGCGATCGCAATCTCGCGATAGCCTGACGCGACGGCATCCGCGATCTGCCGAACGACGGCGTTCAACGGACGCGATCGACCCTTTCCCCGCGTCGTCGGAATGATGCAGTAGCTGCACGTTTCATCGCAGCCTGTCTGGACGCGAAGCGTGAGCGCCGTTCGCCCTGCGGTGCCCGGAGACAGCGCTTCTCCACAGGGTCCGTCGCCACTGCCATAGCGCACGGCCGTGGTCACATCTTCGAGACGCGGTAATCCGATCTGCGGCGCGAGGCGCTCGACGAGATCGTCCTTCTCGTCATTCGACACGATATGAAGGATGTTGGGCAGCTCGCGGACCTCGTCAGGGCGGCGCGTTGCGTAGCATCCCGTCACAACGACTCGCACACCGGGGTTGTCGCGAGCGACTCGACGTACGGTCTGACGAACACCCTGATCGGCCGCAGCCGTCACCGAGCAGGTATTCACAACTACGAGGTCGGCATCCAGCGGCGATGCTTCGACGGCGCCGCGCAAGTGAAGGTCGCGCGCGATCGCAAGCGAATCGGCCTGATTGACCCGGCAGCCGAACGTGATGATCGAGTACTTGAGGGGGTCGGGAGTCATTTGATGAGGACATTCGCTGCGACAAGGCATTGAAAGTGTCCTCATCAAATGACTCCCGACCCCTTCAGGGCTTTGCGGCCGATGTCGCGACGGAACTGCATCCCTTCGAAGCGGATGCACGAGGCCGCTCGATACGCGCTGTCAATCGCGGCGCCGTAATTCTGCCCGCGTCCCACGACGGTGAGCACGCGTCCGCCCGCCGTCACGATCTGTCGTTCGCGCCTGCTCGTTCCCGCATGGAACACGAGTGCATTCGTCACCGCGGCGGCGGCATCGAGACCGGAGATCGGCTGACCGGTTTCAACAGCTTCAGGGTACCCGCCAGCGGCGAGCACAACGCCAACGTTGGCACCGGGCAGAAATCGCGCGGCGCGCGACGGCAGCGCGCCCATCGCCGCTTCGCCGAGCAGCCACGACAGCTCCTCGTCGAGCATCGGCAAGACCACCTGCGTTTCAGGATCACCGAGCCGCACATTGAACTCGATGACCTTCGGGCCCTCAACGGTGAGCATCAAGCCGACGTACAGAAATCCGCGGTACGGATACCCCTCGTACTGCATCCCTTCGAGCACTGGCCGCACGACTTCGTCGATCACTCGGCGATCGACGTCCGCAGTCATCAGCGGGCTTGGAGCAAATGCGCCCATCCCTCCAGTGTTGGGACCGCGATCGTCATCGAAGATGCGCTTGTGATCCTGCGCGGAGCCAATCGTGAGAAACGACGTGCCGTCGGCGAGCACGAAATACGAGGCTTCCTGGCCGACGAGGAACTCCTCGAAGACGATTCGATCGCCGGCGCTGCCGAATCGCCGCTCGACCATCAATGACTGAATCGTTGCTGCCGCGGCGGCACGATCGTCAACGATCACCACACCCTTGCCCGCGGCAAGGCCGTCGGCCTTCAGCACGAGGGGATAGCCAAACAGGTCACCCTCGATCCAGGCAAGCGCGGACGTCGCCGAATCACAGACGTGATACCGCGCGGTCGGTACGTTATGGCGCGCCATGAAATCCTTGGCGAACGCCTTACTCGATTCGAGCGCGGCCGCGGCCTGAGTCGGTCCCACGATCGCCCGGCCGTCGGCCGTGAACACGTCGACGATGCCCCGACTGAGTGGGAGCTCCGGTCCGACCACTGTCAGGTCGATGCCCTGGCTGCGGGCCACTCCCAACAGCTCGCGAGGATCGCCAACGTCCGCGTCCACACACGTGGCGATCGAGGCGATTCCCGGGTTCCCGGGTGCACACACGACCGCGGTGACGCTGCGTTCGCGAGAGAGCTTCCAGGCCATGGCGTGCTCTCGCGCGCCACCGCCGACAACGAGGATCTTCATGAGGAACAGGCTAACTGCCTGCCGGACAGGAGGTTGACCGACTAGACAGGCGTTGGATGAGTTCGTGCTCGCCGCTCAACGCGTCGTGCGCAGAACTATGGTCCGGCACACGACTATTTCGTTGACGTAAGGGCCTCTTGCGCCTAGAATCCGCGCCTGCCTGTGATAGCCTAGCATATTCGCCACTTTTCGTTGGTGATCACAGGGAGCCACCGGGCCGGTGAGGGGGTGTTTTAGGCGTGGCTGAAGTCAAGATTCAAGAGGGCGAGTCGATCGAAAGTGCACTCCGCCGCTTCAAGCGCAAGGTTCAGCAGGAAGACATCATCAAGGACATCAAGAAGCACTCTTTCTACTTGAAGCCGGGTGACAAGCGCAGGGCAAAGCAAGCTCTGGCGCGCAAGCGGAACCGTAAGAAACTCCGTCGCGAGACGGAGTAAAAACGAGCGGTCCCGCGATCGACGAGCACGAGGTGGCGACCGATGGAGTTCCAAGACAAGTCCTTGAGGTGCGTGGATTGCGGCTCGGAGTTCATCTGGACTGCAGGCGAACAGTTGTTCTTCGCTGATAAGCAGTTCAAGAACGAGCCGAAGCGGTGCAAGACGTGCAAGGCTAAGCGAGCCAACCGGGTCAGTGCTGGTCCAGCACCGGCAAGGGACCGGGTCGAAACAACGACCCAGTGCTCGGCGTGCGGGAAGGAAACGACAGTACCCTTCCGTCCCACGCAGGGGCGCCCGGTGTTTTGCAAGG
>Ga0207648_10006362_pt1 | contig 11743 bp, 6 predicted proteins | sample KBSMisM32_FD_184310 | JGI IMG/M metagenome (GOLD analysis project Ga0207648, IMG submission 184310) | Miscanthus rhizosphere microbial communities from Kellogg Biological Station, Michigan, USA - KBS Miscanthus M3-2 (SPAdes) (version 2) | ecosystem: Host-associated > Plants > Roots > Rhizosphere... | reverse complement strand
ATTCAATGCGCCATTGGTCCCGTTCCTGCTCGAAGGCGTCGCAACCGATCCCAAGCTGATGCAGGAAGATGGCCTGCATCCGCTGGCCACGGCCGAGCCGCGCGTGCTCGAGACGGTCTGGCCGGTGCTTGCGCCTGTCCTCGAGAAGCTGCCCTGACGGTCGCGCCGGGCGCGACTTGATCACCTCTCCCGCTGGCGGGAGAGGTCGCGCGCGAAGCGCGCGGGTGAGGGTGGCGGTGGGCGCTGCGACGCGTTTTTTTTTGGCGCCACCCTCATCCGGCCTGCCGGCCACCTTCTCCCGCCAGCGGGAGAAGGGAGTCTCAAATTTGCGCTTACGCTGGCGCGCGGAAACTGTCCTTCTCGCGCCGCAGCCAGGCAAAGCGCGCAACGCGGTCTTCCGCCCCGGCCGCACCGATGGCGTCCGCGCAGCTCGCGCGAATCGCCGGCGTGTCGACGCGCAGGAACGGATTCGTCGCCTGCTCGAGCGAAAGGGCGACCGGAACGGTTGGCTCGCCACGCGCGCGCAATGCTCGTGCTTGTTCGGCGCGCCGCTGCAAATCGGCGTTGCCGGCGTCGACGCTCAGCGCAAACGCGCAGTTTGCCAGCGTGTATTCGTGGCCGCAGCACAGCTGCGTGTCGCCGGGAAGCTGCGAAAGGCGATCGAGCGAAGCGAGCATCACTGGCGGCGTGCCCTCGAACATGCGGCCGCAGCCGACGCTGAACAGCGTGTCTCCGGCAAACACGACGCCGGCGCCAAAGAAGGCGATATGGCTGCGCGTGTGGCCAGGAGTCCCGATGACTTCGAAGTCCGCGCGCGGCGCGTCGATTTGCACGCGTTCGCCGTCGGCGACGCGCCGCTTTGCGGTCGCGATGCGCTCGTCGTGCGGCGCGATCACCGGCAGTCCGGGACAGGCCGCGAGAATTCCGCCGACGCCGGCAATGTGATCCGGATGATGATGGGTCAGCAGGATCGCCGTCGGCGTCAGCCGCTCGCGCTGCAGCGTCGCCAGCACCGGCGGCGCCTCGCCAGGATCGACGACCAGGCAGCGGCCATCGTTTCCTGCCAGCAGCCAGATGTAGTTGTCGGCCAGTGCCGGAACCGGAATCAATCGCCGCTGAAGCATGCGCGGAGTCCTCATTCGTTGGTTGATTCGAGGATAGCGCAAACGCCGTCCTGCAGTGGCCGCGGAAGCACGCCCGGACTGCGGTCCGGCCGGCGCAGGCGAGTGTCACGTTGTTGAGACGCACCGATGCCGCCGCGCACCGAATACGTATGCAGGCCCTTTTCAGGGCAGACAGGCACGCTAAGCTGTCACACGAAATGGGGACGCGTGCCGTGCGGTGCGCCGACAGTCACGCGGAGCAGAAACTGATGTCCGATTCGACATGGTGGCGGGGAGCCGTCATCTATCAGATTTATCCGCGCAGTTTTCTGGATACCAACGGGGATGGCGTCGGCGACCTGCCGGGCATTATCGAGCGCCTGGATTACATTGCCAGCCTCGGCGTCGACGCGATCTGGATCTCGCCTTTCTTCAAGTCGCCGATGGCGGACTTCGGTTACGACATCGCCGACTATCGCCAGGTCGACCCGTTGTTCGGAAACATGGCGGACTTCGAGCAGCTGCTGGTCAAGGCGCACTCGCTTGGCCTGAAGGTGGTGATCGATCAGGTGCTGAGCCACACCTCGATCGCGCACGAGTGGTTTCGCGAAAGCCGCGAGAGCAAGACCAATCCGAAAGCGGACTGGTACGTCTGGGCCGAGGCGAAGGACGACGGCACGCCACCGAACAACTGGATGTCGATCTTCGGCGGCGTCGCCTGGCGCTGGGAACCGCGGCGCGAGCAGTACTACCTGCATAATTTCCTGACCTCGCAGCCCGACCTGAACTTCCACAATCCGCAAGTGCAAGGCGCAGCACTCGACAACCTGCGTTTCTGGCTCGACAAGGGCGTCGATGCGTTCCGGCTCGACGCGATCAACTTCTGTTTCCACGACCGCCAGCTGCGCGACAATCCGCCCAAACCCGAGAGCGAGCGCGTCGGGCGCGGTTTCAGCCCGGACAATCCGTACGCATTCCAATACCACTACTTCAACAACACCCAGCCCGAGAACCTGGCGTTCCTCGAAGAACTGCGCGCGCTCGTCGATCGTTACCCCGGCACGGCGACGCTCGGCGAGATATCCGCCGAAGATTCGCTGACCGCGATGGCTGATTACACGAACGGCAATCGCCTGCACATGGCGTACAGCTTCGAACTGCTCGGCGACGATTTTTCGGCCGCGCATATCCGCCGCACCGTCGAGGCGCTCGAAAGCCGGATGACCGACGGCTGGCCGTGCTGGGCGATCTCGAACCACGACGTCAAACGCGTGCTGAGCCGCTGGGGCGGTAATTCGCCCTCGCCGGCACTGGCAAAATTGCTGACCGCCATGGTTGCGTCGCTGCGTGGAACGGTATGCATCTACCAGGGCGAGGAACTCGGCCTGCCCGAAGCCGATGTGGCGTTTCACCAGTTGCAGGACCCTTACGGCATCGCGTTCTGGCCGAACTTCAAGGGCCGCGACGGTTGCCGTACGCCGATGCCGTGGACCGATGACAATGGCGCCGGCTTCAGCAGCGTAAAGCCGTGGCTGCCAATTCCAGACTGTCACCGCGCGCTCGCGGTCTCGCACCAGGAGGCCGATCCGGAGTCGGTGCTGAACGGATTTCGCGGCTTCATGCACTGGCGCCGGACGCAGGAAGCGCTGCGCTGGGGCGATATACGTTTTCTCGAGGCGCCCGAACCGCTGCTGCTGTTCACGCGGACACTGGAAAACCACTCGATCCTCGTTGCCATCAATCTTGGCGAATCTGCGGCGACGATTCCGATTCCCGAATCCCTCGTGCTGCGACAGGTCGAATGTCCAGGGCCACGTCGTGGACAGATCGACGCCGGTGAGTTGAAACTGCCGCCTCATTCGGTGATCTACGCCGCCGCGAACCGTCCGAGGCTGGAGTCAAAGCACTCGCCATGACGCAAAAACCCAGCCTGTCCTTCTGGCAAATCTGGAACATGTGCTTCGGCTTCATGGGCATCCAGTTCGGCTTTGCGCTGCAGAATTCGAATGTCAGCCGCATCTTCCAGACGCTCGGCGCGAGCGTCGACGACATCCCCGCGCTCTGGATCGCGGCGCCGCTGACCGGGCTGCTCGTGCAGCCGATCGTCGGCTATTTTTCCGACCGGACCTGGGGCCCGCTGGGCCGGCGCCGGCCGTATTTCCTCGCGGGCGCAATTCTGGCGACGCTGGCGCTGATCGCCATGCCCAACTCGCCGGTGTTGTGGGTCGCCGCCGGTTTGCTCTGGATCCTCGACGCTTCGATCAACATTTCGATGGAACCGTTCCGTGCATTCGTCGGCGACCAGTTGCCGTCGGCGCAGCGGCCGACCGGCTACGCGATGCAAAGCTTCTTCATCGGCGTCGGCTCGGTTGTCGCCAGCGCGCTGCCATGGGCGTTCGCGAAATACGGCATCAGCAACACCGCGGCGGCCGGCGCGATACCCGACACGGTGAAGTACGCGTTCTATGCCGGCGCGGTCGCTTTGTTCGGGGCGATCGGCTGGACCGTGCTGTCGACACGGGAATATCCGCCGGACCAGCTCGCCGAGTTCGATCGATCCAGGCCGGCACGGCTGGAACGGCCGGGAAGGGCCGGCGGTTACGCGCCGTGGCTGTGGCTCGCCGCCGGCGCCGCCGGCATTGCGTTGGTCTACTTCACGCACGTCGACAAGCAGCTGTATCTGCTGGCCGGCGGCCTCGCCGCCTATGGTGCCGTGCAGATTGCGGTCGGCTTGAGCCGTTCGCGCAATCTTTTCACCGACATCGTCGCCGACATGCACGCGATGCCGGCAACGATGCGCCAGCTCGCGGTCGTGCAGTTTTTCTCGTGGTTCGCCCTGTTCGCGATGTGGATCTACACGACCTCCGCGGTGACCGCGGTGCACTTCGGCTCGTCCGACACGCAGTCCGTCGCCTACAACGATGGCGCCAACTGGGTTGGTGTGCTGTTCGCCGCCTACAACGCGTTTGCCGCGCTGGCCGCGTTACTGATCCCCGCCATGACGCGGCGTTTCGGCCTGCGCGTCAGCCACCTGGTGAACCTCTGCCTCGGCGGGTTCGGCCTGATCTCGTTCCTGCTGATCCGCGATCCGCAGTGGCTGCTGCTGTCGATGGCCGGCGTCGGTTTCGCCTGGGCCTCGATCCTGTCGCTGCCGTACGCGCTGCTGTCCGACAGTCTGCCGGCCGAGAAGATGGGCGTGTACATGGGCATCTTCAATTTCTTCATCGTGATTCCGCAGTTGCTCGCGGCGAGCGTGCTCGGGTTCCTGCTCAAGACTTTTTTCGCCAATGCGCCGATCAACGCACTGCTGATCGGAGGCGTGAGTCTGATCGTTGCGGGAGTGTGTACTTTGCGGGTGAGGGAGAGGTGAGACGTGAGACGTGAGACGTGAGACGGAGCTGCGAGGGGAACATGAGATACGTTGGAAAAAAGCGCGATTGTTCGGTGAACGAAGATAGAGGTGCCATGAGCAGCCAACGCCGCGGGCTCTTCCGTCTCACGTCTCACGTCTCTCGTTTCACGCTACTGTTCGTGGGACTCGCGGCCTGCTCATCGGCGATCGCCCATGACATCCCGGGTCCCTTCTACGGCACGAACGAACCGTTCGCCAGCAACGCGATCTACTTCGTCGTCACCGATCGCTTTGTCAACGGCGACCCGGCCAACGACCAGCGCGATCAGGGCGGCGCTCACCGCACTTTCGATGTACCGATTCCCGGGCCGAACGGCGAGACCGACAACGTCGGCTACCTCGGCGGCGACTTCAAGGGCGTGCTGGACAACGCCAGCTACATCCACGATCTCGGCTTCGGCGCTGTGTGGGTGACGCCGATCACCGATAACCCGGACGAAGCGTTCACCGGCGGCGACCCGATCACATGGAAGAGCGGCCTAGCCGATCGCGGCAAGACCGGCTACCACGGCTACTGGAGCAGCAACTTTTTCGAACTCGACGAGCACCTGCCGAGTTTGGGCCTCGATTTCGCCGCGTTCACGCGGCAGATGCGCGACAAGGGTCTGAGCATCGTGCTCGACATCGTTGCCAACCACGGCTCGCCGGCATGGACGATGCCGGTGATCCAGCCGAAGTTCGGCAAGATCTACGATGCGGACGGCAAGCTCGTCGCCGACGAGCAGAACCTGCCGCCGGACAAGCTCGACCCGCAGCACAATCCGCTGCACGCGTTCTACAAGAACAAGCCGATCCTGGCGCAACTGTCGAACATCGACGAGAACAACCCGGCCGCGCTGGACTATTTCGTGGCCGCGTACGACAAGTGGATCGGGCAGGGCGCCGCCGCGTTCCGCATCGATGCGATCGGTCTCACGCCGCCGGGCTACTGGAAGAAATTCGGCGACCGGATTCGCGCGACGCATCCGGGCTTCTTCATGTTCGGCGAGAACTTCGAGTACGACGCGAAAAAGATCGCCCCGTACACGCGCAGCGACGGCGGCAACATTTCCCTGCTCGATTTTCCGCTGCGCGGCAAGCTGGCCGAGGTATTCGAGCACCCGGGCAGCGACTATGCGAGGGTCGCTCCGGCGCTGTGGCTGGAAAGCGGCCCGTACCGCAATCCGTACGAACTCGTCACGTTCTACGACAACCATGACATGGCGCGGCTGAACGCGACCGACGAAGGTTTCATCGACGTGAACAATTTCCTGTTCACCGCGCGCGGCATTCCGGCGGTGTACTACGGCTCCGAGACCGGATTCATGCGCGGCCGGCCCGAGCACGGGGGCAATCGCAACTATTTTGGCCAGGAGCGCATCGACGCGGCGCCGCAGAGCCCGATCTACAAGGCTCTGGCGCATGTGGCAAACCTGCGCAAGTCCTCGCTTGCGTTGCAGCGCGGCCTGCAACTCGACATCTTGCTGAAAGGCGACACCGCGATCTTCTACCGCGTTTACGAAAACGATGGGCGCGCGCAAACCGCGCTGGTGCTGCTGAACAAGGGCGATCGTGCACGTTCACTCGACGTGCGCGAGCACCTGCAGGCCGGAAACTGGCGCGATGGCTTCAGCGGCGAATCCGTCGCTGTCGGCGACCACATAAGCGCCTCCGTTCCGGCACACGGCTTGCGCGTGTTCTTCTTCGACCGGCCGATTACTCGCAAGGAGACGCGCGCCCGGCTCGCAGAGTTGATGGCGAACAAGTCATCTCCTTGATTCGCACGAGTGTCGTTCCAGGGGCACGCAGCGGTGTAGATGATTTCGCGATCAGGACCGAACAGGTTGCAGCTCATTCACGCGTGCACGGACGAGCTGCGTCACGTTGCGAAATTCGCGGTCCGTGAAAAAACACAAATGAATACGTATGCAACAAATTGTTTACATTTTGGGGACGCTCTAACCTAGCTGCACACCAATACCGCGCGTCTCGAATGCGTGCGCGCGCATAACTTCAGTCGGGGGAGGCAAAAATGTTCAATCGAAATTTGTTGGCGCTCGCGGTAGCTTCGGTACTGGCCGGCGTCGCCACGGCCGGCTATTCAGCGGAGGCCGACCAGGCGACCGCGACCAATCAGGTTGAAACCACCGAGGCAGCGGACGCGGCCAAGGCGAAAAAACCGCCGCCTCCGGGCACGAGCCAGACAGCCCAGGCCACCGCCGAGAAGCCCACGGTCAACATGGAAGAGATCCAGGTTACCGGCATTCGTCACAGTATCGAGAGCGCAATCGAGGTCAAGCAGTCTTCGACGGACATCGTGGAAGTCCTCGTGGCCGAGGATCTCGGCAAGCTGCCGGACATCAGCATCGCCGAATCGCTCGCGCGCCTGCCCGGTCTTACCGCGCAGCGTGTCGGCGGCCGCGCCCAGGTCATCAGTATCCGCGGCCTCTCGCCCGACTTCGCGACCACATTGCTCAACGGGCGCGAGATGGTGAGCACCGGCGACAACCGCAGCGTGGAGTTCGACCAATACCCCGCCGAGTTGATCAACAGCGTGATCGTGTACAAGACGCCGGATGCGGCCCTGGTGGGACAGGGCCTGTCGGGCACGATCGACCTCCAGACGGTCCGGCCGCTGAACTTTTCCAGCAACGTAGGCGTGGTCGGCCTGCGCGGCCAGCACAACTCGCTGGGATCTTCGGCAAATTCCGACGCAGACGGCAATCGCTTCAACGTCAGCTATATCGGTCAGTTTGCCGACCACACCTTCGGCATCGCGGTCGGCTACGCGCACACCAAGACGCCAATCCAGGAGGAACAGGTCGGCTTGTACGAACCCTGGCAGGCGATCGGAGAAGGATGGCGCCCCGGCGTGCCGGCCGGCACGTACTACTCGGACGGCATCAAGGCGCTGCGTCGAACCGGCGAGCTCACACGCAATGCTGCGATCGCCACCCTGGAGTGGCGCCCCTCGAACGACTGGACCAGCACGCTCGACTTGTACTACTCCGAAGCGGAACAGGAAGACACCGCCAACCAGTTCGAGGTCAATCTCGGCAACTACAACGGCGGTTACGCACCTCTGTACGTCACCGATGTGCAGATCGACAACAACAACACCTTTACCGGTGGCGTGGCGCACAACGTCTATCCGCTCGTGCGCGGCATGTACAACGACCGCGAAGACAAGATCAAGGCGTTCGGCTGGAAGAACGACTTCAATGTCGGCGTCGCTCGCGTCCTGGCCGATGTCAGCTATTCCAAGGCCGACCGCAACGAACTGAGCCTGGAGAACAACACCCAGCTGGCCCCGGTGCCGCAACTGGACTCGATCGACCTGGCGTACTCGGACAACCATTTCTCCCAGCTCGTGCCCGGTCTGGATTACTCCAACCCGAACAACCTGTACCTGCGCAGCACGATTTACGGCTCCGGCTACGGCAAGGTGCCCAAGGTCGCGGACGAGCTCAGCGGATTCCGGTTGGGCGCTTCGCTGCCTGCACCGCAAGGAATCGCCAGGGTGTTCTCCGAGATTGAATTCGGTATCAACTATGCCGATCGCGAGAAAGACAAGCACCAGCCCGAAGCGAACATCAACGTCGGGCCGCAGGGTGACACGACGATCGCTTCCGATCTGCAGTACGGTCTGGTCGATCTCGGCTTTGCCGGCGTCGGCTTCATCCCGTCGTGGAACGTGCCCGGCGCGGTCAGCCGCTACATGACGTTCGAGCCGAACGAAAACGCGCCGTATCTGGTCGCCAAGGCATGGACCGTATCCGAGAAGATCACGACCGGTTACCTCAAGGGCAACATCGACAGCGAGTGGGGTTCGACCCCGGTGCGTGGAAACTTCGGATTGCAGTTCGTGCGCGCCGACCAGTCCTCCACGGCCAATGTATACGACCATACGCAGCCCGCCGGCAGCGAGATTCAGCCGTTCGAGGGCGGCAAGACCTATAACGACGTGCTACCCAGCCTGAATCTGGCCTTCCTGCTCACCGACGATCAGACGTTGCGCTTTGCCCTGGCCAAGGAGGTGGCGCGTCCGCGCGTGGACCAGCTGCGCGCCTCACTGGATTTTGGCGTCGACAGCGCGACCGGCAAGCCCGGCGCCAGCGGCGGCAACCCCGAACTCGACCCATGGAAGGCCAACGCGTTCGATGTTTCGTGGGAAAAATATTTCGGCACCAAGGCGTATGTGGCAGCGGCGTTCTTCTACAAGGATCTGACCAGCTATATCTACACACAGACCCGCGATGGCTACGACTTCTCGGCGCTGGTCGCCGGCTACGTGCCGCCTCCCGGCTCGCCGCCGGCCCAAACCACCGGCAACTTCACCGCGCCGTACAACGGCCAGGGTGGAAACCTCAAGGGCCTCGAACTCACGGCATCGCTGCCAATGGACCTGTTCACGCCGGTTCTGGAAGGTTTCGGTTTCGTTGCCAGCGTCAGCTTCAACGACAGCAGCATCAGCATCAAGGATCCGGACAGCGCGAGCAGCGTCGGCAGCGGTTCGATCAGCCTGCCGGGTCTGTCGGATCGGGTCTACAACCTGACCGCGTACTACGAGCACCACGGATTCGAGGCTCGCATCAGCCAGCGCGGTCGTTCGGACTTCATCGGCGAGATTGGCAACTTCGCCGGCAACCGAACGTTGCGCTACGTCGTTGGCGAGAACCAGATGGACGCGCAGATCAGCTACGCGTTTCAGCCCGACAGCGCTCTGGATGGCCTCAGCCTGTTGCTGCAGGCGACCAACCTGACCAATTCGTCCTACCGCACCTACGCAACCACCAAGGACCGTCCGCTCGAAAATATCGAGTGGGGTCGCACGATCCTGTTCGGGGCGACGTACAAGTTCTAAAGTACGCCAAACCCAAACCCTGCCGGACTCCAACCCGGCAGGGTTTTTGTTTGTTTTGAATTCAACGTTCCGAACGCGCGCCTGCCGATGAGGTTCGAAACTCAAGGAGCCTCGAACAGCCATGCGACTGCGCGCGGGAACTCCGCACGCCAGGCGGCCTCGTTGTGTTGTGCCTCGGCGTCGACGTGGACCGAAATGTTCCCTGCGGAGAGTCCCTGCTGTCGGACCAGCGCCACGGCGCGTTCCATGTTGCCGACCATGCTCTCGTCTTCCTTGCCGCCGGCGTAGAAGTACAGCCGCGTGTCCTTCGGCAGCGCGTGCGATGACGTGTAGTCGAACACCTCCGCCGCATACCAGTAGGCCGGGGAGAACATCCCGGCCTTGCCGAACACTTTCGGATAAGCGCAGATCGCGTAGTGCGATATCAGCCCGCCGAGCGAACTTCCCATGATTGCCGTGTGTGCGCGGTCCGCCTGCGTCCGATAGTGCGCATCGATATACGGCTTCACGACCCCGACGATGAAATCCATGTAGGCCTGGCCCTCGGCCTTGCCGTGCTTCTCGTTGTCCCAGGCATCCAGCTCCTGCATGCGGTGTTCGGCGCCGTTGTCGATACCGACCACGATGATCTGCAAATGCCGGGTTTTCGCCAGCCGATCCAGTGCTTCGTCGACTTCCCATTCGCCGAGAAACGAGGTTGCCGCATCGAACAGGTTCTGCCCGTCGTGCATGTACAGCACGGCGTAGCGCTGATGCGACGTGGCATAGTCCGGCGGCAGGTACAGGCGGATCGTGCGTTGCCGCTCGAGTCCCGGAATCATCATCGGCGCGAGAACATGCACGTTCGGCCGCGCGGTGCTTGGCCGCTCCGGCGCGGCAGCGTCGACGGCATGCGCGCGGCCTGACAGGATGGTGGCGGCCAGAAACGAACACGCCAGCGCTCGCGTCATCTTCATCTCAGCGGCTCTCCAGGACCGTGCCGAACAACGCCGGCACCGTGAATGTCACGTTGCCGCCACGGGCTTTGATGCGGCTGCCCGTGCGCACATCCACGAGCGTCTCGGCGCGAAAGTCGGCGGGAAGTGCGACGGTTATCGCGTGCGGGCTCGTATCGTTGTTCGTCGCCGTGACTGCCCATCGATCCGCATCGCGGCGCAGCAGCACGATGACATGGTCGTCGATGAACGCCGGCGCGTCGATGCTGCCGTGGCGCAATACCGGATGATCCCTGCGCATCTTGATCAGCGCCTTGTAGTCGGCGATCAGCGCCGCATCGGGCTTGCCGCCAAGGTCGGCCCACGGATAGGTCACGCGATTGTACGGATCGTCGCCGCCGGTGACGCCGGCCTCGTCGCCATACAGCACCGCCGGCGCACCGGGAAAGACCATCTGGAAGAATACCGCCAGGCGCAAGCGCTGCTTGGCGAGCTCGATTGTCGCCCCATCGTCCTTTTCGTCGCGAAAACCGAAGTCGAACAGGGCGCGCGCCGAATCGTGCGTCGACAACAGGTTCATCGACGCATAAAAGGCCTGCGGCGGATAGTTTTCGCGCATCAGTTCGATGTTGCGATAGACCGTCCGTGCATTCGCGCCGTTGGCATAGGCCTCGACGGAATTGCGGAATATGTAGTTCATCGTCGTGTCGAACTCGTCGCCGAGAAAGTACTTCGCGGCCTCGAACTGCGTCTCGGCAACCGTCAAGGCGTCCGGGCGATGCTGCTTGACTGCCACGCGCCACCGGCGCCAGAAGTCGTCGGGAACCCAGGGTGCGACATCCATGCGCCAGCCCGCCGCGCCACGGTCGAGCCACAGATTCATGATCGAGTCCGGCGCGCCGAACGCGAACTCGCGGAACGAAGGCGACGCCTTGTTGAGTTCCGGCAGGTCTTTCGCTCCGACCCAGCCGCGATACTGCCGGTCCGGCTCGGTCTGCGCCGGATCGAAGCGGTACCAGTCCGCATACGGCGAATCGGCGCGAATCTTCCCGCCGTCGAATGCGCCGGTCCCGGGAAATTTCGCCCAGCGGTCAAAGTAGATCGAATCGCTGCCGCTATGATTCAGCGACGTGTCCAGGACGATGCGGATGCCGCGCTTGCGCGCTTCGCGCGCCAGCCGTTCGAAGTCCTGCTCGCTGCCGAAATGCGGATCGATGTGCCGGTAGTCGGCCGCGTCGTACTTGTGATTGCTCGCGGCCTCGAAGATCGGAGTCAGGTACAGCGTGTTGGCGCCGAGCGCGGCGATGTAGTCGAGTTTGGCGATGATGCCGGCCAGGTCGCCGCCGAAGAAATCGTTGCCGTACCAATCATCGGAGCCATCGCCCGAACGCGGCATCCACGGTTTGTCGAGCCAGTTGCGGTGCACCTCGACCGACTTGTCGTGGAAGGT
>Ga0207648_10006360_pt1 | contig 11744 bp, 9 predicted proteins | sample KBSMisM32_FD_184310 | JGI IMG/M metagenome (GOLD analysis project Ga0207648, IMG submission 184310) | Miscanthus rhizosphere microbial communities from Kellogg Biological Station, Michigan, USA - KBS Miscanthus M3-2 (SPAdes) (version 2) | ecosystem: Host-associated > Plants > Roots > Rhizosphere... | reverse complement strand
AGCCGGTTGACCAGGTCGCCGCGCAGCCAGCTGGAGGTCTTCTGGCCTGGGAAGGTCGAGACGATGATCTCGTCCACGCGCTCGTCCTGGACCGCCTGTACGGCTGCGGTGAACGGGTCCGGGTGTGCGACCTGGGCATGGGCGTCGATGCCCTCGCCGCGCAGGATCGTCAGCACGCGGCGCAGGCGGCGTTCGGCCTCGGGGTGCTCGCGCGCGTCGTCCGTCTGCGGCGAGACGATCAGGAACGAGACCGGGCCCTTGGCAGCGCGCTCGCGGATCTTCTGCAGCAGCGGCTCGCCGACGACCGTCTCGTTCGCCACCACGAGCACGTTCGCCTCGGCGTCCGCCCGCTCTTCACCGAGGTCGACGACCACGTGCTCGACCGGCAGGCCGCGGGCGGCCTCCACGATCCGCTCGACGACGTTCTTGCGCAGCCACCCCGAGCGCTGCTGCGGGTGGGTCGAGACGACGATCTCGTCAGGCGGCGGCTCGAGCGTGGCAATCGCGTCACGGGTGGCGGCGACCGGGTCGGTGTCGACCACATGGCCGGAGGCGGGGATCCCGGCGGAGCGCAGCGCCTCGAGCGTCTTCTCCAGCCGCCGACCGGCCGCGGCGCGGCGGGTGTCCTCGTAGACCACGTAGCCCTCGCGTGGCTGGTTGACCGGCGTGACCACGGTCACGCGCACCGGACCGTCCTTGCGCCGCCGCTCGATCGCCTCGATCAGGCTGCGGCCCGCGACCGTCTCGTTGGCGATCACGAGCACGTGCCGCTCCTCGCCGCTCACGCGTGCACCTCCTCCTCTTCCTGGACGCGGTCGCCGTTGAAGACCCCGTGCCGCGCGCCCGGCACGCCGTACTCGTACGGGGTGCCGACCACCTGCGGGATCTCGTCGAAGTTGAAGATCGGCGGCGGCGAGCTCACCTGCCACTCGAGCGTCATCGAGCGCCAGGGGTTGGCGGGCGCCTTCGCTCCAAAGCGCCAGCTCGTGATCATGTTGTAGACGAAGACCACCGTCGAGGCGCCGAGCCCGAAGGACGCGATCGAGATGAACAGGTTCAGGTCGGCGAAGCGCGGCGCGTAGTCGGCGACCCGTCGCGGCATGCCCTGGATCCCGAGGTAGTGCATCGGGAAGAAGGTCAGGTTGAAGCCGATGAACGTCAGCCAGAAGTGCAGCTTCCCGAGCGCCTCGTTGTACATCCGGCCAGTCATCTTCGGGAACCAGAAGTAGATCCCGGCGAAGATCGTGAACAGCGAGCCGCCGAAGAGTACGTAGTGGATGTGCGCGACCACGAAGTAGGTGTCCGAGGTGTGGATGTCGATCGGGACGGCGGCGAGATAGATCCCGGAGAGCCCGCCGATCACGAACATCGAGACGAAGCCGAGTGCGAACAGCATCGGCGTCTCGAAATGGATGCGCCCGTCCCAGAGCGTCGCTAACCAGGAGAAGACCTTGATCCCCGTCGGGACGGCGATCACCATCGAGGTGACCATCATCGGCACGCGCAGCCAGGGCGCCATCCCGGCGACGAACATGTGGTGCGCCCAGACGGAAAAGCCCAGCACGAGGATCGCCATCAGCGAGAGCGCCATCAGGCGATAGCCGAAGATCGGCTTCCGCGCCATAACGGAGATCACCTCCGAGGCGATGCCGAAGCCGGGCAGCATCATGATGTAGACCGCCGGATGCGAGTAGAACCAGAAGATGTGCTGGTACCCGAGCGGGTATCCGCCGGCGACCTCGTTGAAGAAATCCGTGTGCATGATGTGGTCGAACATCACGAAGAACTGCGAGCCCGCGATGAACGGCGTCGCGATCACGACGAGCAGCGAGGTCGTGAAGTTCGCCCAGACCAATAGCGGCATCCGCCAGAAGGTCATCCCCGGCGCGCGCATCGTGATGATCGTGACCAGGAAGTTGAGCGCGGTCATGATCGAGCTCGCGCCGGCCCACTGAACGCCCATGTTGAAGAACACGGCGCCGATCGGCTGGTGCGTCGAGGAGAGCGGCGCGTAGCCCGTCCAGCCGGCGGCGAAGGGGCCGCCGGGGGCGAGGAAGCTCGAGACCATCATCACGCCCGCGATCGGGAGCAGCCAGAACGAGAGCGCGTTCAGCCTCGGGAACGCCATGTCCGGCGCGCCGATCATCAACGGGATCACGTAGTTCCCGATGCCGGCGAAGGCGGGGATGACGAACAGGAAGATCATCAGCGCCGCGTGCACCGAGAAGAGCCCGTTGAAGGTCTGGTTGTCGACGTACTGCATCCCCGGCCGCGCCAGCTCGGCGCGCATGAACATCGCCAGCAGGCCCGCGATCACGAAGAAGACGATCGTCGTGACCAGGTACTGGATCCCGATCACCTTGTGGTCGGTGTTGATCCGGAAGTAGTCGCGCCAGCTGCGTGCCCCGTGGCCCGAGTGGTCCTCCGGGACCGTCCGCGCGCCGCTCGCGTAGCGGTACCAGTAGTCGAAGCCGCCGAGGCCGACCAGGAGCCCGAACGGCACCGTCGTGAGCTCGACGGTCGTGATCACGGCGCCGTCCCAGAGCGGGTGCCAGCCCTCCAGCCAGCGGATGAGCACGACGAGCCCGGCGCCGATCCCGAAGAAGAGCGGCGTCACCCACAGCACGCGCAGCCAGCCGGGCGCCGTCAGCCGGCGCCAGCCGCGCGGAGGCTCGGCCGGGGCGGCGTGCTCCGTCTCGTGCTCGTGGAAGCCCGCGACGGTCTCGCTCACTGCGAGCCTCCGGCGAGGTAGGTGACCAGCGCGTCCAGCTGCTGTTTCGGCAGCGAGCTGAAGGTCTCGGGCATCACGCCCTTCGGGTATCCGGGCGCGATGTAGGCGTTCGGATCGACGATCGACTGACGGATGAACTCCTCGAGCGGCTGCCCTGCCTTCTGCGCGGCCTCAGTGAGTTTGTCGAGGTCCGGCCCGATCGTCCCCTTCGCTCCCGCGGGCTTGAAGGTGTGACACCCGTCGCAGCCGTTGTCGACGAAGGTCTTGGCCGCGGCCGACGCGCCGCCGCCGGCCGCCGCGCCCTTGCCACGGCTCCTCGCCCACTTCAGGAACTCGTCCTTCGACTCGACGGTCGTCTGGGAGCGCATCAGGGCGTGACCGAGCCCGCAGAGCTCGGTGCAGATCACGGGGAAGGTGCCGAGCCGGTTCGGGGTGATCACGAGCTTCGTCAGCAGCCCGGGAACCGCATCTTGCTTCTGACCGAACTCGGGCACCCAGAACGAGTGAATCACGTCCCGCGACTGCAGTTGCAGCTGGACGGTCGTGTCGATCGGCAGCCGCAGGGTCGCGGAGGTCGCGTTCCTGTAGGCCGGGTACTGGAACAGCCAGGCGTACTGCTGCGCGACGACGCAGACGACGAGCGGCTGCAACGGGTCGGCGTCCCTCGGCTTGCACAGGCCGGTGCCCGAGCTCTGGGCGGCCCTGGAGACGGACGCGGAGGCGCTCGGCAGGTGTTCGTTCTGCGTCAGCACGACCGCGCTGACGATCGAGATCGCCGTCACGAGTGCGGCCGGGACCGCGGTCCAGACGATCTCGAGGCTCGTGTTGCCGTGGGTCGGCGGGCCGTCCTCGTCGTCATCGGGGCCGGCGCGGAAGTTGAAGATCGCGTAGACGATCACCGCTGCGACGAGCGCGAAGATCGCGATGCAGATCGCGGTCACGAACCAGAAGACGAAGTCGATCCGGTCGGCCTGCTTGCTCGCCGGGTCCGGCAGCCACGGGATCAGCAAGGCCACCGCCGCGGCGCCCGCGCCGAACAGGATTCCCAGGACGACCAGCTGGACGATCGATCCCCTGCGCACCGGGGCCGAGACTACTCGACGCGGCGGCGCGCCGTGAGGGGAGCGATGCGCGCTCCCGGGCGCTTAGAAACTCCTGCAACTAGCAGGGTTCAGCGAAGGCGGATCTGGGTAGGGAACGAGCCACAACCCCGTTAAGGAGGAACCAAATGGGACTCGGTGTGAGCATTCTCTTGATCGCGGCAGGCGCGATCCTCGCCTTCGCGGTCAACACGAACGTCTCGGGCGTGGACATCCAGACGGTCGGCTGGATCTTGCTGATCGTCGGGATCCTCGGCGCCGTGCTGTCGATGATCTTCTGGTCGAGCTGGGCCGGCCCCGGCTACTGGGCCGGACGCCGCCGCGGCGGGTACGTCGAGGAAGCACCTCCGCCCGGCTACTAGACCTAGCGGAACCCGATTCGCCCGAGGCGGCCGCAAGGCCGCTTCGGTGCGTTTGGAACCACACCGGGCCGGTCACACGCCAGGCATGACGGCTGCGAGGTCAGAAGCGAGCGCGCGTGATGCCGACCGGCTCACCAACGAGTTCGTCTCGATCGCCTCGCACGAGCTGCGGGCGCCGATCGCGGTCGTCCATGGAATCGCGGCCACGCTGGACGCGCGCTTGGACGAGCTACGCGGCGAACAGGTCCACGCGCTGCTCGCGCAGCTCGTCGTCCAGACCGACCGCCTGCGCGACCTCGCCGACCAGCTGCTCGACCTCTCGCAGATCGAGTCGGGCGCCGCGGCGGGGCCGGCGGAGCGGTTCGACCCGGGCACCCGGCTCGAGGGGCTCGTGCCCAGGATCGCGGGCGACTGCGCGGCCGACGTGCACCTGCTGGTCGAGTCTGGCCGGACGATTGTCGCCGACCCGGTCGCGTTCGAGCGCGTGGCCGCGAACCTGATCCTGAATGCGCTGCGTTATGGCGCGCCGCCCGTCGAGGTACGCGTCGAGGGCGATCCGTGCCTGCTGACCGTCGAGGACCGCGGGCCGGGCGTCGCGCCGGAGTTCGTGCCGCACCTGTTCGAGCGCTTCAGCCGCAGCGACGAGAGCCGCCGCTCGGGCGCGGCGGGTGCGGGTCTCGGCCTCTCGATCGCCTCGGCCTACGCGACGGCGCTCGGCGGCGAGCTGGCCTACGAGCCGGCGGAACCGCGCGGTGCGCGCTTCACGCTGTCGCTACCGGCAGCTCGAAGCTGAAGCTCGAGCCGTCGCCCTCGCGCGACTCGACCGAGATCGTGCCGTTCATCCGGCGCACGAGCTCACGCGAGATGTACAGGCCAAGCCCGGTGCCGCCCACTCCGCGGGTCAGGTTCGGGTCGACGCGGTAGAACTTGTCGAAGATCCGGCGCTGCTCGCTCAGCGGCACCCCGAGCCCGGAGTCGACGACGATGAACCGGACCGCGTGGTCGCGGCGCTCGATTCGAAGCTCGACGACCCCGCCGTCCGGCGAGTATTTGATCGCGTTGTCGACGAAGTTCGTCAATACCTGCCGGACCTTGTCGGGGTCGCCGAGGATCGGCGGCAGATCCTCCTCGCACGAGAAGGAGAGCTCGATTCCGGCCGGCAGGTGGACCTCCGCCGCCTCGACGACGGTGCGCGCGAGCTCGCGCGGGTCGTACATGCCGACCTCCAGCTGGACGCGGTCCGCATCGAGCCTGCTCGCCCAGAGGATGTCGTTCACGGTCCGCGCAAGCCGGTCCGACTCGGTCGAGATCACGGAGAGCAGGTTCCCGCGAAGCGTCTCGTCGAGCTCAAGGTCTCCGCGCTGGAGCGTCAGCGCCGCGCCGTAGATCGCGGCCAGCGGCGTGCGCAGCTCGTGCGAGACGGTCGCGACGAAGTCGCTGCGAAGCTCCTCGAGCACCCGGTCGGCGGTCAGGTCGCGGAACGCGTACACGGTGCCCTCGTTGAACTCGACCGCGGCGATCGAGAGCCAAAGCTCGCGCCCCGGCAGCTCGAGCGGCAGTGTCTCCGCACTCGAGGCGGTCGCGGGCGTGGTCGCCACGGGCACGCTGCCGGCAATCGCCGACCAGCCGGGGATCGCCTCGGCCGCGAGCCGGCCGACCACGTCGTCTGCCGTCAGCCCCGTGACCGACTCGGCGGCGCGGTTCCAGAGGCGAACGACGCCGTCGCGGTCGAGCATGAAGACACCGTCACCGATGTGTTCGAGCACGCGGGCCGCGTCGGCGCGCCGCTCGGCCTCGCGGTAGAGCAGCGCGTTGTCCACCGCGACCGCGGCCCGCCGCGCGAGCTCCTCCGTGGTGACGAGGTCGGCCGGCCCGTAGTGCCGCTCGGGCTGTTCCGAGAGCATCGTGATCGTCCCCAGCACGCGGCCGCGGGCGATCAGCGGCGCGCACAGCAAGGAGGTCATCCCGATCGCCCGCAGTGCCTCGAGGTACTCGGGATCGCCGCCGCTCGCTCGCTGCAAGTGCTCGTCGGTCACCTCGGAGATCAGCTCCGCACGGCCGGTGGCGATCACGAACCCGGGACCGTGAGCTGCGTCCGGTGTGATCGGAAAGCGCTTCAGGAACTCGTAGGCGGCGGCCTGCGCCTTGGGGTCCGCATGTGCGACCGCCACCCGCTCGAACAGGTCGCCGCGGAGCATGTCGACGATGCACCAGTCGCCGAGGTACGGCACCGCCAGCTCGCTCAGGCGCTCGAGCGCAGCCGAGTAGTCGAGGGTCGAGCCGAGCAGCTCGCTCGCCTCGGCGAGGAACTCGAGCCGCCGGCCCGCCGCTCGGGCGCTCTCGTACAGGCTCGACTGCTCGATCGCCAGCGCGATCCGGTCACCCAGCAGCTGGAGCGTCCGCTCGTCGTCGTTCGTGAAGACGCGCGACGTGACCGAGCCGACGTGCATCACGCCGAGCAGCCTGCCCTCGACGAGCAGGGGCACCCCGAGCAGCGACTTCAGCCCGCGCTTGATCAGCAGCGGGTTGACGACCTCGGCTTTGTTGACGTCCGGGATGAAGACCGGTGCGCGCGTCGCGGCGACACGGCCGGCGAAGCCGGCGCCGACGGGGATTCGCACGCCGGCCTCGACCTCCTCCTCGAGCCCCCGGGCCCACGACGCGACGAGCTCGTCGCCGGTCTCGTCGAGCAGCAGGCAAACGGCCGTGTCGGCCCGCATCACCGTGCGCACGCCGTCCAGCAGCTCCTGCAGCAGCAGGTCGAGGTCGAGGTGGGTGAGCGCCGCTTCGGAGATCACCTCGAGGTCTCGCAGCCGTGCGACCGCCTCCTCAGCCTTCGCCCGGGCCTCGCGCTCCCGCGAGAACAGGGTCGCGTTGTCGACCGCGAGCGCGGCGCGGCTGGCGAGCTCGGTGGCGAGCACGATCTCGGGCTCGGTGTAGCGACGGTCCGACTCCGACCACGCGAGCGTCATCGCTCCGATCGTGCGGGCGCGGGCGACCAACGGCACCGCGAGCGCCGAGCGCGGGTCGAGCCGCTTGATCAGCTCGAGGTGGTGGTCGTCCCGCGTGGTGGCGTGCAGCTCCGCCTTGCCGAACTCCTCGAAGAGCACCGGCTCGCCGGACCGGATCGTCCGCGCGGCCGGCTGCGGCGAGTCGATCGTGGGCGGGTAGAGCGCCCGCATCTCGCGCAGCAAGTCCTCCTTGCGCGGGTCGGCGGCCGCCACGGCCACCTGCTTGATCGTGACGCCGTCCTCCTCGAGCACGTCCACGATGCACCAGTCGGCCAGCGCCGGTACGGCAAGCCTGGCGACCTGCACGAGCGTCTGCTCCCAATCCAGCGAAGCGGCGAGCGCCTGGCCTGCCTCGGCGAGGAAGCGCACGCCTTCGTCGGCGGGACTATGGTCGCGCGTGATCACGTGTTCCTCCGGGCGGAGTGGACGAGATGGGCCGTGAAGGGATCGAACCTTCGACCTTGGGATTAAGAGTCCCCTGCTCTACCAGCTGAGCTAACGGCCCGAGGCGGCGCATAGTGTAGCCGCGCCATGAAGGTCCTCTCGGTGGTCGGAAACCGGCCGCAATTCGTGAAAGCAGCCCCCACGTCGGTCGCCCTGCGCGAGCGTGGGATCGACGAGATCGTGCTGCACACCGGGCAGCACTACGACCGCGAGCTGTCGCAGGTCTTCTTCGAGGAGCTCGGCCTCGATGAGCCGCGCTACGCGCTCGACCTGCATACCGCCGATGCGGCCGAGATGGAGGCGGCGATCGCCGGGCCGCTAGAGGATGAAGCACCGGACTGGGTGCTCGTCTACGGCGACACCAACTCGACGCTGGCGGGCGCGCTGGCGGCTGGCGCGGCCGGGGTCCGGCTCGCGCACGTCGAGGCCGGGCTCCGCAGCGGCGACCTCTCGATGCCCGAGGAGCGAAACCGGATCGAGGTCGACCGCCTCGCGGCCCTGCTCTTCGCTCCGGACGAGCGCTCGCGCGACCAGCTGGCCGGCGAGGGCGTCCCCGGGCGAACCGAGGTCGTCGGCGACGTGATGGCCGACGCGACACGGCTGTTCGAGCCGATCGCCCGCCAGCGGGCCGCTCCCGTGGTCGAGGGGCCCTACGACCTGCTCACCATCCACCGCGAGGCGAACACCGAGCCCGGGCGGCTGGCGCGGCTGATCGAGAGCCTGAACGCGACAGGGCGCACCTTCGTCTTCCCGGTCCACCCGCGCACGCGCAAGGTGCTCGACGACCACGGGATCGAGCCCGCGCCGCAGCTGCACGCGATCGCTCCCGTCGGCTACCTGGAGATGCTCGCGCTCGTCGCCGGCGCGAGAGCCGTCGTCACCGACTCGGGCGGCCTGCAGAAGGAGGCCTACTGGCTTCGCGTGCCCTGCGTCACGCTGCGCCCCTCGACCGAGTGGGTGGACACGGTGCTCGCCCGCGCGAACACGCTGGTCGACCCGGACGACCTGACCCGGCTGCCCGAGGTGCTCGAGCAGGCGACGTTCCCACAGGACGCCCCGCCGCTCTACGGCGACGGCCACGCGGCCGCCAGGATCGCTGAAGCGCTCTATACCCTTACGCGCGGCCGGGACGACTGATGCAAATCATCCAACACAGTGCGTTGAACGGCTTCATCGGCAAAGCCGCTGAAGCCTCCATGGTCGGCGCCGCCGAGTCGGCGCCTAGGCTTCCGCAGTCATGAGCAAGATCGCCATCGTCGGAGCCGGCTACGTCGGCGTCCCACTCGCTCGCGTCTTCGCCGATGCGGGCCAGACGGTCGTGCTCGTCGACGTCCAGGCCCACCGGGTCGCCCAGCTGAACCGGGGCGAGAGCTACATCGAGGACGTGCCCTCGGAGGTGTTGAAGGCCCACGTCGACGCCGGCCTAGTGACCGCCACCACCGACTACGACGAGCTCGCAGCCGCGGACGCGATCCTCGTCGCGCTGCCGACCCCGCTCTCGGCCCAGCGCGAGCCCGACCTGACGATCGTGCTCGACGCGACACGGGAGATCGCCCCGCGCCTGCGGCAGGGCCAGCTGGTCGTGCTCGAGTCGACCACGTACCCCGGCACGACGCGCGAGCGCGTCGCCCCGCTGCTCGAGGCGAGCGGATTGAAGGCCGGCGAAGGCTTCCACCTTGCCTTCTCGCCGGAGCGCGTCGACCCCGGCCGCGAGGACTGGACGACCAAGACCACACCGAAGGTCGTCGGCGGCCTGACCCCGGAGTGCACGCGCCGCGCGATCGAGCTCTACGCGAGCGCCGTGGACGAGGTCGTCGAGGTTTCCTCGCCCGAGGCCGCGGAGCTGACGAAGCTGCTCGAGAACATCTTCCGCTCGGTCAACATCGCGCTCGTCAACGAGCTCGCGCAGCTCTGCGAGCGGATGGGGCTCGACATCTGGGAGATCGTGGACGCGGCGGCGACGAAGCCGTTCGGTTTCATGCGCTTCGAGCCCGGGCCCGGCCTCGGCGGCCACTGCCTGCCCGTCGACCCCTTCTACCTCTCGTGGAAGGCGCGTCAGTTCGACTTCTACACCGAGTTCATCGAGCTCGCGGGCAAGGTCAACCAGAACATGCCGTACTTCTGCCGCTCGCTGATCTCGCAGGCCTTGAACCACGGCGCCCAACGCTCCCTGAGCGGCTCGAAGGTCCTCGTGCTCGGCGTCGCCTACAAGGCGAACGTCTCCGACATGCGCGAGTCGCCGGCGCTCAAGCTGATCGAGCTGCTGCGCACGGCGGGCGCCGACGTCGCCTACCACGACCCGTACGTGCCCGAGCTGACGAAGTACGGCCTCAGCTCGCAGCCGCTCGAGCCTGGCGACTACGACTGCGTCACGATCGTCACCGCGCACGGGTCGATCGACTACGACGATGTCGTAGAGCGGTCGACGCTCGTGGTCGACCTGCGCAACGCGACCGGCAGGAACGGCCGTGTGGACGGCAAGGTCTGGAAGCTATGACCCGGCTCGGGCAAGCGGGTCTCGGCGCATGGGGCAAGAACCTCGCGCGCAACTTCGACGAAATCGCCGACCTCGCCTGGCTCTGCGACGCCGACGAGTCGAGGCGACAGGAGTTCGCCGCCCGCTATCCGAGCGCACGGGTCACCGGAGACTTCGAGGAGCTGCTCGCCGACCCGGAGCTCGAGGCGGTCGCGGTGGCCACACCGGTGCCGACGCACTACGAGCTCGCGAAGCTCGCGCTCGAGGCGGGGAAGCACGTATTCGTCGAGAAGCCGCCGGCGATGCGCGCGCACGAGATGGAAGAGCTCTGCGACCTGGCCGAGGAGCGCGACCTCGTCCTGATGCCGGGCCACCTGCTGCTCTACCACCCCGCCGTCAACATGCTCAAGCGCCTCGTCGACGGCGGCGATCTCGGGGACGTCCTCTGCGTCTACTCGAACCGCCAGAACCTCGGCGTGATCCGCCGGCACGAGAACGCTCTCCTCTCGCTGGGCGTCCACGATTTGTCGGTCATCCTCTACCTGCTTGAGGAGGAACCGACTGAGGTCTGGGCGCACGGGAACGCGTTTCTGAACGAGGGCGTCGAGGACATCGTCTTCTGCTACCTCCGCTTCCCCTCGGGGAAGATCGCGCACATGCACCTGTCGTGGCTCGACCCGCACAAGATGCGCAAGATCACGGTTGTCGGGCGCGAGAAGATGGTCGTCTTCGACGACATGGAGCTCGAGCGCAAGGTGACCGTCTACGACAAGGCGCCGTGGCACCCATCCGCGACCTGGGGCGAGTGGCAGACGCGCTCGGGCGACATCTTCAGCCCGAAGGTTCCGAACGACGAGCCACTGCGGCTCGAGTGCACGCACTTCCTCGAACTCGTCGCCGGCGAGGGCGACCGACGCAAGGCCGCGCGCGACGGCCTCTTGGTGGTGCAAGCGCTCGAGGCGCTGCAGGCCTCGCTCGTCGCAGCGCCTGCATGAGCGACGTCGCCGAGACCGCGATCGTCTTTCCCGGGACGGTGATCGGCGAGGGCTGCAAGATCCTGGACTACGCCGTCGTCGGCAAGCAGCCGACGCTCTCGCCACGTTCGACCGCCAAGCGCGAGGAACTGCCGCCGCTCGAGCTCGGCGCGGGGACGGTCGTCTCGACCGGCGCGGTCGTCTTCGCGGGCACGACGGTCGGCGAGCGCGTGATCGTCGGCGACCAGGCCTGCGTGCGCGAGCGCTGCTCGATCGGCGACGACGTGGTGATCGGCCGCGGCTCGCTGGTCGAGAACGACACCACGGTCGGCGCGCTGACGAAGATCCAGGCGCACGCCTACATCACCGCCTACTCGCTGCTCGAGGACAACGTCTTCATCGCGCCGTGCGTGATCACGACGAACGACAACTTCATGGGTCGCACCGAAAAGCGGCACGAGCTGATCAAGGGGCCGACGATCCGTCGCGGTGCGCGTGTAGGCGGCGGCGCGGTGCTGCTCCCCGGGATCGAGATCGGCGAGGAGGCGTTCATCGGCGCGGGCGCAGTCGTGATCCGTGACGTGCCGGCGCGGGCGCTGATGGTCGGCAACCCCGCGCGGCAGCTACGCGAGGTCCCGGACGAGGA
>Ga0207648_10006359_pt1 | contig 11745 bp, 13 predicted proteins | sample KBSMisM32_FD_184310 | JGI IMG/M metagenome (GOLD analysis project Ga0207648, IMG submission 184310) | Miscanthus rhizosphere microbial communities from Kellogg Biological Station, Michigan, USA - KBS Miscanthus M3-2 (SPAdes) (version 2) | ecosystem: Host-associated > Plants > Roots >... | reverse complement strand
GCCGATCGTCATCGCCGGCGGCAAGAAGCTGCCCGAGCTCGACGCGCTCACCATGGCCTACAAGGCGATCGACCAGGGCGCGGCCGGCGTCGACATGGGCCGCAACATCTTCCAGTCCGACGACCCGGTGGCGATGATCCAGGCGGTCGGCGCGGTGGTCCACAAGAAAGAGAAACCGGAGAAAGCCTTTCAGCTGTACCAGCAGCTGAAGGAGTCGCGCATTCCCCTACATGTGCCTGATCGTTCTCGGCTGGCGGGTTCACGCTGAGCTTCCGCTGATCGTCGCGGCCAACCGCGACGAGTTCCACGCCCGCCCCGCCGCCCCTGCTGCGTTCTGGGAAGACCATCCCGGGATCCTCGCCGGGCGCGACCTCGAGGCGCGCGGCACGTGGATGGGCGTCTCGCGCAGCCGCAAGTTCGCCGCGGTCACCAACTACCGCGGCGCCAAGGAGCCGCGCGCCGTTGAGTCCCGCGGCGCCCTGGTTTCCAGGTTCCTGACGAACGGAGCCAAGCCCGGCGAGTACATCGACCACGTCAAGACCGGTCTCTACAGCGGTTTCAACCTGCTCGCCAGCGACGCCGACGAGCTGTGGTGGATGTCGAACCGCGGCGGCGAGGCGCATCGCCTCGACCCCGGGATCTACGGCCTCGGCAACACGCTGCTCGACGCGCCGGAGGTCGAGGGCATCAAGAAGGCATTCGCTGCGGAGCTCTCCCCCGCCCCTGCGGTCGAATCGCTGTTCAAGCTGCTGGAAACGGCAAAGATCATCCATCCCGAATACGGCACGCGCTGCTCCACTATCCTGCTCGGCGGCAAGCGCACGCGCTACGCCGAGCGCAGCTTCGCTGCGGACGGCTCGCCCGGCGAGACGGTTCACTACGAGTTCTAGAGCGGGCGCCGCATCTCCTGGTGGCGGATGCCGGCTTCCATGTATTCCGCGCCATGCCGAACGAAGCCGTGCGCTTCGTAGAACCGCGCCGCGCCAACCTGCGCGGAGAGGATCGCCTGAGGATCGCCCCGCCGCCTTGCCCGTTCCATCAGCGCCTTCAAAATCAGTCCGCCGATGCCGCGGTTGCGCCAGTCCTTGAGCACCGCCATGCGGCCGATGTGGCCGTCGGGCAGCAAGCGACCCGTTGCAACGGGTTTTCCCTGATCAAAAGCAACTGCATGGACCGAGACCGGGTCGTGCTCGTCGAGCTCGATCTCGCGCGGCACGCCCTGCTCTTCGCAGAACACGGCGAAGCGGACGGGCGACGCGTGCGCGCGCGCCTGGTCCCAGTTCAAGAGCTCGATCAGCGGCTCGGCTTTCATTCGACCGCGAAAAGTATAATCCGCGCATGAAAAGCCGCTGGAGCGACGCCGAGGCCGCGGAGTACAGCGGCGCGCTGGGGCCGCGCGTCTACACCTCGCGCCTGCTCGGGCGCGACAAGTCGCTCGTGCTCCACGGCGGCGGCAACACCTCGGTCAAGCTGCGCGAGAAGGACGTGTTCGGCGTGGAGCGCGACGTGCTCTACGTGAAGGGCAGCGGCTCGGACCTCGAGACCATCACTGCCGCGGGCTTCGCCCCGCTGCCATTGCTGTACATGCAGAAGCTGCCGACGCTGCCGTCTTTGTCGGATGCGCAGATGCTGAACGAGCTCAACACCCACGTGCTGCGCGCCGGGGCGCCCTCGCCTTCGGTGGAGACGCTGCTGCACGCGCTGCTGCCGCACAAGTACGTCGATCACACCCACGCCGATGCGGTGCTGGCGATCTCCAATGCCCCCGACGGCGAAAAGCGCATGCGCGAGATCTACGGCGAGCGCGTCGCGGTGATGCCTTACGTGATGGCGGGCTTCAGCCTCGCTGCGCACTGCGCGCGCGAGTTCCCCAGGCAGGCGACGGGCAAGACCATCGGCATGGTGCTGGTCTCGCACGGCATCTTCTCCTTCGGCGCCGAAGCGAAGGAATCGTACGAGCGCATGATCGAGCTGGTTTCGATGGCAGAGGAATACCTGCAGAAGAAAAAGGCTTGGACCATCGGGATGGCGCAGACGCCTCCGGTGGAAGCAAAGCGCGAAGAGATCGCGAGCCTCAGGCGCGCGATCTCGGAGCAGGCCGGTGTTCCGGTCGTGCTGAAAATCAACAGCAATGAGAAGTTCCGCGGCTTCGCGCAGCATCCCAAGGTCGCCGAGCTGTCGCAGAAAGGCCCGGCCACGCCGGATCACCTTCTGTTCATCAAGCCTGCGCCGATGCTCGGGCGCGACGTCGCCGCTTACGCGCAAAGCTACCGTGCGTATTTCGAGCGCTATGCCGCCAAGGCGCCCAAAACCATGCTCGACCCGGCGCCGCGCGCGCTGCTCGACCCGCAGCTCGGCTTCGCCGCCGCGGGACGCGATGCGCGCGAGGCGGCGATCATCGAGGACCTCTACGATCACAGCATCGACGTCATCCTGCGCGCCGAGGCGCTCGGCGGCTGGCGCGGCGTCGGTGAGAGCCATCTGTTCGATATCGAGTACTGGGACCTCGAGCAGGCCAAGGGCAGAAAGGCCGCGGCGTCGCCGATGTTCAGGGGCGAAGTGGTGCTGGTCACCGGCGCGGCCTCGGGCATCGGCAAGGCCTGCGCGGATTCTTTCCTGCGCCGCGGCGCCGCGGTCGTCGGCCTCGACCGCAATCCGGCGATCGAGACCCTGTGGCAGCGGCCGGATTTCCTCGGCCTGGCCCTGGACCTGACCGACAGCGCGGCGCTGGACCACGCGCTGACCCGGGTCGTCCGTTCCTATGGCGGCGTGGATATGCTGGTGCTGAACGCCGGCATCTTTCCCAAGTCCGAGCCGCTGCAGAACATCGCCGCCGACGCCTGGCAGCGGGCCATGAGCGTCAATGTCGAGGCGCCGCTGCGCATCCTGCAGCTCTGCCATCCCCTGCTGCGCCTTGCGCCGCACGGCGGCCGCATCGTGGTGATCGGCTCGCGCAACGTGCCCGCCCCGGGGCCGGGCGCCGGGGCCTACTCCGCCTCCAAGGCGGCGCTCAACCAGGTGGCGCGCGTCGCCGCGCTGGAGTGGGCCAAGGACGGCATCCGCATCAACTCGCTGCACCCGGACTCGGTGTACGACACCGGCCTGTGGACGCCCGAGCTGCTCGCGGCGCGCGCCAAGGCCTACAACATGACCGTCGAGCAGTACAAGAAGAAGAACCTGCTGCGCACCGAGGTCGCCTCGCGCGACGTCGCCGAGCTCGCTGCCGAGATGTGCGGACCGCTGTTCGCCAAGACCACCGCTGCGCAGGTGCCGATCGACGGCGGCAACGACCGGGTGGTCTGATGGAAGTCGAGCCGATCCGCTGGAAGGGCGACCGCCTCGAGCTCCTCGACCAGCGCCTGCTCCCCGACCAGACCGTCTACGTCACCTGCCGCACGGCCGAGGAAGTGGCAGCGGCGATCCGCGACATGGTGGTGCGCGGCGCGCCGGCGATTGGGTGTGCTGCCGCGTTTGGGGTGGCACTCGCCCAGGGCTCCCCCAGCTCGTATGAGGTGCTGAGGAAAAGCAGGCCCACGGCGGTCAACTTGTTCTGGGCGCTCGACCGCATGAAGAAGGCCAAAGACCTCAAGGCGGAGGCCGAAGCCATCTTCAACGAGGACCTCGCCGCCAACCACGCCATGGGCAAGCTCGGCGCCGAGCTGATCCCGAAGAACGCACGCGTCATGACCCATTGCAACGCCGGCGCGCTCGCGACGGCCGGCTACGGCACGGCACTGGGAGTCATCCGGTCTTCAAAGCACAAGAACATCTCGGTGATCGCCAACGAGACCCGGCCCTACCTGCAGGGCGCGCGGCTCACGGCCTACGAGATGGTGCAGGAAGGCATTCCGGTCACGCTCATCACCGACAGCATGGCCGGGCACCTGATGAGCCGCGGCGAGGTGGACGTGATCGTGGTGGGCGCCGACCGCATCGCGGCGAACGGCGACACGGCGAACAAGATCGGCACCTATGCGCTCGCCGTGCTGGCGAAGCGCCACGGCATCCCGTTCTACGTCGCCGCGCCGATGTCCACCTTCGACCCGAAGATCCGCGACGGCTCGAAGATCCCGATCGAGGAGCGCCCGGCGAGCGAGGTGACCGGCTATCGCGGCAAGCGCTGGGCGCCGGAAGGCGTCTCGGTGCGCAACCCTGCGTTCGACGTCACGCCGGCGGAGCTGATCACCGGGATCATCACCGAGCGCGGCGTGGTGAAGAAGCCGAACCGCGAGCGCGTGGCGAAGCTGACGAAGAAGAAACCTACTCGGTAATCTCGACCGGCGTGTAGACCGGGACGCGGTCGAACAATTCGGCGACGTCGCGGTTGCGCATCCGCACGCAGCCGATCGAGCCGGGCTTGCCGAGCTCGGCGCTGTCCGGGCAGCCGTGGATGTAGATATAGCGGCGCATGGTGTCGACGTCGCCCAGCCGGTTCTTTCCCGGCTCGCAGCCCGAAAGCCACAGGATGCGCGTGAGGATCCAGTCGCGCCCCGGGTAGCGCTCGTGCAGCTCGGGTGTCCACACCTCGCCCGTCGGCCGGCGGCGCACGAACACCGAGCCGAGCGGCTGCCCGGCGCCGATCTTGGCGCGCACGATGTGCGTACCGCGCGGGGTGCAGAAGCTGCCGTTCTTCTCCCCTGCCCCCTTGCTCGAGGTCGAGACGACCCAGGTCCTGCCCTGGAAGGTCAGCTTCTGGGTTTTCAGGTCGATGGTGATCATCGCTTGGCGGCGAAGAACTTCGACAGGATCGCGCCACACTCCTCGGCGAGCACGCCGCGGTCGACGGTCATGGTGCTTTTGAGCACCAGCTTCTTGGGATCGGTCGCGCCGTAGACCAGGCGCGCCACGCGCGCATGGAACATCGCGCCCAGGCACATCTCGCAGGGCTCCAGCGTGACATACAGCGTGGCGCCGGTCAGGCGGTAGTTACCGGCCTTTGCTGCAGCGGCGCGCATCGCCTGGATCTCGGCGTGCGCGGTCGGATCGTGCGCTGCGATGGGCCGGTTCCACCCTTCTCCAAGAATTTCACCATGCAGCACGACGAGAGCCCCTATGGGCACTTCGCCTTCCGACTGCGCGTGGCGGGCGAGCTCGAGCGCCCGCCGCATATACTGCTCGTCGTTCATCAAGAGCGATTCTCGCAGATGGCGTCACCCTTTTCCGTGCGCAGCTTCCGCTTCCAGTGGCCGGCGGACCTGCTCACCTCGTGGGCCTTCGAGATGGAGGCCCTGATCCTCGGCTGGTACGTGCTCGTCACCACGGGCTCGGTGCAGCAGCTCGCGGCCGTTGCCGCGCTCGCCTGGCTCGGCTCGCTGTTCTCGCCGTTCTTCGGGCTGGCCGGCGACCGCATCGGGCACCGCAACGTGCTCTGCTTCACGCGCGCCGTCTATGCCGCACTCGCCGCGACGCTGACGGTTCTCACGCTCACCAACACCCTGCAGACGTGGCACATCTTCGCGGTCGCCGCGGTCGCGGGGTTCCTGCGGCCTTCCGACAACGTGATGCGCAACGTGCTGGTCGGCCAGACCATGCGCCCCGAAATGCTGATGGGCGCGCTCGGCTTGAACCGCTCGACCTCCGATACTGCGCGGGTGGCGGGCGCCCTCGCCGGCGCGGGCGGCGTGGCGCTCATCGGCATGGGGCCGGCCTACGTGCTGGTGACGCTCATGTATGTAGTCGCCGCGGGCCTGTCGGCCGGCATCGCCGGTCGCCCCGCTACGCACGCCGCGCCGAGGCATCCGATGGCTGAGATGAAGGACGGTTTTCGCTACGCCTGGAACAAGCCCGACCTGATCGCCACGTTCGCCATGGCCTTCCTGGTCAACCTGCTCGCGTACCCCTTCATCCTCGGCCTGCTGCCCTACGCCGCGCTCGAGGTCTACAAGGTCGGCCAGGCGGGGCTCGGCTATCTCGCGGCGGCGTTCTGGCTGGGTGCGCTCGCGGGCTCGCTCGTCGTCGGCGCCGGTCGCCTGCCGTTCGGCGCGGCGCGCGTCATGCTCTGGAGCGCGGGCGTCTGGTTCGCCGCGACGCTGTTCTTCGGCCTGACCACCAGCCTGCCCCTCGGCATCGCCCTGCTCTTCGTCGCCGGCTTCATGCAGAGCTTCTGCCTCACGCCGCTCGCGGCCATCATGCTGCGCACCTCCGACGAGTCGATGCGCGGGCGCGTCATGGGAGTTCGGATGCTCGCGATCTGGGGATTGCCGCTGGGCCTCGTGGCGGCCGGCCCGCTGATCGAGCGCATCGGCTATGCGCCGACCGTGCTCCTCTATTGCGGCCTCGGGCTCGCCGCGACCCTGGCGATCGGCTACCGCTGGCGCCACGCCCTGTGGCACCGCTCCGCGGCGGCCAACGTCGCCTGAGCTACTCCCACTCGATGGTGGCGGGCGGCTTGGAGGAGATGTCGTAGGTCACGCGGTTGATGCCGCGCACCTCGTTGATGATGCGGTTGGAGATGCGCGCGAGCAGCTCGTGCGGCAGCGGCGCCCAGTCGGCGGTCATGAAGTCGGTGGTCTGCACGGCACGCAGCGCCACCACGTTCTCGTAAGTCCGCCCGTCGCCCATCACGCCGACCGAGCGCACCGGCAGGAACACGGCGAAGGCTTGCGCGGTCTTGTCGTACCAGCCCGAGCTTCTCAATTCCTGGATGAAGATATCGTCGGCCCTCTGCAACAGGCTGACCTGGGTTTTGTCGATTGCCCCGAGGATGCGAACGCCGAGTCCCGGTCCCGGGAACGGATGCCTGAACACCATCTCGCGCGGCAGGCCGAGCGCGAGGCCGAGCTCGCGCACCTCGTCCTTGAACAGCTCGCGCAGCGGCTCGAGTAGCTTGAGGTGCAGGGTCTCGGGCAGGCCGCCGACGTTGTGGTGCGACTTGATGGTGACGGCTTTCTTGGTCTTGGCGCCCGCCGACTCGATCACGTCGGGGTAGATCGTGCCCTGGGCGAGCCACTTCGCGTTCTTGATTTTCTTGGCTTCGCGCTGGAACACCTCGACGAACAGCCGGCCGATGATCTTTCTTTTTTCTTCGGGATCCGCAACGCCTTTCAGCGCCCCGAGAAACTCGGCGCTCGCGTCCACGTGGATCACCTTGAGGTGCATGTGCTTGGCGAAGGTGTCCATCACCTGCTGCGACTCGTTCAGCCGCAGCAGGCCGTGGTCGACGAAGACACAGGTGAGTTGCTCGCCGATCGCCTTGTGGATCAGCGCTGCCGCAACGGAGGAGTCCACGCCGCCGGAGAGGCCGAGGATCACTTCCTCTTTTCCGACAAGAGCTTTTATTCTTGAAACGGCTTCCGAAACATATTCGGGCATCTGCCAGTCACCGCGGCAGCCGGAAATGTCCTTGACGAAACGATGCAGAAGCTTGGTGCCCTGCCGGGTGTGGGTCACTTCCGGGTGGAACTGCACGCCGTAGAAGCGCCGGGTCTCGTCGGCCATGCCGGCGATCGGGCAGGCGTCGGTGGAGGCCATCAGCTTGAAGCCCGCGGGCATCTCGGCGACCTTGTCGCCGTGGCTCATCCACACCTTGAGCATTCCGTGGCCGTCGGCGGTGCGGTAATCCTCGATGCCATCGAGCAGGCGGGTGTGGCCGCGCGCCCGGACTTCGGCGTAACCGAACTCGCGCACCGAGCCGGGCTCGACCTTGCCGCCGAGCTGCTGCGCCATGGTCTGCATGCCGTAGCAGATGCCGAGCACCGGAACGCCGAGGTCGAACACCGCCTTCGGCGCGTGCAGCGTGGATTCCTCGTACGCGGAAAGGTGGCTGCCGGAAAGGATGATGCCGTCGGCGCCGAAGCGGCGCACGAACGCGTCGTCGACGTCGCAGGGATGGATCTCGCAGTAGACCTTGGCTTCCCGCACCCGGCGGGCGATCAGCTGCGTGTACTGCGCTCCGAAATCCAGGATGAGAATCTTTTGGTGCTTACTCGACCCGGTAATTCGGCGCCTCCTTCACGATCTGGACGTCGTGCACGTGGGATTCGCGCATGCCCGCGCTGGTGATCTCGACGAACTGGGTCTTGGTGCGCATCTCGTCGATCGTGGCGCAGCCGGTGTAGCCCATGCTGGCGCGCACGCCGCCGACCAGCTGCTCGATGACGCGCACCGCGCTGCCTTTGTAGGGCACGCGGCCTTCGACGCCTTCGGGGACCAGCTTGTCGACGTTCATCTCCGCCTCCTGGAAATAGCGGTCGGCGGCGCCCTTCTGCATCGCGCCGAGCGAGCCCATGCCGCGGTAGGACTTGTAGGAGCGGCCCTGGAACAGCTCGATCTCGCCGGGCGATTCCTCGGTGCCCGCGAACAGCGAGCCGAGCATCACCGCGTTCGCGCCGGCGGCGATCGCCTTGGCGATGTCGCCCGAGTAGCGCACGCCGCCATCGGCGATCAGCGGCACCCCCGCCTGCGCGAGGGCAGCGGCGCAGTTCTGGATCGCGGTGATCTGCGGCACGCCGACGCCGGCGACGATGCGGGTGGTGCAGATCGAGCCCGGGCCGATCCCGACCTTGACGCCGTCGGCGCCATGGTCGACCAGCGCTTTGGCGCCGTCGCCGGTGCCGACATTGCCGCCGATGACTTCGACCTTCTTGAAGTTCTTCTTGATCCAGGCCACGCGGTCGAGCACGCCCTGGGCGTGGCCGTGCGCGGTATCGACCACCAGGACGTCCACTCCCGCTTCGACCAGCGCGCCGATCCGCTCCTCGGTGCCCTCGCCCACGCCGACCGCGGCGCCGACGCGCAGCTTGCCGTGCGCGTCCTTGCAGGCGTCCGGATGCTCGCTCTCCTTCAGGATGTCCTGCACCGTGACCAGCCCCATGAGCTCCAGGTCGTCGTCCACCACCAGCACACGCTCGAGGCGGTGCTGGTGCAGCAGCTTCATCGCTTCGTCGCGCGTGGTGCCCTCGGGCACGGTGATCAGCTTCTTCTGCGGCGTCATGATCGCCTTCACCGGCTGCTCGAGGTTGGTCTCGAAGCGCAGGTCGCGGTTGGTGACGATGCCGACCACTTTTCCATTCTTGACCACCGGGAAGCCGGAGATCTTGTGCTCGCGCTGCAGGGCGATGACCTCGCGCACCGGCATGTCGGGCGGAATGGTCATCGGATCGCGCAGCACGCCCGACTCGAAACGCTTGACCTTGTGCACCTCGGCAGCCTGCGCCTGCGGCGTGAGGTTCTTGTGGATGATGCCGATGCCGCCTTCCTGCGCGATGGCGATCGCGAGGCGCGCCTCGGTCACGGTGTCCATCGCCGCGGACACGAGCGGCAGGTTCAGCTGGATTTTCCGGGTGAGGCGAGTTTTGAGAGAAACTTCACGCGGCAGTACGCGCGAGTGGGCGGGAAGGAGGAGAACATCGTCGAAGGTCAGCGCCTTCTGGATTACCCGCATGTCTTCTTCTCTCGCAAAGCGGCATTATACGCGATACTGTCATCCATCCGAATGCCCATGCGTTCCTACCATCATGAATAGAGCCATCATTTTCGGTCTCGGGGTGTTGTTCGCCACGGCGGCCGCCGCGCAGCAATACAAGTGGGTCGACCAGAACGGCAAGACGCAGTACGGCGACGTGCCGCCGCCCGGCGTGCAGGCGCAGCGCCTCAAACCGCCCTCGTCCGGGCCGGCGCCGGCCCCCGCCGCCGCCGCGAAGAAGGACGGAAAAACCGAGAAGCCGCTCAGCCCCGAGGCCGCCTACCGCAAGCGCCAGGAAGACGCGCAGAAGGAGAACGAAAAAAACGAGAAGGCGGAGCAGGAAGCCGCGGCCAGAAAAGAGAACTGCGCCCGCGCCCAGGAACAGCTGCGCCAGCTCGAGACCGGCCAGCGCATCGCGCGCACCGACGCGAAAGGCGAGCGCTACTTCCTGGATGACGCGCAGGTCGCGCAGGAAATGGCGCGCACGCGCCAGATCGTCCAGCAGAGCTGCGCCAACTAGCGCTTGCGGGCGGCGCGCCGGCGGCGCGCTTCCTTCGGGTCGATCGCGAGCGCCCGGTAGACTTCGACGCGGTCCCCCGGCGAAAGCCGGGCATCGAGCGGCGCGCGTTGCCCGAAGATGCCGAAAGCCTGCGTCTCCAGGTTGATCTCCGGATGCCGTTCCAGCACCCCCGAAGCGAGCACGGCGTCGCGCACAGTGGCGCCTGCCGGAACGCTGACGCTCACCGCGTCGGCGGCAGCGGGCAGCGCATAGACCACCTCGACCTTCATACCCGGGCCGCGCGGCGCACGAAGGCCTCCACCATCGAATCGGCCATGCCGTCGAACAGGGGCGAGAGCACCTTGCCCAGCACACGGCTCGAAAACTCGTACTGCAGGGAGAATTCGATGCGGCAGGCATCCGGCGCCAGCGCCACGAAGCGCCAGCGGCCTTCGAACGTGCGAAACGGCCCGGAGACGAGGTGCATGTCGATCGCCTCTCCCGGCCGGTTCTCGTTCAGCGTGGTGAAGGCGTGGCTCAGGCCGCCCACGCCGACGGTGAGCGTGGCCCGCGTACGCTCCGCCGTGCGCTCCAGCACCTGGGCCGCCGTGCACCAGGGCAGGAACTCCGGGTACGCCTCGACGTCCTCGACCAGCGCGTACATTTCGGCGGCGGAATGCTCGACAATCGCGGACCGGGCGATGTTCTTCATCTAGCGCCATGTCGATCGTAGAGAACCGCAAAGCCTTTCACGACTATTTCATCGAAGAGCGCTACGAGGCGGGGATCGCGCTCGAGGGCTGGGAAGTGAAGGCGATCCGCGGCGGCCGCTCGAGCATCGCCGAAGCCTACGTCATGGTGCGCGGCGCCGAGCTGTTCCTGATCGGCGCCCACATCACGCCCCTGCCCACGGCGTCCACCCACGTGACCCCCGACCCCACGCGCACGCGCAAGCTGCTGCTCAACGCCGAGGAGATCAAGCGCCTGATCGGCAAGGTCGAGCAGCGCGGCTACACCCTGATCCCGCTCAACCTGCATTTCAACAAGGGGCGCATCAAGCTCGAGGTCGGCCTGGGGCGCGGCAAGCTCAAGCACGACAAGCGCGCGACGGAAAAGGAAAAGGAGTGGAACCGCGAGAAGCAGCGGTTGCTACGCAGCCGCTGATTTCTTCGTTGCCGGGGTCTCGGCAAGCGCGGTCCACGTCGAGACCACCGTATCGGGGTTGAGCGACAGGCTGTCGATCCCCTGCTCCATCAGCCAGCGCGCCAGGTCGGGGTGGTCCGATGGTCCCTGCCCGCAGATCCCGACGTACTTGCCCTGCTTGCGGCAGGCGCGGATCGCCATGCCGAGCATCGCCTTCACCGCGGCGTCGCGCTCGTCGAACAGCTCGGCCACCAGGCCGGAGTCGCGGTCGAGGCCCAGCGTGAGCTGCGTCAGGTCGTTCGAGCCGATCGAGAAGCCGTCGAACAGCTCGAGGAATTCATCGGCCAGGATGGCATTCGAGGGCAGCTCGCACATCATCACGATCTTGAGGCCGCTCTTGCTTCTCTCCAGGCCGTTCTTCTTCAGCAGATCGATCACCGCGCGGGCCTCGCCGAGCGTGCGCACGAACGGCACCATCAGCTCGACGTTGGTGAAGCCCAGCTCCTCGCGCACCCTGCGCATCGCCGCGCACTCGAGCTCGAAGCTTTCGCGGAAGTCCGGCGCGATGTAGCGCGAGGCGCCGCGGAAGCCGAGCATCGGATTCTCCTCGTCGGGCTCGTAGCGCTCGCCGCCGAGCAGCTTCTTGTACTCGTTCGACTTGAAGTCCGACAGGCGCACGATCACCGGCTTGGGCCAGAAC
>Ga0207648_10006350_pt1 | contig 11757 bp, 12 predicted proteins | sample KBSMisM32_FD_184310 | JGI IMG/M metagenome (GOLD analysis project Ga0207648, IMG submission 184310) | Miscanthus rhizosphere microbial communities from Kellogg Biological Station, Michigan, USA - KBS Miscanthus M3-2 (SPAdes) (version 2) | ecosystem: Host-associated > Plants > Roots >... | reverse complement strand
TGGTGGCCACGTTCATCGCTGCAACTCCCCCAAGTGGCCGACGAGGCGATCGACGTCGTCCTCGTCTTGATAGATCCCGAAGCCGATCCTGAGCACGTCGCCGCGCACGTCGGTGATCACATTCTTCTCTTTGAGCGCCGCATACCAGCGTTGGGCGCTCGCGCTTCGAAAGGCGAGGAAGCGCGCATGTGGCCTGCCGTCGAGCGGGTTGAGCAGCTCGGCCTCGCTGAGCCCGGTGACGGCAATCGAATCGAGCAGCTGCCGCTGCAGTCGCTCGACATGGGCCGAGATTCGCTCGGTGGTGAAGCCATTGTCCGCGAGCATGCGCCGAACGGCGGTGAAGCGGTACAGCGCCGACGGATCGAAAGTCGCGCCGAGGAACCGGCTCGCGTCCTTGGCATAGCCAACGCTTCCCGGCGGAAGGGTCAGGTCCTCGAACTCGGCGAACCAGCCGGTGAGCGGCGGTCGCGGACCGAAAGCCGGCGGGGCGTGGAGGAAGGCGCAGCCCTCGCCCGACATCGCATATTTGTACCCGCCGCCGAGGTAGAAAGCAGTGCCGGCCGCCGCTTCGCTGAACGGCCGGTCGATCCCCATGAAGGCGTGATAGCCGTCGACGACGACCCATGGGCCGTCGGGCCGGGCGAGGGCCGCCACGTCCTCGACGCGGTCGAAGATCAGCCCGCTGGCGAACATCACCTGGCTGACGAAGATGAAGTCGTGGCCGCCCGATCGCGCTTGGGAGACGAAGCGATCGGAGAAGCTGTCGAACGGCTCGGTCGGAACTCGGGTTACCGCGATCCAGCCTTCCTCTTCCCAACGGGCGAGCTGCCTTCGGGCGCTATGAAATTCGCCGTCGCTTGTCAGGATTCGGAGTTGCCCCGAACGACGAGGCGCAGCGGTGACGAGGCTGGTGAGAAGGTCGTGCGTATTGGGCGCGAAAACGATGTCGTCGGGCCGGCCGGTTCCGAGCTCGGCCGCGACCTCGGCCTGGGCCGCGGGCCAGATCTCGCCCATCACCTTGTCCCACTTGCGGTCGGCGAGCCGCGCCGCGTCGTTCCATGCCTCCACCTGCCCCTCGAAGCTGGCGTCGGGCCACAGATGATGACTGTGCGCCGCGAAGTGCAGCCTCTCTGGATCGGCGGACAGGCTTCGCGAGAACAGAGCCTTGTGGCTCAAAGATCGGTCCTCAGCGACCACAGCTCGGGGAACAGGCGCTTTTCGAGAGTCGAGCGAAGGTACGAAGCGCCCGCCGACCCGCCGGTCCCTCGCTTGTTGCCGATGATCCGTTCGACCGTCAGCACATGCTTTTGCCGCCAGGCGACCATCGCGTCGTCAATGTCGAGGAGCTTCTCGGCCAGCTCATAGAGCTCGAACCACCGGTCGGGAGCCCGATAGACCTCGAGCCAGGCGCGGGCGATCGCCTCGGTCGAGCGATCGCCGAGATCGAATCCGGCGCGTTCGAGGGCGCCGAGCGCTGCCTCGCGCAGGCTCGGCTCGGCCAGGGCTGCGGCGAGCGCGGCCCGGTTGGCGCTGCCTTCAGGATAATGGTCGACGAATTTGGGCTCCTTGAGACCGAGCCGGAACTCGATCTCGCGGAACTGCGCCGACTGAAAGCCCGACGCCGTGCCAAGCACATGCCTGAACTTGAGATAGTCGACCGGGGTCAGTGTCGACAGCACATCCCACGACAGCGTCATCACTGCCTGGATGCGGCTGATCCGCGCCATCGCCTTATAGGCTTCGGCGTACCGCGCCTGCCCGATCAGCTCGCTGGCATACTTCAGCTCGTGCAGCATCTCCTTCATCCACAGCTCCTTGGCCTGGTGGATGATGATGAACAGCATCTCGTCGTGGTGGTCCGACAGCGGCCGCTGGGCCGACAATATGTCGTCGAGCTTCAAATAGTCGGCATAGGTCATGCCGTCCGGCGCGTCGGTCATGCGCGACGGCCTACGCCAAAGCTGTTTGGCGCGGAAGGCGCGGCCTAATACTGGCCGTTGTCGCCGCCCTGGCCGGGCAGGCCCGGAGCGCCGACGCTGCCGATATTGTTGAACAGCTCTTCGAAGAAGCTGCGCTTGCGGCCGAGCACCGGAGTCTGCCTGCCGGTCGGCTTCACGTTCATCACCAGCTCCTTGCCAGTGCGCTGAACCGAGGCAACGTTGCCCTTCTGGTCGAAGCGGACGAGCAGCACCGTCTGTTTGGTCACGTGCGGGTTGCGGAACGCGACCTGGTTCACGTCGCGCGACACATAATACCAATCGTTGGGAGTGAACTGGCCGGTGAAGCTCGGGCGGCCCAGCGTCTTCTCGACCGAATCCTTGTTGTCGACCCCGGGCTGGATGCCCGCCGCGAGCTGGGAATCGAGCACGACGCCCTTGTGCTGGCGGATCTGCGCACAGCCGCCGAGAACCAGCGCCGCCGCAACCAAGCCCAAAACCGCAAGCTTCATCGTGTCAAAACCCTCGTACATGGCGCCGTTGCGCCGGTGATTGCCGCCTTGCCAGCGGGCCTTAGCGCCTCAATATGCGGGTGGCGAGCGGGCGCGCAACTCCTCGCCTGCCACAGTTTGACTCGAAGGACTATGCTCAGCTTCCTGTTCCGGGGATTAACCGCGCAACCGACTCGCGGCGTGGCGCTGTTCGACGCCGTGACGGCGGAGGCGCGGCGGCGCTCCTGGTATGTGGAAGGCCGCGTTCCGGACACGCTCGACGGGCGCTTCGCGGTCCTGGCGACGATCGCGGCTTTGGTGCTGATCCGGCTGGAATCCGAAGGCGCGGCGGGCAATGACGCGTCGGTCGGGCTGTCCGAGCGGTTCATCCATGTGCTGGAAAGCGAGCATCGCGAGCTTGGCCTCGGCGATCCGACGCTCGGCAAAACGGTGCGGAAGCTCGTGGCGATGCTGGCGAGGCGCACCGAGCTGTGGCGCGGCGACAAGCGAAACTGGATCGAAGCGACCAAAGAGAGCCTGTACAAGGGCGAGGTCGAGGACGATGCGCTGCAGCACAGTGCGGCGGCGCTTCGCGATTTTGCGCAACGCCTCGATGCGTCGCCGCTCGCCGGGCTCGAACAAGGGAAGATCGGATGACCGACCGCTTCGCCCGCCAGCTTCGCCTCGACCAGGTTCGCGACGGCGAGCGGCTCGACCTCGTCGCCGACGAAGCGGAGCGTCGCGCGATCGCCAAGCGCCTCGACCTCGCGTCGCTCGACCGGCTCGAAGCCCATGTCTGCCTCGAGCGCGCCGCCGACGTGGTGCGGGCGAAGGGAAGGCTGGTCGCCGCGCTCGATCAGAGCTGCGTCGTCACCGGCGATCCCGTCGCCGCCCATATCGACGAGGCCTTCGCTTTGATGTTCGTCCCCGAGCCGCCGGTCGCCAGGCCGGACGAGGAGGTCGAGCTTGGTCAGGGCGATCTCGATGTCGTGTTCCATGATGGCGCGTCGATCGACCTCGGGGGAGCACTGGCCGACACACTGGCGCTCAGCCTCGACCCCTATCCGCGCAGCGCGGGGGCCGATGCGGCGCTCAAGGAAGCGGGAGTGCTGTCGGAAGAGCAGGCGAGCCCGTTCGCGGTGCTGGCGAAGCTCAGGAAGAACGAAGCCTAAAAAGGAACATCGTCGTCTAGGTCGCTGTCGAACGCCGCGGGCTGCGGGCGCGACTGGGGCTTCGCCGGCGCACCGCCACCGAAATCGTCATAATCCTCGCCGAACGCGCTGCGCCCGGCACCGCCGCCGGCGCCCTCGCGGCTGTCGAGCAGCACCAGCTCGCCGCGGAAATTCTGAAGCACGACTTCGGTCGAATATCGCTCCTGGCCCGACTGGTCGGTCCATTTGCGCGTCTGGATCTGTCCTTCGAGGTAGACCTTGCTTCCCTTGCGCAAATAGTTCTTCGCGACCTTCGCCAGATTCTGGTTGAAGATCGCAACGCGGTGCCACTCGGTCCGCTCCTGGCGGTTGCCGTCGCGGTCCTTCCATGTCTCCGAGGTCGCCACGCGCAGATTAACCACCTCGTCGCCGCTGGGCATCGAGCGGGACTCGGGGTCCGCGCCGAGATTGCCGACCAGGATCACCTTGTTCACGCCCGCCATCCGACTCTCCTCAATCAGGCGCACAGCTATAGGCCTGGGGCCACGCCCGTCCAGTATTGATGCCGGGACCTATCTTCGGGCGGCCCTGAGCTGGTTCCACCGGAATCCGATTATCAACGCCACCAGCGTGGCGATCTGAGCGCCGATGACCTCGCCGGTCGGGAAAATGCCGAGCATTGCGATTCGCGGTATGCTGCTGAGCGGCGCGACCCCGACCAGTCCAGCCTCCTGCAGCGCGGCGACGCCCTTGCCGGCGAGAACCACTGCGAGGACGGCGATCAGCACCGAACTGTAGGTGAAGAACTTGCCTACCGGCAGCTTCTGGCTGAACCGCAGCATGGCGAAGGCGATGATCGCAAGACCGGCCGCGCCGGCAACGGCGCCCGCGACCACTGCCCCCGCGTTCCCCTCGGCGGACAGCGCCGCATAGAACAAGATCGTCTCGAACAGCTCGCGGTAGACGGCGATGAAGGCGAGCGAGAAGAGGAACCACCCCGAGCCTTTCGAAAGCGCACGGTCCATGCGCTGCTTGATGTAGCGTTGCCACTCGTCGGCCTGGCCCTTGCCGTGCATCCATATGCCGACGAAGAGCAGCACCAGCGCCGCCAGGATCGAACCGAAGCCCTCGGTCAGCTCGCGAGTCGCGCCGCTGATGCCGATCAGCGTGGTCGCTGCAAGCCATGTGGCGGCGCCCGCAATGAGCGCGCTTGCCCACCCGTAGTGCACGGGACGAACCATGTCCGGTCGGCCGCCCTTCTTGAGAAAGGCGAGCATCCCGACGACGATGAGAAGCGCCTCAAGGCCTTCGCGCAAAAGGATCGTCGCGGCCCCGACAAATGTCGAAACGGCATTGTCCTGCGCTGGCGCCAACGCGGCGTCGACCTCGCCGAGCAGCGTGTTGAGACTCTCGGTCCGTGATTGCACCTGCTGAGCGCTTTCGCCTCGTCCGATCGCGGCGCGCAGCTCTCCCATCGCGGTTTCGACGCGGGCCAGGAGTGCACTGTCGCGAGCTGCGAGAGCGCCCTCGACCGGCTCGAATCCGTCGAGATAGGCCGACAGCGCGAGAGACCTGGCCTTGTCACGGTCGCCGGCTTTGTACGCCTGAAGGCTCTCCTGCAGCCGTGTTCGCGCCAGCGACAAGGGCGAAGCGGTCCCGGTTACTGCGGCGGGATCGGAGCGGAGATAGGCGAGCACCGCCGCCGCACGAGCGGTTCCAAGGCGCTGGGCCAGTTGAGACCCGGTCAGGGAGCTAAGGGCGGCGAGGTCGGGAATCGATTTGCGCAAAGCCGCGTCGCCTTCCCAGATGTTCTTTCCTTCAGCCGCGAGTGAACCGGGGTAAGCGAACCGGCTGACGTAGTAAGCAAGGTCCCAGCGATCCCGCGCGGGCAAGCTCGAGAAGCTCGCCATCGCGGTGCCTTCGATCCCGTGATTGATCACTTGGTAGAGCGCGAAGGGGCTGCGCTGGTCGGCGCGCGACCGGTCGACGAAGGCGATCGGCGGAGGGTTGAGCTGCGCTGCCGTCGAGGTCTTTGCGTCGCCCTTCTCGCCATGGCAGCTGGCGCAGGTCTGGTTGAACAGCCTGGCACCGTGGGCGAGGTCCGGGACCTGCGGCGGCGCAAGCGCGACCGGATAGGCCTTGAGAAGAGCATTGCCCAAGTCTTCGGCGATGGCCCGGATCTTCTCGGGGGACTCCTTGCGGTCGACGGCCGCGACGAACCGGTCGGCCTTTGACAGCAATTCCGCCTTCGCCGGATTCGCCGGCAGGCCGCCGATGCGCTGCCGCACCGAACCGGCGAACTCACGCATTTCGGCATATTCGGACTGACTGACCACCTTCCCGTTTGCGACGGCGCCCGAATAATCGACCGACATATAGTCCAGGAGCTGCCAGGCGGTCTGCACGTCCGACTGCTGCGCTACGGCAGGCGCTGTCCCCGCCACCGCTCCGGCGAGCAGTGCCAGCAGGCAGATCGAAAACCTCACAGCGCGGCGCATGCTTCGTGCTATTCAAAATGCGACTGATTATCAATAGCGGCAGAGCGGCGGCCCTGCGCCGATCCGGCGCCGCTGCTTTCGCACTATGGCCGTGGCTCATCCATGAGCTTGCGGGTCAGATACACCATCTCCAGCGCGCTCGTGTGCGCCGCCTGCTTGAGGTTGGCGCCTGCAGCATGTCCACCCTCCGTATTCTCATAATAATAGAAGGGCAGGCCATATTCCTCCATGCGCGCGGCGAACTTGCGCGCGTGAACCGGTCCGACGCGGTCGTCCTTGGTCGTCGTGAAGATGAATGGTTCGGGATACGCAACGCCCTTCCTCAGGTTCTGGTAGGGCGACGTCTTGTCCCAGAAGGCGCGGACTGCGGGGTCGTTCTCGACGCTGCCATATTCGCCTTCCCACGACGCGCCGGCGGCGATCTTTGAGATGCGAATCATGTCGAGCAGCGGGACTTCGATATCGACCGCGGTCCAAAGGTCTGGATGCTGGACGAATTGGACCCCCATCAGCAGCCCGCCGTTCGAGCCGCCGCGAATCCCGAGCCGCCGCGGGCTCGTGACCCTGGTCGTGATGAGGTCTTTCGCCACCGCTGCGAAATCATCGTAGATGATCTGCCGCTTGGTCCCGAGGCCGGCCTCGTGCCATGCGGGCCCGAATTCACCGCCGCCACGGATGTTGGCAAGCGCATAGACTCCGCCTCTTTCCAGCCACAGCTTGCCGGTCGTGGCGGAGTAGTTGGGCGTCTCGCTCGCTTCGAACCCGCCGTAGGCATAGAGGAGGGTCGGGTTGTTCCCGTCGAGCTTCATGTCCTTTCGGTGGACGAGGAAGTAGGGGATTTTCGTGCCGTCGGTCGATACCGCCTCGCGCTGTTCGGCGACGAGACCCGACGCATCGAACTTCGCAGGCTGGCTCATGATCTGCCTGACTTCCCCGCTGCCGGCATCAGCAAGCCACAACGAAGGCGGCGTCAGAAAGTTGGTGACCGCAATGAACGCCTGATCACTGCGCGAGCTGACGTCCGCGACGGTGACCGTCGAATTGTCGGGAAGGTCGAGATCCGATCGGGTCCAGGAGCCATTCGGCCCGGGTTTGAACACCAGGGTGCGTCCCCGGACATTGTCCAGGATCGAAACGAGCAAAGCCCCCTTGGCGGCGGATGCGTCCTGGAGCGCCTCGCGCGGGCCAGGCGTGTAGATCAAGGTCGGCTTGAGTCGAGCAGGGTTCGCCTTGAGCTGCGCGAGATCGACCGAGAAGAGGCTGCCGGCCGGATAGTCCTTGCCGGATCCCGCAGGCGACCAGGTTTCCTGTGACTGGATGATGACTCGGCCCTCGACCATGTCGACGAGCTGCGACTTTTCGGGAATCGCGATCCGTCGCACGCCCCTGGCGCCGACGAGGAAGGTCTTGCGGTGCCAGAAATCGCTGCCTTCGACGATCACCGGCAGGATGCGATTATCCGCGTCCCGAAGCACGCCAGGGCGCGCGGAGACGTCTTTCTTCGTGCCGCGGAAGAGCTCCGTCGCGGCGGAGAGCGGCTGACCACGCTTGAGGCGCTTCACGACATAGGCATAGCCGGACTCGGTCAGCTCACCGGGCTTCCACTCGCGGCTGACGAGCAAGGTGTTCTGGTCTTGCCACGATGCATTCTGCTTCCCCTTCGGAAGCAGGAAACCGCCCTTCACGAAGGATTTTGTCGCAAGATCGAACTCCCGGACCGTGACTGCGTCCTCGCCGCCGTCGGACAGGTTGATGAGGCAGCGGCGCTCCAGCGGGCGCGAGCATTGGGCGCCCTTCCATACCCAGTTCGCCTTCTCGGCCGCGGCGAGCGCATCGAGGTCCAGCACGGTCTCCCATTCAGGCTTTGCGCTCGCATAGCTGGCGAGGCTCGTGCGACGCCAAATGCCGCGCACATGGTCGGCATCCTGCCAGAAGTTGTAGATCTGTCCGCCAAGGAAGCTGCCGTAAGGAATCCGGTCCTTCGCCTGCGCGATGTCGAGAGCCTCGCGGTAAAACCGCTGATAGCGCGGATCGGCCTCCAGCACCGCCTGGGTCCTGGCGTTGTGACTGTTGACCCAATCCATCGACCGCTGGCCGGAGACGTCCTCCAGCCAGATGTAAGGATCGTCGGCAACCGCGCCCTGTTGTGCACTCGCGGCCGCCGAGCCGATGCTCATCAAGAGCAATCCGAGAAAAGCTGTACGCACCGTCCCCTCCGCGCAAGAAAGACGCGCAGGTTCAAGCGCATGGCCAGCTTGTCAAGCCGCGCTCAACGAGGGGGATAGCGGAGTCGACCAAGAAACCGCGACGGGCTCAAGTGCTCGGACGAACCGCGCCACTCGGCCTTGAACTTCTCGAAGCGCATGACGTCATCGATGCGTCGGTCGAGGAAGGCGGCGGCGTCGGTCCAGCCCTCGCTCTGATCGTCGAGCCAGACGAGCAAGGTCGAGCCGTAGACGGCGCCGAGCGTCATCCGCTTGGTGTAGTGGTTGAAGTCGGTGCTGGTGTCGCCGGCGATCCGCCACATGAGGTCGGCGCTGCGCCAGCCGGTGCGCAGCGCGAGCGGAACGTTCTGGGGCATGGCGAGGATCGCCAGCGCACGGCGGACGGCCTCGCGCGCCGGTCCCATGATCTCGAGCCGGTGCCAGACCAGCGCCCGGATCTTCTCGCGAATCTTCATCGGCTTCAGCCGCTTGGGCGTGAACCAGGCCTCGAGCGCGCGGTCGACCTCCTGGATGTAGACGTTGATCATCCCCGCCTGGGTCTTGGGCATCGCGAGCCGCGCCTGGACCGGGTCGATTCCGAGCTGCCCGGCGGCTGAGTCCACCGCTCGGCGGGTCCAACCGTCAAACACGGCATTCTCGCCGACCGCAAGCGCCAGCTCGCGGCGCAGGCGTTCAAGAGGGCTCACCGACTCCATCGCGGCTCAACTGGGCTGGACGACCGCCCGGCGCAACCCCCGCTCGGGCAGGCGCACCAGGACCAAGGCGGTGCCGATCGCGACGGCGCCAAGCCAGTCGGCGGGCGACAGGGTCTCGCCATAGGCCGACCAGCCGACGAACGCCGAGATTGCGGGCTGGGTCAGCAGGGCAAGGCCGACCACCAGGGGCGGCACGTGGCCGATGCCGTAGACCAGCAGCCCTTGGCCGATCACCTGACTGCCGATCGCAAGCAGCAGCACGTAGGTCCAGTCATGCGGGATGATCTGCTCGCCAATGGCCAGGGAAACCGGCAGGAGCATCGCCGCTCCGAACGCGCTCGCCAGGAACAGGAGCGGCAGAGGCTTCAGGGAACCGCGGCCATGCTGAACCGCGATCAGGTAACCGACGTAGAGCAGGCCGGCGAGCAGGCACAGCAGGTCACCGGCGAAATGGCGCGGCGAAAGCTCGAAGCTGCTGCCCATCAGCAAGGCTGCTCCGACTGCGGCGAGTCCGAGCGCGAGTCCCTGGATCCGCGATGGCCAGCGGCGTGCCAGCCACAATCCCCAGGCGGCGAAGCCGAAGCTCGAAACATTGCCGAACAGGGTCGCGTTGCCGAGCTTCGTCATGTGGATGCCGACGTGCCAAGCGGCGAGATCCGCAGCGAAGAAGAAGGCGGCGGCGGCGACGAGCGTGGCCAGCTTGCGGCCGGGCCAGTGCACCGGCTGGCGGGTCATGGCGGCGATGACAAACAGGAATGGAAGCGCAAGCGCGAGGCGCCAGAAGCCCGCCGCGACCGGGCCGGTCCCCGACAAACGCACCAGCCACGGACCGAAGGCCAACGCGCAGCTGCCGATCAAGACCGCAGGAAAGGCGAGTCGATGATCATTTTCGCGCATGCCGCCGCGTTAGGGGCAGCGTGGAGCGCGAGAAAGCCGGAATTCGAGGCCCGGCAATAAGCCGGGCTTTTTGGGTCACGGCGCATATTGCTCGCGAAGGTCGAACAATGCGAGCGCAGCCTTCGCGGCTCCGCCGCCTTTGTCGAGCTGTCCGGGATCGCAGCGGACGATCGCCTGCGCTTCATCCTCGACGGTCAGGATGCCGTTGCCGATGGCGAAGCCCTGCAGCGTCAGGTCCATGATCCCGCGCGCGCTTTCGTTCGACACCACCTCGAAATGATAGGTCTCGCCGCGGATGATCACGCCGAGGCCGACGAAGGCGCAGAAGCGGCCGCTGCGCGCGGCGAGCGCAATCGCGCCGGGGATCTCGAGAGCGCCGGGGACGGTCAGCGTCTCGTGCTTGTGCCCGGCCGCCTCGATCGCGCGGCGGGCCCCGGCCAGAAGCATGTCGTTGAGGTGCGGGTAGAAGCGCGCCTCGACCAACAGGATCGTCGACATCAGTTGCGGACCTCGATCGGGCGCTCTTCGACGATCGCAAGGCCGTAACCCGACAGGCCGACCGGCGAATGGTGCGTATTCGACAAGAGGATCATGTCGTGGATCCCAAGCGCGGCGAGGATCTGCGCCCCGGTGCCGTAGCCGCGTACCGCGTCGCCTCCCTCGACCGGCTTGCCCGCGCGAACGTCGATCGAGCGGGAGAGCGAGCCCGGCGCAGCGGCATGAAGCGCGACGACGACGCCGGCTCCTTCGGCCTCGATCATCCGCATCGCCCCCTGCAGGACCCCGGAGCGCGGGCAGGATTCGCCGATGACGTCGGCGAACAGGTCGAGGCTGTGCATCCGCACGAGCGCGGGCTTTTCAGGATCGAGCGTGCCGTGGACCAGCGCAAGCTGCTCCTCGCCGCTCGCCTTGTCGCGGAACACCTGCGCCTGCCACTGCTCGCCGCTGCTGGCGGTGAAGGGCGCGGTCGCGACCTTTTCGACCAGATGGTCCTTCTTCAGGCGGTAGGCGATGAGGTCGCGGATCGTGCCGATCTTGAGGCCGTGGGCGCGGGCGAAGTCCATCAAATCGTCGAGACGAGCCATGGTCCCGTCCTCGCGCATGATCTCGCAGATGACTCCACTGGGGTTGAGGCCGGCGAGGCGCGAAACGTCGACCGCGGCTTCGGTATGGCCGGCGCGGACCAGGACGCCGCCGGGCCGGGCGATCAGCGGGAAGACATGGCCCGGCGAGACGATTGCCTCGGGCCCGTAGGTGGCGTCGATGGCGACGGCGATGGTGCGAGCGCGGTCGGCGGCGCTGATGCCGGTGGTTATCCCCTCACGGGCCTCGATCGAGACGGTGAAGGCCGTCTCGTTGCGGCTGCGGTTGGTGCGGGCCATCGGCTCTAGCCCGAGCGTGTCAGCGCGGTCCTTGGTCAGCGCGAGGCAGATGAGGCCGCGGCCATGGCGGGCCATGAAATTGACCGCGTCGGGGGTCGCCATTTGTGCCGGAATTACGAGGTCGCCCTCGTTCTCGCGATTCTCGTCGTCGACGAGGATGAACATGCGGCCGTTGCGGGCTTCGTTGATGATCTCCTCGGGCCCGACGAGCACCTCGGCCGAGCCGCGCTGGATCAGCTTTTCGAGCCGGCCGAGCGTGTCGGCCGACGGGTTCCAGTCCATCGTGCCGAGCTTGCGCAGGGAGTTGGGGTGGAGGCCGGCCGCGCGGGCGAGCCCGGCGCGGCTAACCTCGCCGGTGGCGATGATCTCGTTCAGCCGTTCGATCAGGGTCGTGCTCATGAGTCGCAAATATCACATTGCGATGTGATTTAAAGTGGGAACAGCGATGTTCCTAATGTGCGCGAGCCGCCAGCATCCGGTC
>Ga0207648_10006347_pt1 | contig 11758 bp, 10 predicted proteins | sample KBSMisM32_FD_184310 | JGI IMG/M metagenome (GOLD analysis project Ga0207648, IMG submission 184310) | Miscanthus rhizosphere microbial communities from Kellogg Biological Station, Michigan, USA - KBS Miscanthus M3-2 (SPAdes) (version 2) | ecosystem: Host-associated > Plants > Roots >... | reverse complement strand
CCGCCGGCGCACTCTTGCGCTGCTGCGCCGCCGGCGCGGCCCCCTGCGCCGAGACGACAAGCAACGCGGCGAGGGCCGCGGCCGAAGCGATCACAGGTAACATGGGCGTAACTCCATGCAAGAGCTGAACCGCCCGCCTCCCCAAGCTGCGGCGTGGCAGGCTTAGCCGCGATAGTTGCCGAACTGGAGGGCGCAGCCGAAATCCTGTTCGCGCAACTGGCGCATCGCTTCCTGAAGCTCGTCCTTGGACGGCGAAGTCACGCGGACCTGGTCCGCCATGATGGTGGCCTGCACCTTCTTCAACTTCTTGTCCTTGAGGAACTTGACGATCTCCTTGGCGGCTTCGGTCGGGATCCCCTGCTGCAGCGAGATGGTGCGGCGGACGGTGTCGTTGGCGGCGCGCTCGATCTCCCCCGGCGTCATGTTTTTGGTCGGCACGCCGCGGCGAACCATGCGCGTCTGCAGGATCTCCCACAGCGCGTTCATCTTGAACTCGTCGTCGGCGGTCAGCACGATGGTGTTGTCGGTCCGGTTCAAGTCGATCGCCGCGCGCGAGCCCTTGAAGTCGTAGCGCTGCGCCACCTCTTTCTTCGCCTGGTTGACGGCGTTGTCGACCTCCTGCAGATCGACGTTCGAGGTGATGTCGAAGGAGGCGGCCTGCGCCATCAGGCGATCGCCTCCCGGCGGTTGCGCAGCGCCTGGCCGACCTTGAGCGAGGTCTCGAAGATCGCGCCGACGCGGACGGTGCCGCCCATGATGCGGTGCGCGCCGACCGCCTTGAGCCCCGCCGAGGCGATGCAGCCGCACTGCGAGCAGTCCGGGTTGCCGCCGAACTGGCACGGGGTGATCTGGCGTTCCAGATCCGCCGAGATGCAGGTGGTGGTCTGCGCGAAGATGCAGTGCTCGGGGCCCGATGGCGGCGTCGCGTACTGCTTGACCAGCCCCTCGGGCATGGCGATCTTGCGGAACCTGGTCCGCATCGCCATCAGCTGCGCGACCACGCGCTCGCGATCGGGGCGCGTGAGGATCTCCTCCGAGACCTCGCCGATCTGAGGCGTGTAGAGGCTGAACCAGAGCTGGCTGACGTCGGGATTGGCCGACCACAGCGTCGCGAACTCCTCCAGGTAGCCGTCGCGCTGCACCTGCTGCCGCGTCACCGTGCAGTGCACGGTGATCTGGTGGCCGGCGATGTGCTTGTGGATGCGATCGTAGGTCGCCGGCGTGCGCCGCTTGTCGTGCTCCGGCTGCAGCCCGTCGATCGAGACGACGATCTGCAGCCGCGGCAGCGTCGCCCACTCCGCCGGGATCGGCCGCACCGCGCTGGTCACCACCTGGCTGTAGATGCCCCGTTCGGCGAGCCTGGGCAGGAGCTCGTTCAGCTCACGATAGCGGACGAGCGGCTCGCCGCCGACGATCGAGACGTGAATCGGGTTCTCGCGGTCGACGATGGCCAGGACCCGGTCGATCAGCTCCTGGCCCTTGAAGTCGGAAACCTGGCGGAGATTCACGTCCCCGCCGAGGTGGTCGTCACCGTAGGCGTAGCAGCCGGGACAGCGCAGCGGACATTCGCGGGTGATCTCGATCGACAATGAGGGACGGATGCCGCGCAGGATCTTGCCCCACGCGGTGATGATGCCTTCCATCCCGCGATTTCATCACAACCGACCGCTTCGCGCTAGTCCCGCTTCAAAGTGATGCTGCCGTTGACGCTGTCGAGCGCGAGGACGCGCCCGCCGCCGCCGATCGTCCCTTCCATCTTCCGCCGCGAGACGCGCCCCTGCACGGTGACCGGAAAGTCGCTGTTGATGTCGCCGTTGACCGTGCTCGCGCGCACCTCGGTGTTGAGCGTGGCGGGGAAGGTCAGCGTGATGCTGCCGTTGACCGTGCTCATCTTGAGCGTGTCGTTCCAGTCGGCGCGTCCCATCTCGCCGCGGATCGAGCCGTTCACCGTCGAGGCGCGCCCGCCCCCGGTGGTCGTGAAGTTCACCGAGCCGTTGACGGTGGTGAGGTCGACGTCGCCGTTCAAGCGCTCGGCCTCGACCTCGCCATTCACGGTCTGGCCGACGAAGGTCACGCCGGCGGGCACGTGCACCGTGAAGCGCACGGTCACGTCGTTGTTCTGGACGTTGTTGCGCCCGCCGCTGCCGGGGGCGCATTCGTTCGGCCGCGCGCCGCTGCGCGAGGGATAGACGGCGCAGATGGTGACGCCGCCGCCGTGCGGGACGACCTCGATCCGCACGCTGTCCGGGTCGTCGCGCGTCGCGCGCTTGTCCGCGGTCACTTCGACTTCGTTGCCGCCGGACGGCTCGGCGCGGATGTCGCCGTTCACGCCCTTGATTTCGATGGTCTTGCCCTGCGCGACCGCGCCGTGCCACTTGAAGTCCTGCGCGCGCGCGGAGGCGGGGGAGAGGAGGAGCGCCGCCGCGGCGGCGAAGGTCAGAAGTGTCTTCATGGCCGGTTAGACGGAACAGCCGCGGTGCAGGGTTGCCATGGCCAGCGGAGCGCGCCGCAACAGACGAGCTAAATCCTTGTTTTTCACGTTGATCCAAGCAGTCGCCTATGGTTCAATAGGGTTACACTCCAATCCCGATTTGAGCCTGACGCGGCGAACGCAGCCGCGCGATGGGCTATTGGTAGAATCGCCTCGGTGATAGAGAAGCGGCGATCTCCCATATCGGGCTGGGGCGTGTTCGCCACCCGGCCCATCCCCAAAAACACACGCATCATCGACTACGCGGGGGAGAAGATCCCCAACCGCGAGAGCCTGAAGCGCGAGCGGCGCTACCTGAAGAGCGGCCACATCTGGTGCTTCAAGCTCAATCGGCTCTACGTCCGCGACGCCGCCGTCGGCGGCAACATCGCGCGCTACATCAACCACGCCTGCGCGCCGAACTGCTACACGCAGGTGATCGGCGACACCATCTGGATCCGCGCCGCGCGCAACATCCGCAAGGGCGAGGAGCTGACCTACGACTATTCGACCGACGGCGACGGCACGATCCAGTGCCGCTGCCGGCCGGGCTGCAAGACGAAGTTCTGACGTGGTGATCTTCCTGCACGGCTTCGCCTCGTCCGGCCACTCGGGCAAGGCCAGCTATTTCGCCGGGAAGTTCCGCGAGCGCGGCATCGAGTACGCCGCGCCCGATCTGAACCTGCCCGATTTTTCGACGCTGACCATCACTCGCATGCTCGAGCAGACGCGGGCCCTGATCGACAACATGTCGGACCGCTCGCCGGGGCCGGTCACGCTGATCGGCTCGAGCCTCGGCGCGTTCGTCGCGGTCACCGCCGCGGTGAAGTGGCCGGAGCGGATCGCCCGCCTGGTCCTGCTGGCGCCGGCGCTCGATCTGCGCGACCTCGGCGCGCCGAAGCTCGAGGAATGGAAGCGCACCGGCCGGTTGACGGTCTTCCACTTCGCGCACGGCCGCTTCGAGAACGTGCACTACGAGCTCTACGAAGACGCGACGCGCTACGACGCGTTCAACGCCGAGATCGCGATGCCGGTGTTGATTTTCCAGGGGCGGCGGGATACCGCGGTGAGGCCGGAGACGGTGGAAGCGTGGGCCCGCCGGCGGCCGAACGTCGAGCTGCACATGCTCGACGACGACCACCAGCTCGGCGCCTCGCTGGACTACATGTGGGACGTTACCAGCAGATTCCTCGATAGTCGGCCGGGATCCGCGTCCGATCGGTCTTGACCCGCACCAGGTCGAGCACGATCTGATCGGGCCGCGTGCGCATCAGCGCCTCCGCGAACTCGGGCGCGCCGTTGCCGACCACGATCACCTCCGACTTCTCCAGCACCTCGTCGATGTTCTCCGTCAGCAGCGACGAGAGGTGCGGGATCTGGGTGTTGATGTAGTCCTTGTTGGCGCCGACGAGCCGCGCGATCGACACGTTCTTGTCGTAGATGCACAGCTGGAAGCCCTTGCCCAGCAGCGCCTCGGCGAGGATGACGATCGGGCTCTCGCGCAAATCGTCGGTGCCGGCCTTGAAGCTGAACCCCAGCAGCCCGACACGCTTCCTGCCGGTGTCGACGATCTCGTCGATGGCGTGCTGAATCTGCAGCTGGTTGCTGCCGAGGATCGCCTGGATCACCGGCATCTCGAGGTCCATTTCCTTGGCGCGGTACTGCATCGCGCGCACGTCCTTGGGCAGGCACGAGCCGCCGAAGGCGAACCCCGGCTTCATGTAGTACGACGACAGGTTCAGCTTCTCGTCGCGGCAGAAGATGTCCATCACTTCGTGGCTGTCGATCTTCAGCCGCTTGCACAGGTTGCCGACCTCGTTGGCGAAGGTCACCTTCAGCGCGTGCCAGGTGTTGCTGGCGTACTTGATCATCTCCGCGGTCCGGATCGTCGTCGTCACGACCGGCGCGTCGACCTTCGCGTAGAGCGCCTGCGTCGGCTCGGAGTCGGAGCGGTAGTTGTGGCCGACCAGCGTCAGCGGCGGGTTGCGGAAGTCGTGGATCGCGGTGCTCTCGCGCAGGAACTCGGGATTGACCGCCACGCCGAAGTGCGTCCCGTACTTCTTTCCCGACGTCCGCTCCAGCGCCGGGATCACCACGTCGTGCGTGGTCCCCGGCAGCACGGTGCTGCGGACGACGACGACGTGGTAGTCGTCCTTGTCCTTGAGCGCCTCGCCGATCTGCTCGGAGACGCGCTCGAGATAGGTGAGGTCCAGGCTGCCGTTCTTGCGGCTCGGCGTGCCGACGCAGATCAGCGAGAGCTCGGTGTCGCGGATCGCGTCCGCCGTGCTCGTCGTCGCGCGCAGGCGCCCGTTCGCGGTGTTGTCGCGAATCAGCTCCTCGAGCCCTTTCTCGACGATCGGGCTGCGCCCCTCGTTGAGGCTCGCCACCTTGGCTGGGGCTACGTCGACGCCGACGACCGTATGTCCATCGGCGGCGAACGACGCCGCCGAAACGCTGCCCACATATCCCAGACCGAACACCGAGACTCTCATTTCTCCTCCGCGGCGGGTCTGAAGACCCGCCCTAAAAACGTCACGCGATGGCGCGTTCCGCGACGCGCCGTACCTTGCGCCGATCCGCGGTTCCGACCAGCGCCGCCTCGAAGTCGAGCGCCACCGCGGACCAGTCGTATTTGTCCACCACCAGTTGCCGCGCCGCCGCCTCGATCGCCCGTCGCGCCACGGCGTCGCGCATCAGGCGGACGACCGCCTGCGCGAAGCGTGCCGGCTCGTCGGCGATCTCGAGGTCCCGCCCCGCGGTGACCGGCAGCCCTTCGGCGCCGATGGTCGTCGAAACGACCGCCTTGGCCATCGACATGGCCTCGAAGATCTTCAACCGCGTGCCGCCGCCGATCCGCAGCGGGACGACATAGACGCTGCCGCGCGCGATGTGCGGGCGGACGTCGTCGACGCGCCCCGTGACCTCGACGCCGGGGATCTCGGCGAGGCGCCGCACGGCCGGCGTCGGGGCGCGGCCGATGATGCTGAGGGTCGCTTCCGGCTCGGCGACGCGAATCTTCGGGAGGATCTCGCGGCAGAAGAAGGTCATGCCGTCTTCGTTCGGCAGCCAGTCCATCGACCCGGTGAAGACCATGTGCGTGCGCTCGGCGGTGGTCGCCACCGGCATGAAGTAGTCGGTGTCGACGCCGGTCTGCACGACGTGCGCCGGCGCCGCCAGGCTGTCCGGGTACAGCTCCGCGAAGGTGCGCGCGTCGGCGTCCGACACGGCCAGGACGAGATCGAACCGCGCCAGGGCCGAGGCCTCGAAGCGCAGCATGCGCTTCCACTGCTGCGTCAGCAGCCGCTTCGACACGGGATTGGCCGCCTGCTCCGCGTGCCGCCGCCAGATCTCCGCCTCGACGTTGTGCGTGAAGACGATCGACGGGCAGGGCAGCGTGTCGGGCAGGTTGACAACCGGAGGCAGGAAGTCGCAGACGACGAGATCGAAGCGCTCGCTCGCGAGGAGCGACGCCACCTTGTTGCGGTAGGCCGACGAACGATACTTGGCGACGGCGTAAGGGATCGGATCGATCGTGTAGCGCGCCGCGTCGGCGTAGAAGCGCCACGTCCCCTTGCCGACGTCGGTCCGCGGCACGGTCTCCAGCCGCGAGCAGACCTCCATCATCCCGGCGCGGTCGGCCGGCTTCTCGGTGCCATCCTCGAACGAGACGTAGGTGATGTCGTGCCGCTTCGCCAGGTGGCGCATGACGTGCCACGTGCGCAGCTTGCCGCCCTTGTCGAGGGGCAGCAGCAGGCCGGCGTTCAGCCAGAGAATCTTCATGCTGAGACTCGCATGGCCTGGTGCGCCGGCGCGTCCGTCTGGACGCCGGGCGCGAGCGCCGGCAGCGTCTGGATCCCTTCGCCGTCGATGAACGTGCGATACCAGAGCTCGAGGTTCAGCAGGCTCCAGAGCGCGTCCCCCCCTTCGACCGTGCCGGCGGCGTGGCCGTCGATGAGCGCGGCGACGGCGGCGGGATCGGTGATCCCGCGCTGCCGTGCCCGCGTGTCGAGCAGCACGTCGCGCGCGAGGTCGGCCCCGTCGCGGCCGCGCATCCACTTCGCGAACGGCACCGGGAAGCCCATCTTCGGGCGGGTGAGGATCTCGGCCGGCAGGATCGACTTGACCGACTCACGCAGGATCCACTTGGTCGAAAGTCCGCGCAGTTTCATACGTGGAGACAGCGCGGCGGCGAACTCCACGAGGTGGTGATCCAGGAAGGGCACGCGGCTCTCGATCGAGGCCGCCATGCTCATCTGGTCCTGCTTCATCAGCAGTTCCACCAGGTACGTTTTCAGGTCGGCGTAGAGCAGCCGATCGAGGGTCGTGCTGCGCCCGTTGGGCGCGTCGAAGTACTGGCGCGAGGCCGCGTAAGCCGCGGGTGTGGCCAGGCGCGCGTAGGAGGGGTGGAGCAGGGACGCCTGCCGCCGCAGCCCGATCGCCGCGAAGTTGTCGAAGAAGATCGCTTCCGGCGTGTGCGGCATCGCCAGGAACGACCGCTTCGCGTAGCGCGCGAGCCGCCCGGGCAGCCGCGGGACGAGCGTGTCGCTGACGAACTGACGGATCGGCTCCGGCGCGAGGTTCCAGTACCGGCCGGCGCGCCAGTTGACCAGCGCGCGCGGGTACTTGCCGTAGCCGGCGAGCAGCTCGTCGCTGCCTTCGCCGGTGAGGACTACCTTGACGTGCTCCCCGGCGAGCTTCGACACGAAGTAGAGCGGCACGCTCGAGGGATGCGCGATCGGTTCGTCCTCGTGCCACACCAGGCGCGGCAGCGCGCCGAAGAAGTCCTGCTCGTCGATGACGATCTCGTGCGCGTCGGCGTTGATCGCCTTCGACACCTGGCGCGCGTAATCGAGCTCGCTGAACGCGCGGTCCTTGAAGGCGACCGAAAAGGTCTGCAGCGGCCGATCGATCATGCCGGCCATCAGCGCGGCGATGGCGCTGCTGTCGAGGCCGCCCGACAGGAACATGCCGAGCGGCACGTCGGCCATGAGCCGCGTGCGCACCGCCTCCTCGAGCCGCGTCCGGAACTCGGCGACCGCCTCGGCGTCCGACAGCCGCTCCACTTCGGGGCGGCGCTTGCCGACCGGCACGTCCCACCACTGCCGCGTCGTGGGATGACCGTTCTCGAACACGAGCGTGTGGCCGGGCAGCAGCCGATGGATGCCCTTGAACAGGGTCTCGCTTCCCGACAGGTAGCGCGTGCTCAGCAGTTCGGGGATGGCGCGGTCGTTGGCCTCGGCGTGCACCAGGCCGCTCTCGAGGATGGCCTTGATCTCCGATCCGAAGAGGAGCCGGCCGCCGGCGACGGTCCAGTAGAGCGGCTTGATCCCCATTCGATCGCGCGCCAGCAGCAGCCGCTTCCGCTTCGCGTCCCAGATCGCGAACGCGAACATGCCGCGCAGGTGCTCGACGCAGGCGTCGCCCCACTGCTCGTAGGCGTGGACGATCGTCTCGGTGTCGCTGCGCGTGCGGTAGACGTGGCCGTGCGCCTCGAGCGTCGGCCGGATCTCGGCGTGGTTGTAGATCTCGCCGTTGAAGACGATCCAGATCGAGGCGTCTTCGTTCGTGAGCGGCTGGTGGCCGGCCGCCAGGTCGACGATGCTGAGGCGGCGGTGGGCCAGGCCGGCGTAGGTGTCGACGAACGTGCCCGCATCGTCAGGCCCCCGGTGCGTCAGCACGTCGCGCATCCGCGCGAGGCGGGTGATCTCGTCGCCGTGCAGCCGGTCGGTGGCGACGATCCCGGCGATGCCACACATGATCTAGATGGCCTCCGCGTAAGCGGCGCGCGCCGGCGCCTGGTCGATGAACTGTCGGAACCAGAGTTCGAGCATGATCAGCTGCCAGAGACGATGACGGTGGTCGGCGCGGCCGTCGCGATGCTCGGTCCAGAGCCGCGTCACCTCGCGAGGCTCGAAGATGCCGCGGTCGCGCAGGCGCCCGTCGGCGAGCAGGGCGTCGGCCATCGGCGCGAGCGGGCCGCGCAGCCATTCGCCGATCGGCGCCTCGAACCCCTGCTTGCCGCGCTGCAGGATGGACGGAGGCACGCGCTTCTCGAGGACCTTGCGCAGCAGGTACTTGCCGCGGCCGTCCTTCAGCTTGAGCGCCGCCGGCACCGTCGCGGCGAACTCGAGCAGCCGGTGATCGAGCAGCGGGTCGCGCGCTTCGAGCGAGACCGCCATGCTCATGCGATCGACCTTCGTGAGGATGTCGTCGACCATGTAGGTGTGGACGTCGACGTAGAGGCCGCGATCGAGCGGATCGATCGAGCGGCAGCGCTGCCAGGCGTCGCGGAACCGCGTGAAGGGATCGCTGCCGTTGAGGCTCGCGCCGAAGTCGGACGAGTACAGCCTGGCCTTCGCGCCCGGCTCGAACATGCCGTAGGCGTGCTTCAGCGCGTAGGCCTGCGCCGGGCTGGTGGCGAGATGGCGGAGCGACCGCGCCCCCTTGACCGAGAGCGGCAGCGCGTGCGCGAGGGCGCCGGCAGCGGCGCTGGCCGGGCCGAGCGCGCGCCGCGCGTTCTGTTCCCAGCGCTCCACCCGATGGCGCGCGTAGCCCGCCCACAGCTCGTCGCCGCCGTCGCCCGACAGCGCCACCGTCACCAGCTCGCGCGCCGCCTTCGACACGTAGTAGGTCGGCACGGCGGAGGAATCGGCGAACGGCTCGTCGAAGTGCCAGGCCAGCTTCGGCAGCAGCGAGACGATGTCGGGAGTGACGGTGCGCGGATGGAACTCGCAGCCGAGATGCTCGGCGACCTGCTTCGCGTGGGCGAGCTCGTCGTAGGCCGCGTGATCGAAGCCGACCGAGATCGTGATGGGCGGCCGCGAACTGGTCTCGACCATGTAGGCAGCCACGGCGCTCGAGTCGATGCCGCCCGAGAGGAACGCGCCGAGCGGCACGTCGGCAATCTGCCGCAGCGCCACCGACTCGGCCAGCAGCGCGTCGAGCCGCTCCAGGTACTCGGCCTCGCGGCTCGGGTCGCCGTCGCCGGTGAACTCGAGGTCCCAGTAGCGCGACGTGCGGACGGCGCCTTTTTCCGCGACCAGCACGTGTCCGGGCTCGAGCTTGTGGATCCCCTTGTAGATGGTCGCGGGGGCCGGGATGTAGAGCAGCGTCAGGTAGGCGTCGATCGCGTCGGGCCGCCACTCGCGCGGCACGTCGGGATCCTCGAGCAGCGACTTCAGCTCGGATCCGAAGACCACGCCGCGGCCCGGCAGCTCAGCGTAGTACAGCGGCTTGACGCCGACGCGATCGCGCGCGAGCACCAGCCGCCGTTCGGTCGCGTCCCACACGGCAAAGGCGAACATGCCGCGGAACTTCTCGACGCAGCGCTCGCCCCACTGCTCGTAGCCGTGGACGATCACTTCGGTGTCGGAGCTGGTGCGGAAGCGATGGCCGTGCTTGAGCAGCTCGGCGCGCACGTCCGCGAAGTTGTAGATCTCGCCGTTGAAGACGGTGCAGACCGTGCCGGTCTCGTTGTAGAGCGGCTGATCGCCGGTGGACAGATCGATGATGCTGAGGCGCCGATGGCCGAGCCCGATGCCAGGGGCAAGGTGATAGCCGGCGGCGTCGGGGCCGCGATGCGCGACCGCGTCGGTCATGGCCTCGAGCACGCCGCGCGACACCGGTCGCAGGGGATCGAAATTGAACCGGCCGGCAATACCGCACATGGGATCTAGGCTGCCTGCGAGACGCCGCGCGGCATCTCGAGAGAAGTGAGGAACAGATCCTCGAACGCGCGCACCATGCGCTCGAACGAGTAGCGCTGCACGACCTCGTCGCGCGCCGCCGATCCGATCGCCGCGGCGTGCCCGGGCGCGACGACCATCGACTCGATCGCGGCGGCCAGCGCCGACGGATCGTCGGGCGGCACCAGCACGCCGGTGCGGCCGTCCTCGATCAGGTCGAGCAGCCCGCCGACGCGGCTGGCGATGACCGGCAGACCCGCCGCCATGGCTTCGATCGCGCCGTTGGGAAACGCCTCCGACCGCGACGGCAGCACGAAGACGTCGGCCTGCGCCAGCAGCGACGGCACGTCTTCGGTGTGGCCGAGGAAACGCACCTGGTGCTCGACGTCGAGCCGCTGCGCCAGCGCGCGCAGCTCGGCGTAGCGCGGGCCGTCGCCGGCGATCACGAACTTGAGCTGGGGATGGCGCGGCGCGAGGCGCGCCGCCGCACCGAGCAGGACTTCGTGTGCTTTCTCCTTGCGGAGGTTGGCGACGGTCAGCACCGTGGTGACCGGACGCGCGGCCGTCCGCGGCGCGAACCGGGACGCGTCGACGCCGTTGGCGACGACGTGAATGCGATCGGTGGCGAGGCCCTCGTTCTGGAGCTGCTGCGCCGCCGCTCTCGAGTTGGCGACCACCGCGTGCGCGCAGCGGTAGGCATGGCGCTGCAGGGCGATCTGCGCCGGCGTCTTGTCGGGGTTCAGCTCGCGCCGGCTGCCGACGCGCACGGGGACGCCGGCCAGCGCGGCCGAAGGCAGCGCGAACGCGTTCGCGTAGAGATCGCACGCGAGCATGGTGCGGATGCGGCGCGCGCGGCACCAGCGCGCGAACGCCGCGGCGCGGGCCAGCGTCGCCGGACGGGCAAAGCCGTGAATCGGGAAGGCGGTCACCGGCGCACAGCTTTCAACGCGCGCCAGCCACGACCCTTCCTTGTGGAAGCAGGCCACGTGCACGTCGAAGCGGTCGCGGTCGAGGCGCTGGATGAGTTCGGTCATCTGGCGTTCCGTGCCTCCCGGATGGAAGCTGGTGAGGAACACCGCAACCGGAACTTGGGGCGCTGACTTCACAGCCTGCCACCTGAGCAAGGCAGGTGCCACGCTGACGAGAGGTGAAAGTCAGGAAAAGTAGGTACGCGCCTACCCCACGTGGGCAGCCGCCGACCCCACCCCGACCGTATCGAGGTAATGGCGGTGCCACAGCTCGAAGACGAGCAGCTGCCACAGCCGCAGCGTGTGGTCGCGCGTCCCCGAGAGGTGCTCGCGGAGCAGCCGGGACACGAAGACGGGCTCGAAATAGCCGCGCTGCTTCGTGCGCGGCGCATCGAGCACGTCCGAGAAGAGATCGGTGAGCCCGCCGCGGAACCAGGTGCCGAGCGGCACCCCGAAGCCCTGCTTGCGACGGTTGAGAATCGAGTCGGGCAGCAGCGTGCGGAGGGTTTCCTTCAGGATGTGTTTCCGGCGCCCGTTGCGGATCTTGAAGCGCGCCGGCAGCGTCGCCGCGAAGTCGATCACCTCGTTGTCGAGCAGCGGCACGCGCGACTCGATCGAGTGCGCCATGCTCATGC
>Ga0207648_10006346_pt1 | contig 11759 bp, 10 predicted proteins | sample KBSMisM32_FD_184310 | JGI IMG/M metagenome (GOLD analysis project Ga0207648, IMG submission 184310) | Miscanthus rhizosphere microbial communities from Kellogg Biological Station, Michigan, USA - KBS Miscanthus M3-2 (SPAdes) (version 2) | ecosystem: Host-associated > Plants > Roots >... | reverse complement strand
GCCGCGCGGGGTCATCATCAGCGCGACGTTGTCGCTCACGAGCTGGAACGCGTCGCGGTCGGTCGAGACGACCGTCGTCTTGATCCCGGCCTCGTCGGCGCGGTGGGCGAGCGTGGCGATCACGTCGTCCGCCTCCCAGCCCTCGAACTCGAGGTTGCGGTAGCCGAAGGCCTCGACGATCGGGCGGAAGTACGGGAACTGCTCCCGCAGCAGGTCCGGCATCGGCTTGCGCTCGATCTTGTAGGTCTCGAGCTGCTCGGTCCGGTGCACGGGCCGCGTGTCCCAGGCGACGGCCACGCCGCGCGGCCGGTAGTCCGCGAGCAGCTTGAAGAGCATGTTGGCGAAGCCGAGCAGCGCGTTGGTCGAGAAGCCCTCACTCGTGGCGAGCTCTTCGGGCAGCGCGTAGAAGGCGCGGTAGGCGAGGTTGTTCCCGTCGACCAGGAAGAGGTCGGAGTCGCGCGCAGGGCCGTCGTCGAGCTGGAGCTCTTCTCCGGTCAGCGTCTTCGGCGACATCTCTGCGAGTCTACGTCGCATGGCCGGGCTCGAGATCACGCCATTTACCGACGCGCATCTGGACGACGCGGCGGGCCTGCTGGCGGCGCGTCATGCGCGCCATCGCGAGGCCGAGCCGCTGCTGCCGGAGCTCGCCGACCCACGCGCGGCGGTCGAGTCCGAGTGGCGAACCGAGGGCGCAAACGGCGTCTTCGCGACCCGGTCCGGTAAGCCCGCCGCCTACCTGATCGCATCGCCGTTCGTGATCGGCTCGGCCCCGGTCTGGATGCGGGCGAACATCGCCGGCCAGGCGATCGAGGGCGACCGCGAGACGATGCGCGACCTCTACGCAGCGGCGGCGCAGCGGTGGATGGACGACGGTCTGACGCGCCACGCGGTCTTTGTTCCGTCCCATGACGCGGAGCTGCTCGACGCCTGGTTTCGGCTCTCGTTCGGGGCCAGCTCCTACCTGGCAATGCGCGAGACCGGGCCGGAGGAGGCGTTCGACGCGGGAGTGGAGATCAGGGACGGCACGCGCGACGACTTCCCGGAGGCGGCGCGGCTCGAGCTGGCGATGGCCGAGGCGATGGCGCCGTCCCCGAGCTTCTCCCTGATGCCGGTGCGGACGCACGAGGAGGTCCTGGCCGAGTGGCTCGAGGACGGCGACAGCGGCGACTACGAGCTGTTCGTGGCCGAGCGCGACGGACGGACCGTCGGGAACTTCGTGCTCTACCACCGGCCGCCCGACCTGCGCGTGCCCGAGAACAGCATCGACCTCGCGCAGGCCTCGACGGAGCCGGAGGCGCGCGGTACCGGCGTCGGCCGGGCGCTGACCGCGCACGTGCTGCGCTGGGCGCACGAGCACGGCTATCCGCTGATGACGACCGACTGGCGTGCCACGAACCTCTGGGCGTCGCGGTTCTGGCCTCGACGAGGCTTCCGGCCGTCGTTCATCCGGCTCTATCGGTCGATTTCGTAGTGCAGCGCGTCCCGCTGCTGTTCGGCACGCGCCTGGCCGTCGTCGACGTGCCCGACGACGCGGTCGTGCTGCGGCCGCCCCCGCCGGGCGAGCCTGTCGCGGACGTGCACGCGGCGGTGCGCGACGCCTTGCGCTTCCCGCTCGCGGGCGAGCCGCTGGAGGCGCTCGTGACGCGCGGCGGGCGGGCGACGCTCGTGGTCGAGCCGCCGGCTCTCCCGCTCCCGGGAGCGCTGAACGACCCGCGGCAGGCCGCGCTCGCAGCCGCCTCGGCCGAGCTCGAGCGGGCCGGCATCCCGACCGAGCGACAGACGCTGCTCGTCTCCACGGGGCTGACGCGCCGGCCGCAGCAGCGCGAGCTCGAGCGGCTGGGCATCGTCTCCCCCGGCTTCGCCCGGCGCTTCCGCGGCACCGTCGAGATCCAGGACGCCGAGAGCCCCGAACTGGTCGAGCTGGAACCCGCGGGCCACACGCCGCTGGCCGTGCACCGCGCGCTCGTCGAGACGGACCTCGTGCTGACCGTCAGCGGCGCCGAGACGGTGGTCGACGGTGGGCCCTCGCTCCTGCTCGGCTGCGGCGCCGCCGAGGCGCTGCGCGCCGCGACCGCGTATTCCCTGCTCGAGTCGGGCGCCTCGCAGGGGTGGCGGCTGGCGATGCAGCTCGAGCGCCGCATCACCGACCGCCTGCCCATTATCGGCGTGTCGCTCGTGCTCGACCAGCCGCGCCTGGGCGGCGCTGCCCGCGGCTATCCGTACGAGCCGGAGGCGATCGAGCGTATTGCGCGCTCCCCGCTCGTGCGCGGCTTCGGACTGCTCCCGCGCACGGTCCGCAACCGGGTGATCCACTCGGTGCGCCGCGACCTGAGCGCGACCGCCGCCTTTGCCGGCCCGCCCGCCGTCGCGCACGCCGAGGCGCTGCTGCGCGCGGTCGAGGCGCGCTCCGCGACGCTCGACGAACGGCTCGACGCGATCGTGATCGGGATCCCGCGGACGACCCCGCACCTACCGCGCGAGCGGCCGAACCCGCTGCTGGCCGCCTACCTGGCGCTCGGCCTGGCGCTCCGACTCTGGCGCGAGGCGTTCCCGCTCGTCGAGGGTGGGACCGTGATCCTGATGCACCGCTTCCACCGCCATTTCGCCCACCCGACGCAGCAGCCCTACCGCACGATCTTCCATGCGCTCAGCACCGGCCCGCGCGAGCCGGAGGAGCTGGTCGGCGCGGAGCGCGACGCCGTCGCCGACGAGCGCGCGATCGAGAGCTATCGCAAGAGCCGCACCTGCCATCCGCTGCTGCCCTTCGCCGACTGGGCCGGCTGTGCGCCCGCTCTCGGCCGGCTCGGCTCGGTGGTCGTCGCCGGCTGCCGGGACGCCGTCGCCGCGCGCCAGCTCGGCTTCGTGCCGGTGCGCAACCTGCAGGCCGGGCTCGAGATGGCCCACGGCCGCGCCGGCGGCCGCGCGCGCGTCGGCTACTTGCTGTCTCCTCCGTATTTCCCGATCAGAGTCGAGTCTTAGCTCTCGCCGAGATACGCCTTGCGCACCTGCTCGTTCTCGCGCAGGCTCTTGGCGTCGTCGGTGAGGGCGATGTGACCGGTCTCGAGCACGTAGCCGCGGTCGGCCGCGTCGAGCGCCATCAGGGCGTTCTGCTCGACGAGCAGGATCGTCGTTCCCTGCTCGTTGATCTCGTGGATGATCTCGAAGATCTTCTCGACGAAGATCGGCGCCAGCCCCATCGACGGCTCGTCGAGCATCAGCAGCTGCGGGCGGGCCATGAGAGCGCGCCCGATCGCGGCCATCTGCTGCTCGCCGCCCGACATCGTGCCGGCGCGCTGGCTCTTGCGCTCGGCGAGCCGCGGGAAGAGGCCGTAGACGCGGTCGAGGTCCTCGCGGATCTGCTTACGATCGGTGCGCTGGAAGGCGCCCATCTCCAGGTTCTCGATCACCGACATGCGGGGGAACAGCCGCCGGCCCTCGGGCGACTGCGAGATGCCCAGGCCGACGATCTCGTGCGGCGGCCGCCGGGTGATGTTCTGGCCGCGGAAGGTGATCGACCCCTCGCGCGGCTGGTTGAGCCCGTTGATCGAGCGGAGCGTCGTCGACTTGCCCGCCCCGTTCGCGCCGATCAGGGTCACGATCTCGCCTTCGTGAACGTCGATCGAGATGCCCTTCAACGCCTCGATCGTGCCGTAGAACGTGTGCATGTTCTCGACCTTCAGCAGGACGTCGCCGGTCGAGCGCTGGCTCATTGCGTAGCCGCCTTCCCCAGGTAGGCCTCGATCACGCGCTCGTCCTTCTGGATCTCCTGCGGCGTGCCTTCTGCGATCTTCTCGCCGTAGTCGAGCACGGTCACGCGCTCGGAGATCCCCATCACGACCTTCATGTCGTGCTCGATCAGCAGGATCGAGATCGGGCGGTCCTCTCGCAGCTTGGAGACGAACTCCATGAAGGTGACCGTCTCCTGCGGGTTCATCCCCGCGGTGGGCTCGTCGAGCAGCAGCAGCTTGGGCTCCGTCGCGAGCGCGCGGGCGACCTCGAGCCGCCGCTGGTCGCCGTAGGAGAGCGACTCGGCCAGCTCGTCGTCGACCCTGCCCAGGCCGGCGTAGTGCAGGAGCTCGCGCGCCCGCTCGCGCGCCTCGCGCTCCTCACGGCGGACGCGCGGGAGGCCGAAGACCGAGCCGAGGATCCCGCCCGAGAGCCGGGAGTGCATCCCGACGAGGACGTTCTCGAGCGCCGTCATCTGATTGAAGAGCCTGATGTTCTGGAAGGTGCGGCCGACACCGCGCTCGGTGATCGCGTGCGGGGGCTTGTTCGTGACGTCCTCGCCGTCGAAGGTGATCTCGCCGTCGGTGACCTTGTAGAGACCGGTCAGGGTGTTGAAGAAGGTCGTCTTGCCGGCGCCGTTCGGGCCGATCAGGCTGACGATCGAGCGCCCCGGGATCGTGAAGGTGAGGTCGTTGACGGCGACGAGGCCGCCGAACTCCTTGCGCACGTCGGCCGCGACGAGCAGGTCGGGGCCGGCAGGCGCAGCCGGAGGAGTAGCCGTCGTGGTGGGCTGGTCACTCATCCTCTGGGTATCGGGCCGCCCGCCCCGCGCTCGCCCGCTCCGGGCTCATCAGCGCCACGCATCTCGTAGAGCGGCTCGTCGAGCGCGCCGCGCGTGCCTTCCTCGATCTCGCGCTTCCGCCGCGCCTCGGGGATCAGGCCCTGCGGGCGGAACATCATCATCAGCACGATGATGATCCCGTAGATCCCGAACTGGTACTTGGCCACCTCGATCTGGTGGCTCTGCGGGAAGATGTTGTCGTTCAGCCAGGTGCCGATGTTGGCCAGGCCCTCGACGTTCAGCCACGAGAGGATCACGCCCGCGACCACGACGCCCCAGATCGATCCCATCCCGCCGAGGATCACCATGCAGAGCAGGAAGACGGAGATGTTGAAGCTGAACTGGCTCGGGAAGGCGCCGGCGTTGAAGCTGGCGATGAACGCGCCCGCCGCGCCGCCGAAGAAGGCGCCGATCGCGTAGGCCCAGGTCTTCGTCCGCATCAGCGGAATGCCCATCGCGCCGGCGGCCGTCTCGTCCTCGCGGATCGCGATCCAGGCGCGGCCGAGGCGCGAGTCGCGCAGCCGGATGCAGCAGAAGATCGTCACCAGCAGAAGCACGAGCGCGGTCCAGAAGAAGAGCCGGTCGGCGGTGAACTCCTGCGAGTAAGCGGCCGGTAAGCCGAGCGAGGTGTGCAGCCGGTTGCCGAAGCCGGGCGAGTCGATCGGGCTGATCCCGAAAGTGCCGTGCGTGAGGTCGAAGCCGTGCAGGCTGTCGGCGTTGCGCACGAACTGCGGGATGATCTCTCCGAAGCCGAGCGTCACGATCGCGAGGTAGTCGCCGCGCAGGCGCAGCGTCGGTAACCCGATCAGGACTCCCCCGTACGCGGTCAGCAGGGCGGCGATGATCAACACCAGCCAGATCGAGATGTGGATCCCGCGCGCGTCGCGGCTGACGCCGACCGAGCCGAAGTGGAAGTTCACCTGCTGGAACTGGCCCGAGGCGAGCCAGCCCGCGGTGTAGGCGCCGATTGCGTAGAAGGCGACGTAGCCGAGGTCGAGCAGGCCGCAGTAGCCGACCACGACGTTCAGGCCGACAGCCATCGTCGTGAAGACAAGGATCGTGACCGCCGAGCGCACGGAGGGGAACGAGTAGATCAGCGGCACGTTCCCCGTTGGCAGGCTCGAGAGGTAGAAGGGATAGGCGATCGCGATCCCGAGCAGGATCACGATCGGCGTGAACGTCCGCACCGGGCCCGGCAGCTTGCGCCACTCGCCGCGCAGCGTGTTCACGCCGCTGCGCTCCGCGGCCTGCGCGCGATAGGAGCGGTAGGCGCCCCGCGCGCGATCCCGGCGGCGGGCCATTACCCACCCTCCGGGGTGCGCTCGCCGAGCAGGCCCTCGGGCCGGAAGACGAGGATCGCGATCAGGATCCCGAAGACGATCGAGCGGGTCCAGTCACTGCCCGGCGCCCACAGGAACGGACCCTCGTTCATGGCCTGGATCATCCCGATGATGAGCGCGCCGAGAACGGCGCCGTAGAGGTTGCCGATGCCGCCGAGCACAGCGGCCGTAAAGGCGATCAGGCCTAGCTCGAAGCCCGTGTCGTAGCGGATGTTGAACTGGACGAGGAAGAGCACCGCGCCGATCCCCGCCAGCCCGCCGGCCAGGAGGAACGTGAACGAGATCGTGCGGTTGACGTTGATCCCCATCATCGCCGAGGCCTCGGGATCCTGGGCCGTAGCGCGCATCGCCTTGCCCTGCCGGGTGCTCTTCACGAGCCAGCTTAGGATGAGCAGGACCGGGACCGTGACGGCCACGACGAACAGGGTCTGCCAGTTCAAGCCGACGCCGCCGATCGAGAAGACGTCGCCCTCCGAGATCAGCGGCGGGATGCTGCGGAAGTTCACGTCGAAGAAGACGAGCGAGATGTTCTGGACGATGAACGACATCCCGACCGCCGTGATCAGCACGGCCAGACGCGGGGCGTTCCGGAGCCGGCGGTAGGCCACGAACTCGATACCGGCGTCGATGATTGCACCGAAGGCCATCGCGATCAGGAAGACCGCGAGCAGCCCGAAGACGATCGAGATCACGCTCGAGGTCTCGCTCAGATGGAAGTGGTTCGTGATCAGGCTGCTGGCGAACAGGCCTGTCAGGGCGAACACGTCGCCGTGGGCGAAGTTGATCAGCTGCAGGATCCCGTAGACCAGCGTGTAGCCGAGCGCCACCAGCGCGTAGACCGAGCCCTGCTGGAGCCCGATCAGGAAGATGGTGAAGAAGGTGGCCGGGCTGTGGACCAGGTTGTACGCCGTCCACACGAGGAAGACCGCGACGAAGCAGAGCCCGATGATCGACAGGACCGACGGCCGCTGCCTGCGTCTTCGAACCGCGGTGCCCTTTGTGGGCTGTTCGGTGCGAGCTTCTACCGGAATCCTCGGGATATTAGAACGACGAGGGAGGGCGTCCTAGCCCTCCCTCGTCGTTGGTCTCGTTATGCGCTTCGGCCCTTAGCCCGAGGCCTCGGCGCGCGCCGCCTCGACCAGCTTCGGGTCGGGCGCCGTGGTCAGGATCGTCTTCAGGTGGTTCGTCCCGGTGTAGATCGTGTAGAGCACGGCCGCGCCCTTCGCGCCCGTGAGGTCACCGTTCTTGTTGAACCCGAAGGAGCCGATCAGGCCATCGTTGACCTTGGTGGCGAACACCTTCGAGATCACGTCGGAGCGGGTGCCGTCCGACTTGGCGATCGCGTCGGCCAGGACCTGTGCGGCCTGGGCGCCGAGGATCGCGTACGGGTCGACCGGCTTGCCGTTCAGCTGCGCCTTGAAGCCGTCGATGAACTTCAGCGCGGCGCCCTTGTACTGGTCGATGCCGACGCCTGCAACGCTGAAGTACGAGCCGGACGCCGACGGCGTCCCACCCTCCGCACGATCGAAGATCGCGTCGGTAGTGAAGCCGTCCGGCAGCATCAGCTTGACCTTGGTGTTGTCGCCGAGAACCTTGACCTTGTCGTTGATCAGCTGGCCGCTGTTCTCGTCGATCAGGCCGCCGATGAAGACGGCGTCGGGGTTCTGGCCCTTGATGCGCGTGAAGAGGGCCTGGAAGTTGGCCTGCTTCGGGTCGTAGGCGGTGAAGCCCGTGACCGTCATGCCAGCCGCCTTGGCCGCGCCCGCGAAGTTCTTTGCGACGCCGAGGCCGTACGCCTCCTTGTCGTTCAGCACGGAGACGCGCTTGACGCCCTTGCTCTTCAGGAACGCCGCGTCGACCGCGCCCTGGTTCGGGTCGCTCGGTGCCACGCGGGCGTAGTTGCGCTTGCCGCTCGGGTAGTACTTCTCCGGCTCGTCACCCGCGCACGGCTCGGTCAGGCAGCCGTAGGTGTTCGCGGGCGAGAGCAGCAGCAGGCCGCCGCCCGGAGCCTGGTTCAGCACCGGGATCTCGATCGCGGCGCAGCCCGAGTTGAACGTGCCGATGACGCCGAGCAGCTTGCTGTTCGACGCGTACGAATGCGCGTTCGCGCTGCACTTGTCCGGATCCCACTTGCCGAGCTGGGCAGTCGAGTCGTCGCAGTCCTGGTAGCCGATGTTGAAGTCGCCGGCCTTCCAGTTCTGCTGGTCGAGCACGTAGGCGATCGCTTTCGCCATCTGCACCGTCTGGGTGCGCGAGCCGCCCTGCTTCGGCAGGTCCGAGGCGATCAGGTAGTCGGGGCTGCCGGAGCCCTTGAACTGGATCGGCCCGCACGACGAGGCCGGAAGCGCCGTGACGTTCCCGCCGCCACCGCCGCCGCCTCCCGTGCTGCCGCTACTGCTCTTGTTGCTGCCGCCGCAGCCGGCCGCAAGCAGGGCCAGCGCGCCAACGGCTGCTAGCAGCACTCCGATCGAAACGCGTTTCCTCACTCTTTCTTCCTCCTCCGTAGCCCGTGTCCGTATCCGTGTCGCGAAGTGCCCCGGCGAGGGCCGGAGAACGGCTTCGTTCGAGGCAGTATCGAGACAACCGCCGGTGCTTTCAAGCCGGAGGGCGCTCTCCCTGCAGCCAGTTACTCTTGGCGGGCGCCGAAGTGGCGGAACTGGCAGACGCGCCGGACTCAAAATCCGGTGGGGTGAAAGCCCCGTGTGGGTTCGATTCCCACCTTCGGCACTCGTAGGATGCCTCCGTGAAGGTCGGACTGCTCACCGGCGGAGGCGACTGCCCGGGCTTGAACGCCGTCATCCGCGCGGTCGCGCGGCGGTCGTTCAGCCGCGGGCACGAGGTCGTCGGCGTGCGCGAGGGCTGGCGCGGACTGGTCGACGGGATCTTCGAGCCGCTCGGCGGCAGCGAGATCTCCGGACTCCTGCCACGCGGCGGCACGATCCTCGGCACCTCGCGCACCAACCCGTACAAGCTCGACGGCGGCGTCGAGGCGGTGCTCGAGCGCTTCGCGGCCGAGGGTTTCGACGCGCTCGTGGCGATCGGCGGCGAGGACACGCTCGGCGTCGCGGCGCGTCTCCACGCCGAGCACGACTTCCCGGTCGTCGGCGTCCCGAAGACGATCGACAACGACCTCTCGGGCACCGACTACACCTTCGGCTTCGACACGGCGGTCTTCATCTGCACCGAGGCGATCGACCGGCTGCACACGACCGCCGAGTCGCACAACCGCGTGATGGTGCTCGAGGTGATGGGCCGGCACACGGGCTGGATCGCCGTCGTCAGCGGCATCGCCGGCGGCGCCGACGTGATCCTGATCCCCGAGCACCCGGTCTCGATCGAGGACACGTGCAAGGAGATCCGGCACCGGCACGATCGCGGCAAGGACTTCTCGATCGTCGTCGTCTCGGAGGGGTACGAGCTCGAGGGCGACGGCGACGAGGGCGGCGAGGTCGACGAGTTCGGGCACGTGCGCCTCTCGGAGCGCGGCGTCGGCGCGCGCGTTGCGCACGAGATCGAGCAGCGCACCGGCTTCGAGACCCGCGTCACCGTGCTCGGCCACGTCCAGCGCGGCGGCTCGCCGACGCCGCGCGACCGCGTGCTCGCCACGCGCTACGGGCTGAAGGCGGCCGACCTCGTACACGAGGGCCGCTTCGGGCGCATGGCCGCGCTGCGCGGGGACAGCATCGTCGACGTCTCGCTCGAGGAGGCGACCGCCGAGCTGAAGACCGTGCCCGAGGACTGGTACCAGGTCGCCCGCGCGTTCTTCGGCTAGAGCTTGTAGACCGCCACCCAGGGACCGTTCAGGTTGCGCGCGTCCTTGGCGATGTAGAAGACGCGCTTCAGCTTCCGCACGTGGTCGTAGAAGCGGGCCTCGAGCGGGTAGTCCTCGCGCGCGGCGAGCACGCGGTCGGCGACGGCTCCCGTGATCACGACGTAGCGGACGTCCTCGGACCGCAGGCGCGCGAGGTTGCGGTCGCGGTCCGGATGGTCCTCGCTCGGCAGCGGCAGGTCGAGCTTGACGATCCCGAAGCCGCTGAACGGAGGCAGCGACGGGTCGACGGCGAGCCGTGTCTCGGGCCGGACGTGACCTTCGACCCAGCTGCGCGCGACCACGCGCGTATCCGTGCGGGTGAGACGGGCGTCGTCCCGGATCGTCCAGGTCAGCGGCACGACGAGCAGCAGCAGCGTCACCGGCGCCAGCGCGCGCATCCGCCCCGCGAGCGCGCCGAGCGCCGGCACGAGCGGGAGCACGTACCGGTCGAAGTGCGCGCCGAGCGTGCAGAGGTCGAGGAAGTAGACGATCACGAACGACGCGAGGATCAGGTCGTTCCTCTTGCGCTGGACGAGCGCGACGCATAGCCCAAGCAAACAGACCAGTAACGCAGGGCCGAGCCCGTTCCAGAGGCGGTCGAGGAACGCGATCGGCGCGATGTGGTCGTGCTCGAACCCGAGCCAGCCCTGCCGGGCGATTCGCTGCACGCGCAACACGTCCCCGACCGCGCTCGAGAGGTGGACGACGAAGTACGGGCTCGTGGCGCAGAAGGCCGCCGCCGCGGCAACGAGGCCGATGGCGACCCGCCGCCACTGACGCCAGCCGGCGACGACCAACGGCACGAGCAGGAAGACCCCCGGGTACTTGAAGCCCATCGCGAGGCCGGCAGCCAGGCCCGCGAGCTCGATCCGGCCGGAGACCATCAGCGCGAGCGCCACCGCGCCGGCAAGCGTCAGCGGCACATCCGTGACGGCCATCCGCGAGTAGGCGACATGCGTCGTCTCGACTGCGACGGCGGCCGCCGCGACGGCGCCCGCCGCCCCGCCGTATGCGCGGCTGCCCAGCCACCAGGAGGCCGCCACCGAGCCGACGGCGAGCACGATCACGACAAGGCGCGCGGCCAGGTAGGACGGATGCGACTCCCAGGCCTCGAACGGGGCGATCACGTACATCAGCAGCGTCGGGTAGTCGAACCAGTGCGGGTCGAGACCGCCGCCGTGGGCCATGTGCCACGCCCGCGGGACGATGCTCTGCTCGTCGGGGCTGAAGAGTGCGAACGGGTGCGCGTACGCGACCCCGACGACTCGCAGTGTCGCCGCGAGCGCGAGGATCGCCGCGAAGGCGAGCTTCGGCCCGCCCCAGAGTGCCTCCGCCCGCCGAGGCGGCGGCGGAGCCTCAGACCTCGGGGTGGTTTCCGCCGACGAGCTCGGCAACGTTCCCGCCGGGCACGATCACGGCGTCCATCCCCGCCCGTTCCAGCTCGGCCACCTCGTCGCGGCCGCTAACCGGCAGGTCGGCGATCGCGAGCTTCCCGGCCGGCACGTCCTGGAGCAGGTCGAGCGCCCGCTCCAGTGGGCCCTCGTCACCGCCGTCGCCGGCGGCCAGCAGGAAGATCTCCGGATCGACGCGCTCGAGCGCCGCCTCCAGCTCCTCGTCGTCCCGAACCTCGACGGCGCACTCGAGCCCGAGCTCCAGCGCCGCGCGATAGGCGTCCTCGAGCGCGCCGTTCTCGTCTGCCAGCTCGGCGAAGACGATCACGCAGGCGTCGGCCTGAGCGGCCCGCGCCTGGTCGGGCGAGCCGTGCGGACGCCAGAGCAGCGGCAGGGTCGTCGCCTCGCGCACGGACTCGACCGCCGTGTCGAGGGTGAGCGCCTCTGCGCCCTGCTCCTCGGCCGCGCGGGCGGTCCCGGGGTCGGCGACGGGGACGACGATCGAGATCCCGTCACCCTCGGAGATTGCCTGGCTGAAGCGCCGCGTCCCGGTCACCTGCCGGGATTCTGGCGCAAAGCCCGGCGGGCCGCCTAAGCAGCGACCGGGCGGTCCTCGTACGCGTACGGGTGCCGGAAGGCTTCGAGGGCCT